>Ga0306871_1000159_pt1 | contig 26807 bp, 26 predicted proteins | sample AntRauMeHopE1497_FD_190447 | JGI IMG/M metagenome (GOLD analysis project Ga0306871, IMG submission 190447) | Saline lake microbial communities from Rauer Islands, Antarctica - Metagenome Hop E1 #497 (v2) (version 2) | ecosystem: Environmental > Aquatic > Non-marine Saline and Alkaline > Saline ... | reverse complement strand
AAACAAAAATTGAAGCCCAATTTGGCCATTATTGCGATCGGTGCATTGATTGTGTTCGACTTGGTAGGTGTAAACCTAAGGTACGTGAACAGCGATAGTTTTGTTTCCAAGCGAAAAATGTTGCAGCCATTTCAGGCTACCGCAGCCGATAAACAAATTTTACAGGATGAAGGCGTCTTCCGTGTCTTTGATCAGACCGATGGTTTTGATTCTGCCAAGACAGCGTATTTTCATAGCACGATTACGGGCTACCATGCCGCAAAACCTGCCGGAATGCAAGATTTGTTCGATTATCATATCTACAACGGTAACCTATCCGTCTTCAATATGCTCAACGTAAAGTATGTGGTGCGGCAAGATGAGGACGGAAACAGTTTTCCTATAGAAAATCCCAACGCCAACGGAAACGCTTGGTTCGTGCAACAACTACAACAGGTAACTTCCGCAGACGAAGAAATACAGGCCTTGGATAGTTTGGATACCCGTACTATTGCGGTCGTGAATTCAACGGTGTTTAAAAATATCAATAGGTTCGAGTATCAGGTAGATTCCACAGCGACTATCGACCTTACCGATTACGAGCCTAATCATCTTACGTATGTATCCCAGAATCCCAATGCCGGAGTGGCCGTCTTCTCGGAAATGTATTATCCGGAAGGATGGAATGCCTATATAGATGGAAAGCTGATAGACCATTTTGAGGTCAATTATGTCCTACGTGCCTTAAAAATTCCTGAAGGGAAGCATACGATAGAATTTAAGTTCGAACCCAAGGTGGTGCAACTGGGAAGCCAAATAACCTTGGCAAGCACTATTCTATTGGGTCTTGTATTTATAAGTGGTATAGGTTTTACTTTTTGGAAAGCTAGACAGGAGGTATCGGAGTAATCTAGTCATCATCAAAAACCTTCATACTACATTCAGGTAGTTTTTTTGAATATCGATAAGCACACGAAAACCTTGACAAACAAAAATCAACATTAAAATCAAATGAAAAAGGTACTGATTATCGCGTACTACTGGCCACCTGCGGGCGGCCCTGGAGTGCAGCGGTGGTTGAAATTCGTAAAGTACCTGCGGGATTTTGATCTTGAACCCATAGTCTACGTACCTGAAAATCCGCAATATCCCATGACGGACACCTCCTTTCTGAATGAAGTTCCAAAAGATATCACGATTTACAAGCAGCCTATTTTTGAGCCCTACCGCTTTGCCAGTTTTCTTTCCAGAAACAAAACGAAACGCATTAGTTCTGGAATCATTCAAGCGACTAATCAGTCGCTCACAGAGAAATTATTGTTGTGGATCCGCGGAAACTTCTTTATTCCCGATGCTCGGAAATATTGGGTACGCCCATCGGTGGAATTCCTGCACGGTGTTTTACAAAAAGAAAGTATTGATACCATCATAACCACCGGTCCGCCGCACAGCGTACATTTGATCGGGCACTTTCTAAAACAGCACAACAAGGTACAATGGATAGCGGATTTTAGAGATCCTTGGACATCCATCGGCTATCACAAAAAATTAAAATTGACTTCCCTTGCCAAAAACAAGCATAAGGAGTTGGAGCAATTGGTATTGACAAGTGCAGATAAACTTATGGTTACGAGCCAGACCACCAAGAAGGAATTCCGTAACCTAACCAACAAGCCCATAAAGGTCATTACGAACGGTTACGATCAGGAAAGACCCAAAGTCCTGCAATTGGATGAAAAATTCACTATTTCCCACATAGGTTCCATGCTCAGCGGCAGAAATCCGGAGAACCTCTGGCAAGTACTTGCCGAACTCACCAAGGAGAACCTAGCATTTAAAAATGCATTACGCTTGCAGTTTATAGGAGTCATCAGCAAAGATATTTTAGAGCGCCTAAAAGTGCATGGTTTAGAACCGCATATTGATGTAATCGGCTACGTGCCTCATGATGAAGCGATTGCCTTTCAACAAAAATCCCAAGTCTTGCTCATAGCGGAAATAGATGTAGAAGAGGCCAAGGGAATTATCGCGGGAAAACTGTTCGAGTATATGGCCTCGGGGCGGCCCATTTTAGGGGTTGGCCCAAAAGATTGGGAAGTAGCTACCCTTGTGGCACAAACCAAGACGGGCGCTATTTTTGAATATACTTCCCATGCCGATCTTAAAAATGTACTTTTAAACTGGTTTCGGCAATATGAAAGCCAAGATTTAAAAGTGTCTTCCGTACATGTGGAGAACTATAGCAGGCGGGAACTTACAAGACAACTAGCGGAATATATCTAATGGGTATTGTATTAAAACAGTCGTTGAACAACACCGTAATAACCTATATAGGCTTTGCTATAGGTGCCGTAAACACCTTGTTTTTATACACCAATTTTATGCAGGCGGACCATTACGGTCTGGTACAGGTAGTCTTATCCGTGGCTGCGGTTTTGATGCCCATTCTAGCGTTTGGGGTGCCTAACGCACTAGTTAAATTTTACAGCAGTTTTACTTCGGAAAAAGAGCAAGAAGGTTTTTTGACCATGATGCTGTTGCTTCCCTTACTTTTTATACTGCCCCTTGCGCTGTTGAGCTATGTTTCCAACGAAGCGATCGGGGCGCTATTGTCCAACAAGAACCCCATAGTGCGGGATTATGTGTGGCATATTTTTTTGGCCGGTATGGCCATGGCCTATTTTGAAGTGTTCTACGCATGGGCGCGGATACGTATGAAATCCGTTTTCGGTAATTTTTTAAAAGAGGTTTTCTGTAGGTTGGGTCAGTCAGTTTTGTTGGTCTTATTGTATTTTGATTATATAGGCATCGAAGGTTTTATAAATGCCTTGGTAGGTTTTTATCTCTTACGGATGCTCATTATGAAGTTGTATGCCTACAAACTTAGAATGCCCAAAGTCCAGTTTTCGGTTCCCAGTAATTGGTGGGACATTATGAAATACAGCGGACTCATTATTTTAGGAGGCTCCACGGCTATTGTACTGATGGAAGTAGATAAAGTGATGTTGAACAACTTTTTGGAACTGGAGAATGTAGCGTATTACGCAGTCGCTGGATTTATTGCCTCTACCATTGCCGTGCCGTCGCGTGCCATGCACCAAATTACCTATCCCATGACGGCCGAGTATTTGAATAAGAACGACAAGAGGTCTCTAAAACAATTGTATCAAAAAAGCTCCCTTACCTTATTGATTATTTCCGGACTGCTTTTTCTGCTGATTATCTTGAATTTGGAAGATTTGTACGAACTCCTGCCCGAAGGCTATACAGGCGGATTTATGATCGTATTTTGGATCGGACTCGCCAAGGTTTACGATGCCCTTTTAGGGAATAATAATTCCATTCTCTACAATTCGGATTACTACCGTTCCATTCTCTTTTTTGGGGTCTTACTGGCCGTCATGGCCGTAGGGTTTAATCTGTGGTTGATACCTACTTATGGTATTAACGGAGCGGCCATTGCCAGTTTTTCGGCCTTTTTTATCTACAATTCCCTTAAACTGTATTACGTAAAATCAAAGTTTGATTTATCGCCCTTTACGTCGGAAACGTTAAAGGTGTTCGCTTTGTTGCTGATTGTTGGTGTGCTTTTTTACACCTTTCAATTCGAGTTCCATCCCATCGTCAACATACTCTTAAAAAGCGCATTGATTACTGCAATGTACGTGGGCGTACTATACCGCTTCAAAATTTCCGAAGATGTATACGGTGTACTTTCCAAGTTCTTAAAGAAATAAGCTGGAAATCATAGCCACGCATATTGCCAAGGAACAAGATAAACCCCTAAGGTTACAGGAATATGGGGTAGGTATTTTTGATGTGCTTTCTACAAAATCGGCCTTAAAAAAAGCATTGAAAAAGGAAATGATTTTGGTGGATGGTGTGATCGGTAGTACCGCTACTTATATTTATGGGGGAGAGCGCATAGACCTAAAACGATCGGTTGTGAAGAAAAAAACAAGAGAAGTTCGATTAGTCATAAAGGCGCTGTATGAAGACGACCATCTAGCCATTATCCAAAAACCGGCCGGAATTGCCGTGAGCGGAAACCGCTTTTTGACCGTTGCGAATGGCTTGGGCCAAAACCTACAACAAAGTACCGCTTCAGATGCTGTTATTCCCCAACCCGTGCATCGATTGGATTACCCGACTACAGGCGCACTTTTGGTCGGTAAAACAAGTTCCGCGGTTGTGCAACTCAGCCAGTTATTTGAAACAAAACAGATACAGAAAGTCTATTACGCAGTTACCCTTGGTACCATGAAACCACGCGGTAGGGTAGTGGCTCCAATAGACGGCAAGGACGCTACTTCCGATTACGAAGTAGAACAAACCATCGTCTCCGAGCGTTTTGGGTACTTGAATTTCGTAAAGCTAAAGCCAAAAACAGGCAGAAGACACCAGCTAAGAACCCATTTGGCCTCCATAGGAAACCCAATCCTAGGAGATGCGGACTACGGAAAAGAAGGTCTAGTATTAAAGGGAAAGGGACTGTACCTTCATGCTTATTCCCTCGAATTTATTCATCCTGTAACAAAAGCAAATGTGCATGTGCAAAGCGAGTTACCCAAAAAGTTTTTGAAATTGTTTTCTGTGGTATAAGTCCTTTGATATTGCATTTTCGGTTTTGATGAAAATTTAATACAAGCACTGAGAATACTTCTTAAAGTCACAGGGTCAAAATTTATCTATACGTAGTTCCCTCTCCTCTTGTGCTGAGCTTATCTCAGTATCAGGGAGGGTTAGGGAGAGGATTTTTTGGGGAGGGGATTTAGGGGAGGGGACAAAAAAAAGCCCCGTAATGGATGTATCCATTACGGGGCTAAACAACTAACCAACCTAAAAACTGCCTTTGCCCCGAACTCGCTTCAGAGGCTATATATTACTGTCTTCTACTAGTACTACTTCTAGTTGTAGCAGATCTAGAGGAACTTCTAGCCGGAGCTTTGTTTACCGATCTAGAGCTGGTGCTTCTACTTACCGTACTTCTTGTTCTAGAGGGAGCTTGGCTTACCGATCTAGTTGTTGCGCTTCTTTGACTGCTTCGCACATTGGTGCTTCGTGTCGCAGGCTTGTTATACGTCTTCGTAGTTCTAGAGACCGTTTTGCTTCTAGGGGTTCTAGTTACCGTTCTATTGGTAACCGTATTACCGCTATTGGTTCTACGGGCATTCGTGTTTCTACGACTTACGGTGTTGGCATTTCGCTTTACCGCAGATGACCTGTTTGCTACACTATTACTTCTAGTGCTATTGGACGCTAAGGTTCTATTGTTACGTAGTCCGTCATTGCGCTTGGTAGTAGCAGTAGTTCTGTTAGCGTTACTTCTGGTAGCAACACTTCTGTTACTTCTTTCGGCGTTATCCCTTACAGCTACTCTTCTGTCATTTCTGTATATCGTAGCTCTTTCACGTCTCACATTATTATATCTATGCTCCCTGCCAATCTGGGCATAAGCTCTTCTTACATTGTTTCTGTAAGGCCTGTGCCATGTGTATCTTACAGGAGAATAAAACTGTCTGTAAGGCGTGTTCCACACATTAAAGAAACCAATTGCCGGTCTGGCAAACCAGCTGTGAAATGGACGGTGTATATAACGTCTGTTATGTATATTGATAAAACCGTTGAAGTGACTAAAAGCACCTTGGCTATAAAAGATATTCATCCCACCAATTCTGTTCACAAAACCGTTGTTAAAGTTAAGGTTAACAGCACCTATCTGGTTCACACGACCGTAAAAGTCATAAAATATGGGTACGTTTTCCACTTGGATTACAGCACCGAAATCATCGAACTGTACAAAAGGGTTATAATCGAATCCTGAATTAAAGGTTACGCCTACATTTCCTAGTTGTGCTCCCGCGCCAATATTCAATCTGTTATCTACATAAAAATCGAATTCGCCATCGGGAAATACGGAAAAGGTTACTCCATTTTCAATAAAAATGAATGAATTTCCAGCGTTAAGGTTGACGTTAGCAACCTTATTCTCAGCTGATGCGGCTTGGGCCATCGCTGTTCCAAAAAGTACCGCTGCAATAATAAGTACGAACTTTTTCATAATATAAGGTTTTAATGACCTACCACTCGGCAGGTGTATTCTGGAAGTAACTATTTACTTTCCACTTAGTTTATTGCAAACGGCGTGCCAAAAATTATAAAAAAAATTTAGTTAATTGAAAATCAATTAATTATAAAAATAAAATGTATGATAATGAATAAATCGAGGACGTTTACTTTTAGAATAGTGTCCCTTTTTGGTTATTCGATAGGATAGGTGTCGCCTTCTCCCCATTCCGACCAAGAACCATCGTAGAGAAATATTTGGTTCATTAAAACCAAATCTGTGGCAAAAAGAAGAATACAGGCCGTAATTCCCGACCCGCAGGAGAATACTAAAGGGTCATTACCAAGGGATAAATTTTCAAAAGTCGCTTTAAGTTCTTTTCTAGGTAAAAATTTGCCATCCCTCAAAAGTTTTGTAAAGGGCAGATTGATGGACTTAGGAATATGACCTCTCTTCAAATGCGCTCTTGGTTCCGGAACCTTCCCTAAAAAACGTTCTTCGCTGCGGGCATCGATAACTGTGCAATTTGCTGTAGTGATACTCTCCAGTATAGCTTCGGCATTTTTTAATCGAGACGGGTCAAAATCAGCTTTAAAATTTCCTAGGGGATAGTTTTTCTGGTACGCCGTAGTGCAACTTTCTCCGTGTTTTATCCATTCTGGAAGTCCGCCGTCCAAAACTGCCACCGCATCATGTCCCATAGTCTTGAACAAAAACCAAGCCCTTGGACTGGAATAGATTCCTTTGGCATCATATATAATGATGACGGAATTTGAGTTGATACCCAAGTTTCTGCAGCCCGCTTCAAATTGTTTTGGGGAAGGGATGGTGTTGGGCAAGCTGGCATCGGCATCAGAAAATGTATTTTTCAAATCGAAAAAGCGGGCACCGGTAATAATAGTATGAGCAGGGGTTTGGAGATTTTCCGTTACCACGGGAATAGTCGCGTCCAACAATATCAAATTAGGATTATTGATGTTCTCTTTTAACCATGAAACCGATACTAGTTGTTTTTGCATTATATTTTTCAGGGAATAGATTAACCTAAAGTTTATGACTGTTTTTTGTTTAAACCACTTTCGTCATATTATCTCCCAACTTCAAGAATATCGAAAAATGCTTGGTCGGATATTAAAAAATACCGGTTCATTTTCGATTTTCGTCAAGCATAGACTTGACTTCCTCCAAAGTATGATACTTTGTCTTTCCTGTCTTGTGGCGTTCCAATCTGCTATCCAGTTCCTTTTTTATGGCGTCGGTCAATTCGATGGCATCCCCATTAATGGAATCCCAAATTTCCTGCGCCAATAGAATTCTCTTGGACTGGCTCATTTTTTTAATTTCTTGAATAGCCATAGTTAATTATTTCGTAGACTAGTTCATATAACATTAAACCGTATCTCTAGCTGATTTTTTTCTCTATCATTTCAATCAGATCATTAGTAATCTCATTCTAAAGTTATAGATTTATTACCAAATCGCACTAATAAATAATTTAAGAAACTAAAAATAGTCAGGCTAACTTCCCCTTCAAATACTTCGCCGTAAAGGACTTCTTGCTCTTAGCAACTTCCTCTGGCGTGCCTTCTGCCAGCAGCTCGCCACCATTTTCGCCGCCGCCGGGGCCGAGGTCAATTAGGTAATCGGCACATTTTATTAATTCTACGTTGTGTTCAATGACAACGATACTATGTCCTTTTTTAATGAGTGCGTTGAAGGACTTTAATAATTTTTGTATATCGTGAAAATGGAGTCCGGTCGTAGGTTCGTCAAAAATGAACAAGGCCTTATCCTTAGTAGTTCCTTTCACTAGGAAGGACGCCAATTTTATCCGCTGTGCCTCGCCACCGGAAAGGGTAGAGGAGGACTGCCCTAATGTTACGTAGCCCAAACCTACGTCTTGTAAAGGTTTTAATTTTGATATGATTTTTGTTTGCGCCCCAGCTTCAAAAAATGCAATGGCATCGTCTATGGTCATGCTAAGGAGGTCATCTATATTGGCATTTTTGAAAGTAACTTCCAGCACCTCTTTTTTAAAGCGCTTGCCGCCGCAGGTGTCGCACTCCAAATGCACATCTGCCATAAACTGCATTTCTACGGTAATTTCGCCTTCGCCTTTGCACTTCTCGCAGCGGCCACCATCTACATTAAAGGAAAAATGCTTGGCTTGGTAATTCCGGATTTTACTCAACTTTTGGTTGGCGTACAGATTTCGGATATCGTCATAGGCCTTTATATAGGTTACAGGATTGGAACGCGAAGAACGTCCGATGGGATTTTGATCTACAAATTCAACATGCTTAATATACTTGTATTTCCCAGAAACCGAACTGTACTGTCCGGCTTTTTCTCCATAACCTCCAACTTCTTTCAGTAAAATGGGGTACAATAGTTTTTTGACCAAGGTGCTCTTTCCGCTACCCGAAACTCCGGTAACCACGGTCAACATATCCAGCGGGAAAGTGACATTGATATTCCTAAGGTTGTTTTCCCTGCATCCCATAATCTGAATATGGTTCTTGGACGTACGCCGTTCCTTGGGAACCGCAATTTCCATGCTACCGTTTAAATAACTGGCCGTGAGCGAGCTGGATTTTAGAACTTCGCTCAACGTACCTTGCGCAACTACTTCGCCACCATGGGTGCCTGCTTCGGGGCCGATATCTATGACGACGTCCGCGGCCTTCATAATATCCTCGTCGTGCTCTACCACGATGACGGTATTCCCTAAATTCCGTAGGGAAAGCAATACATCGATCAAATTTTCGGTATCCTTGGGATGCAGGCCAATACTGGGCTCGTCCAAGATATACATGGAGCCTACCAAGCTACTGCCCAAAGAGGTCGCCAAGTTTATACGCTGACTCTCCCCACCGGATAGGGTATTGGATTTTCGGTTTAGGGTTAGGTAGTTGAGGCCAACTTTATCCAGAAATCCTAGTCTGGTTTTTATTTCTATTAATAAACGCGCTGCAATATGTGCATCGTTCTTGCTCAATTCTAATTGACCGAAATAGGCAATCAATTTTTCTATGGATATGCCAACCAGTTCGGAAATACTTTTCCCGCCCACTTTTACATAATCGGTTTCTGGGCGCAATCGCTTGCCGTTGCAGTTGCTACATCTTGTTTTGCCCCGATATCTGGAAAGCATGACCCTATTTTGGATCTTATAGCTCTTTTCCTCTAGGGTGGCAAAGAATTTATGCAGGCCTATAAAATAGTCGTTGCCGTCCCAGACCAATTTTTTTTGTTTCTCCGTTAGTTCAAACCAAGGCTTGTGAATGGGAAAATCGAATTTGTAGGCCGAGTTGACCAATTGATCTCGGTACCAACCCATACTATCGCCCCGCCAAGGAAAAACCGCGTTTTCATAAATGGACAAAGCGGTATTTGGAATTACCAGATCTTCATCGATACCAATAACATCGCCATAACCTTCGCATTTGGGGCAGGCGCCATAAGGATTGTTGAAACTGAACAAGTGTACATTCGGTTCCAGAAAGAACATACCATCAAGCTCAAAGGTATTGGTAAATAGGGTCTGCTCCACATCCGCCAATGTTTCAATGATACATTTTCCTTTGCCCTCAAAAAAGGCGGTATCCACGGCATTGGCAAGTCTATTGTAAAAATCCTCGTCGTCCTTGGTTATGATGCGGTCTATGACCAAAGAGAATTCTTTTCCGATGGTTTCCGGCGCCTTATCAATTCTAATGACTTCGTTATTGTATTTGATACGCGCATAGCCTTGTTTAGAAAACAACTCCAAAGATTTCTTGGTATCACGATCCTCGCGGATGGTAATCGGCGCCAAAAGCAAGAGCTTGGTATTTTCCGCAAAGGTCTTTACGTGTTCTATGACATTGGTAACCGTATCTTTTGTTACCTGCTTACCAGAAATAGGGGAAAATGTTTTTCCGATACGGGCGTACAGCAACTTAATATAGTCATAGATTTCCGTGGTAGTGCCAACGGTAGACCTTGGGTTGGTAGAATTTACTTTTTGCTCTATGGCAATGGCGGGTGCGATACCTTTTATATAGTCTACCTTGGGTTTGTCCAATTTTCCCAAAAACTGTCGTGCATAGGAGGAAAGGCTCTCTACATAGCGCCGCTGCCCTTCCGCATATAGGGTATCAAAGGCCAAGCTGGACTTCCCAGAACCCGAAAGTCCTGTGATGACCACTAGTTTATTTCTAGGTATAACGACATCTATATTCTTAAGGTTATGCAGTTTTGCACCTTTAATAATGATGTTCTCTTTGGGGTTTACTTCTGTTATATTGGGCATATATTTAAATAAAGCTGCAAAGATACGTCATGCTATTTTTAATGTATCATTCTGGTCGAAAATCCCTTGGTTTGTTGTTCGCTTTGTGTTTTGCGCTATGCGCCATACGCTATGTGCCGTACGCTTAAAAAAGTCCTAAAATGACATTCGGATGATCATGGGATCTACTTTTGGTCTTTGGCCTACATCTGGGCGGAAGGATAAATCATCCATCTTTATTTTGCTTCAAAAATTGGTTTTGCTAAGTAGTTGAAGAGAATGATAATTTCAAAAGTTGTTAAGTTATCGATTTTAAATAATTTGAAAAATACTACTCTTTTACTTTTTTTAGCTCCAGTTTACGGAGTGGGCTTAATCTTGAGCGGATAACAGCTTTTTATGAACGGAATAGCTATAAATGATGCATTTCATCGAATATTTTCACATAATTTTTGGACTGTCTAAATTTTTATATCTTTGGGGTTCATAAAAAATTCCATTCGCCTATAGCGCACTTTTACTTTGTAACGTTAGAATTTAACCTAAAGCAACCCTCTTTTAAAATTGTTGAGGCTTGTTTAACCCACAAAAGTAAAAGCTATGGAAATACAGATCGAAGATTCCCTACTTGTCAGTAATTACATTAAAGGAGATGAAAGAGCTATTGCGATTCTCATTAACCGCCATAATTCCCGTCTTACAGGATTTATCTATTCAAAAGTTGGCGACCGTGAGCTGACCGAGGATATCTTTCAGGATACCTTTATCAAAGTAATCCGTACCTTAAAGCGAGGCGCCTATAATGAGGAAGGTAAATTTTTGCCTTGGGTCATGCGTATTGCCCACAACCTTATTATAGACCATTTTAGGAAAAACAATAGAATGCCCATGTTCAACGCCACCGAAAGCTACAATGTGTTCGCTATGATGGGTGATGATTGCCTAAATGCGGAGCGACAGTTGATAAAAGATCAAATTGATACCGATCTGGCAAAAATGATCAAGGAGCTTCCGCTAGACCAGCAAGAAGTTTTGGAAATGCGCTTATATAAGGATATGAGCTTTAAGGAAATATCCGATAATACCGGCGTAAGCATCAATACGGCATTGGGTCGGATGCGCTATGCCCTCATCAACCTAAGAAAGCTGGTAGAGGCCAATAACATAGTTTTAACGAATTAATCTACCACAGGTCGAGTGGATCTACTATTTTTATTATTCTGGCGTTCTACTAGTGAACCAAAATAAAAGTACTATGGAGAAAATTTACACTAAGGAAAAAAGCCAGTGCAAATTAGTAAGCGCAACCCCAGAAACAGTAGAATTCTTATTGGCCTATTCCAAATCTTTGAAAATTACCGAAGTAAAAGGAATACCCTTTGAAAGTAATTTGAACTAAAACAATCACTTCTCTACCATATTATGCCCCAAGGACACTATCCTTGGGGCTTTCTTTTTCTTATGGACAACACTAATTATGAAGGTATTATGTGATTTCCTAGGGTTGAATCTGCCATCCGGTAGGCTGGTTGGCGCTTGCCTTTAACATTTGTTCTACATTTCTGACACCAAGAATAAGGCAGGAATATTATTCTTTTTTGGAATATGATAGCAGGTACGCCGGCATCTAGGAAGTTCATTTAGAATAGAAACAGCCCTTGTCCTATGTTTCCCACATAACTAGCTATAGCTTTATTTATTGCATAAAAAATAAATATTCGTTGTTTCACATCATAAAAGAAGGGTTTGACAACATACTTTTTTGCAGGGGGTAGCTTTTCTCTAGTTTTATCACAGATTTAAATTACTAATGAAATAGTACGAACATATTCCCAAATCGTTAAACCTAAAAGAAAGTAACTCGTATGGAACTACAAATTGATGATGCAGAACTAGTAAGAGATTATATCAGTGGAGATGAAAAAGCGCTTTCTGTGCTTATCAACAGACACAACCAAAGAATTACCAGTTTTATCTACTCCAAAGTATTGGACAGGGATATTACGGAAGATATTTTTCAGGATACCTTTATAAAGGTCATAAAAACACTGAAAAAAGGAAGCTATAGTGAAGAAGGAAAATTTCTTCCTTGGGTAATGCGTATTTCCCATAACTTGATTATAGATCATTTTAGAAAAAACAAAAGAATGCCCATGTTCGAAGGTAATGACGACTTTAATATCTTCTCCGTAATTGGCGATGATAAGTTAAATGCCGAAAAGCAATTGATCAAAGATCAGATAGATACAGATTTACGCCTATTAATAGAGGAACTTCCGGACGATCAAAAAGAAGTTTTAATAATGCGCATATATAAGGATATGAGCTTCAAGGAAATCTCCGAAAACACGGGAGTTAGCATTAATACGGCACTGGGTAGAATGCGGTATGCGTTGATTAACATGAGGAAAATAATAGAAAAAAACAACATTGTTCTTACGAATTAATTAGGGCAACAATTAGGTAAAACAATATTTCTATTTTAGTTACGTTATTAAGATGTAACAACAGTGGAAATATGGAAAAAATTTACTCTAATTATCAAGGAAAAACCGGTTTTAATCAAGTGTGTCCAAAAACCATCAACTTTCTGTTGAGTTTTTCACAGGCATACTATGAAATCGAGTATCAAGATTTAAAGTTCGAGACTTTCTTAAATTAAGAAAAAACCCGCAATTAGCGGGTCTTTTTCTTTTTATGGTAGTCGTTCAACACGGTTTTTCTTCCAATGGTGCTGGTAATAATATCTTTTTCCAAATCCCACCCTCTAGCAGGGGAATAGTCCCTTCCGTACCAGATAATTTGTAGGTGCAGATCGTTCCATATTTCTTTAGGAAATAGGCGCTTAGCATCTTTTTCGGTCTGCACTACGTTTTTGCCTTTGGTAAACCCCCATCTGTACAACAATCTATGAATATGTGTATCTACGGGAAAGGCAGGAATACCAAATGCTTGGGAAACCACCACACTTGCCGTTTTGTGGCCAACGGCGGGAAATTCTTCCAACAAAGCCAGTTCTTTGGGAACAATGCCTTCATATCTTTCTACCAACATTTTTGATAAGCCATAAATTCCTTTAGATTTCATTGGCGATAGTCCAACAGGCCTAATAATGGCTCTTATTTCATCTATGGATAACTTTATCATATCGTAGGGATTGTCTGCCTTAGCGAACAATAAAGGTGTAATTTTATTGACGCGCACATCTGTACTTTGTGCCGATAAAAGCACGGCTATCAGCAAGGTATAGGGGTCTTTATGGTGCAAAGGAACCGGAATTTCTGGGTACAGCTCCTGCAAAGTAGAAATAGTAAAGGCAACTTTTTCGGCTTTCGTCATTTATTGTTTAATTTTACCTTGATATTTTTAAACGTTATAAAAATACAAATTCACTATGAAAACATTACAAGTAGGAGACACTGTTCCTTCATTTTCCGCCCACGATCAAGATGGCAATACTATTCATTTATCCGATTATTCTGGAAAAAACCTGATTGTTTTTTTCTATCCTAGGGCAAATACCCCGGGTTGCACGGCAGAAGCCTGTAATCTAAGGGATAATTACAAGACCTTGCAGGATGCGGGCTACACGTTGTTGGGTGTGAGCGAGGATTCACAGAAAAAACAGGCCAATTTTAAAAATAAATATGAATTTCCGTTTTCGCTATTGGCAGATGAAGACCATACCGTCATTAACGCATTTGGCGTTTGGGGACCCAAGAAATTTATGGGAAAGGAATTTGATGGCATCCACAGAAAAACCTTTGTTGTTGATGGGGAAGGGAAAGTATCCCGCGTTATCGATAAGGTAAAGACTAAAGATCATGCAGCTCAACTTTTAGAGGCTTAGGGAATTTAAGAGGCGAAACGGTAATTTTCGTCACTTGGTTTGTCGGTAATAGGCTTAAAAGGAAAGAAGCAATCTGTGTTATCGGTTAGCTACGTTAGAGATTGCTTCTTTTTTTAACTCCGATAGGCTTGTATAGTCTATTTATGAAAGTTAGTTTTCCTTGTATTTTAGACTACTATTTTTCCTGCAGTTCTTTTTTGGTAAAGAGTTTTTTCTCCTTAATGATTTCCGCTATGCCTTCCGGGAGCATTTTTTCCCATCCGTCCTCGTCGTTCATTATTTTTTTAAGGACATCCCTAGAGAAAATATGCATGATCTCCGGATCGTAATCTATGATATCCATTACTTTGCCGTTGTACTTAAAGAACTTGTAAAGCTCTTTCATTCTTGGGTGTACCTTTACATTGTTGCTGGTCATCACTTGTCCCGTATCCGGATTTTTCATGGGGTACAGGTACACCTGCAAATCCTTAAAGAACAGTTTTCCAAAGGCTTCCAATATACCACCGCTTAAATGACGGTAGTATTTTTCATCAAAAATATCCACCAAGTTGTTCACACCCATGGTAAGACCGATCCTGTTCTTGGTATAGTTATTAAAGTATTCCACCAATTTATAATATTCCTGGAACTTGGAGATCATTACGGAATGACCTAAGGAACACAAAAGTTCCGCCCTGTCCATAAAATCCTGCTCATCTATTTCTCCTGATGCCTTTAGGTTGGATAAGGTAATTTCAAAAATCACAATGGTGTTGTCTTGATCTACACCTGGATCTCGAATAAAGATATCGTATGATTTTTGGAACATGTCCAAGTTCACCTTCGTTACGGGTCTAAAACTACCGCGCAGTGCGAGGATATTCTTTTTGTAAAGCACAGCGGCCGGTAGTAAGTTGTTACCATCAGGACCGAACATCACGGCATCCGTCATATCGTTTCTGATCAACTGCAGGCTCATCAATCGGTTATCCACATCTTTAAAGTTTGGACCCGAGAAATTGATCATGTCAATTTCCAAGGTATCCTTATCAATGTGGTCGTATAAATACTTGAGTAATTTTCTAGGTTTATGGTATTTGTAAAAAGCACCGTAAATAAGGTTGACACCCAAGGTGCCAAGGGTTTCCTGTTGTAATCTGGCCTCGTTCTGTTTAAAGCGAATGTGAAGTACGATTTCATCGAATTCCTCTTGGTTCGGGTCTAGCTGGTAGCGTATTCCAACCCAACCATGCCCTTTGTATCTTTTGGAAAAATCGATGGTAGCCACCGTATTGGAATAGGAAAAAAACAACCTGTCCGGGTGCGTCTTTCTACTAATGCGTTCTTTCATTAGGGACATCTCGTAGGTAAGCATGGTCTTTAAACGTACCTGTGTTACATATCTCCCGTCATTCTCCGTACCATAAATAGCATCACTAAAATCCTTGTCATAGGCACTCATGGCCTTTGCTATGGTACCCGATGCGCCACCGGAACGGAAAAAATGACGCGCAGTTTCCTGTCCAGCCCCAATTTCCGCAAACGTTCCATAGATATCCGGATTCAAGTTGATTCTTAACGTTTTCGCCTTGATCGACGGTATGTTTTCAAAGGCAGATTCTCTCCTAAAGACTGATGACATGTTGTTTGATTTGCTTTGACAAAGTTATAAATATCGTACTATCTAACGATTAAACCATCTAAAAATTTGAATTTACTTTTGGTATGGGATATTTTGTGATTTTTAGTAGGTTTTTTTTCAGTTTTGGCGATTGTCGCCGGTAAATTTCAATCGGCCTCAGTTCAATAGTTTTGATTAAAACAGTTCCTAAACAAACGAAAGAGCACTAATTTTTAAATTTCGTTTTTGAACAGGGCAAGGAAATGTTTGGTAAAATTTCTTTACTACGTACGTCTTAGTTCTTAGCTCTTGATTCTAGAATCTTTAACGTAATGCTTCCCTTCCAAATCTAAGGAGTTGTATAAATAAAGCCTTAAATTTGTAACGATACTATGAGCTTAAAAATAACTTTTCTTGGCACAGGAACATCTCAGGGTGTTCCAGTAATTGGTAGTACCCATCCCGTTTGTCTCAGTGAGGATACCAGGGACAAAAGATTGCGGGTATCCGTTCTTTTATCTTGGGGAGGGGCTAATTATGTAATCGACTGCGGCCCTGACTTTAGACAGCAGATGCTGACCAACAAGGTCTCTAGTTTGGACGGTATTCTATTTACTCATGAGCATTCTGACCATACGGCTGGCATTGATGATATACGCCCGTTTTTCTTTAAACAAGGCGATATTCCCATTTACGCCCATAAAAAGGTGGTAAAGGCTTTGAAAAAAAGGTTCAGCTATATTTTTGACGAAAAAGATAGGTATCCCGGGGCACCTGCGGTGGCCATTAATTATGTAAAAAAGGATTCGGAGTTAATTTTAGGTGGTAAATCGGTCATACCCGTACAAGCCTTACATAACAGGCTTAAGGTTTTTGGCTATCGCATAGCCGATTTTACCTACCTGACGGATGTGAAAACGATGAAGCCCAAGGAAATCGAAAAAATAAGGGGATGCAAAATTCTGGTCGTTAACGCATTACGGAAAGAGCCACACCACTCTCATTTTAACTTGGAGGAAGCTTTGGATTTTGTAGCCGAAGTGAAACCTGAAAAGGCCTATTTTACGCATATTAGCCACTTAATGGGTTTTCATGCGGAAGTGGAGGAAAGCCTGCCGGAAAATGTGCACTTGGCCTATGATAACCTTACTGTAGAAATCTGATATGTGAAGTCCGTATTCATACCTTAGAAGCATATAGGACGTTTATGAAATCCAAACAATTGTAATAAAAAAACTTGAATTCAGTACCTGATGAAAAACCAAATATTTCTTTACCTATTTCTTTTTGCCGCATTGATCAGTATGTATCTTTTTATAAGTAGTGGAAACATGGCCAAGGCCAATATGGATTCTATATTAAAGTTAAAGGAAGAGGTAAGTGTCTTGGAGGATTCCTTGCAGCAGGCCGAAATGAACGTTTTGGAAATGCAATATTTTTCTTTGGAAAATAATGATGATGCCTTAGCCTATTACGACCATTTGAACTTGGAAAATCCTACAAGATATATTGCAGACAAGTTATTGGAAACCAACGAATTAGAAGGAGATAATCCTTTGATTCCCTACGAAGGAATGGAGAACGATTTTAAAATCAACAAAATAGAGGTTTTGAACCATAAATGGATACTGACCGATTTCTCCGATGGGAAGTACTGGGGGGAACTTCTTATCACATATGAAATAAAGGACGATTTGGGCGTAGACTTCACCCTAATGGAGCACTTGCTTTATACGAGGAGTAATTAGTTGGTTATACTTCTGCCAAATGAAAACCCGAGTTTTTATCTCTTTCTTTTTCCCTTTGCCGTCGTTAAAATTATTAACCGTAGCTAAGGCTATGCTTCGCCATCGCTACGGCTCGCCCACAGCTTTCGCTGTGTCGTGCCTAGGCAAAGAAAAAAATAAAATTGTCAAAATTTTCGGGTTTTCATTAAGCATGAGTATAATAAGGATAGATAATGCTGCTCGTTTTACGAGTGCCAATCCACAAAGACAATGTACTTGTAATAATGGCAACTTTTAGTAAAGACCGTCATAAAAAAAATCAATTTTGCTCCTGCTCCTGCTCCTGCTAAAGCCCCATCTTATCTCCCAACCATTGTCTGAAAGAATGAAAATTCTGAGGTGCCACCCCATGGCCAACAGGAAATTCCTCGAAAACATATTTTATGTTCAAACGTTCCAATAGTTCCGGCGCTCTTTGGGCCCATTCCAAAGGAATAACTTGGTCAACTTGACCGTGCGAAGCATAGATATTGAGGTCCGAGTGGTCCAATTGAGCAAAACCATCCACCAAAATAGCTTCACTTATGTATCCGCTAAGGGCGATAACATTTTTAATTTTCTCGGGGTAAGAAAGAGCTACCGCATAACTTAAGATGGTGCCTTGGCTAAAGCCCAACAAGGTTAAGTTGGTATCATCCAGGCCATAGGTTTCACAGGCTTGTTTTATAAAGTGGACGATTTTTTCCCGCGATTCTTTCGCCTGTTCGTCATCGCTCCATTTGCCTTTCTCGGCATCAAAATTTATGGCGTACCATGCGTAGCCAAAGGGTTCTAAGGTATAAGGCGCCCTGACGGAGATGATACAAAGTTCCTTGGGTAGCTCTTCCGCAAACGAAAAAAGGTCGTCCTCATTGCTTCCATAGCCGTGCAACATAAAGAGTACAGGTGCTTTTTTATTTGTTATTGAAGAAGGTCTGATACTATGTTCTAAAGAAAGGGGAGCTGTAGTCATGTACTTATGAAATAAAAGTGAACCATTTTTGAAAATAGGAACCTACAATGGGTACTATTTGTTTTTCATTGTTTACGGCTGCAATAAACCCATACACCCAAAGGACGATATAGCAAAGATACAGCCCGTACAGCGCATATTGATTGTACCAAACACTGGAAAACAGGGCAAATGCATGAAACATGAGATGCAGCCCAAAAGCCTGCCGCGTGTGAAAGCGGGCAAACGCATGTTTTGGTTCACTGTTCATAAATATGGCTATTACGGCACCAATTAGTGTTAAATAGGCAACAATGGCCGTTGTTTTGCCAGCTACGTTATTATCCTTGGTCATAGGTTAAAAATTAAGAGTCATTTTATTACGTGCCAAAGTGCCCAATACTTGGCCCTGGAGTTTCTTACCAAGAAACAAGCTGTTTTTGGAGGAACTTAGAATGTCTTCATTTGAGAATTCATAGGCTGTCTCCGGTTCAAAAAAGCTCAAACAGGCTTCTTTTCCTTCCTTGAGTTCCGGAGTTTCCAAACCAAAGGTTTCCCTTCCCTTGGTGAGCAGGGCAATGGTTTCCTCTAGGTCAAATACCGTATTCAAAGCTCCAAAGGCACTTTCCAGTCCAATGGTTCCGTAGGCTGCATGGTCAAACTCCACCTGCTTCAGTTCTATGTTCAGCGGTCTATGGTCCGTCGTCACAAAATCGATAGTACCATTTTTAAGGCCCTTGATCAGTTCTTTGTTGTCTTCCTTGGTGCGTAAGGGAGGAAGTGTTTTATAATGGGTATCAAAATCTTCCAAGGTATCATCCGTAAGGATAAGGTTGTGGACGGCAACACTACAGGTAACCTTCAATCCCTTCTTTTTGGCTACCGCGATCAGTTTAACCGAATTTTGACAGCTGATGGTGGGAATGTGCAATTTACCTCCGGTGTACTCCAAGATGAACAGATCCCGCGCTACCTGAAGTTCTTCGGCCAGGCATGGAATTCCTTTTAAACCCAATCTCGTACTTTGTATGCCTTCGTTTACCACGCCCTTTCCAGCTATTTTAGTGTCCAAGGGAAAGGAGCAGACTGTCCCATCAAAATTTTGGGCGTATTGCAGGGCTATTTTTAGCAGGTTGGCATTTGTAACAGCGTGTTTATAATCGTAGAACCCTACCGCGCCCGCGCTTTTCATATCGTATAGTTCCGCTAAGGATTCGCCCTGGCCTTTAACCGTCAGGTTGCCTAGCGGATGCATTGCTGTTAGGTTATCTTTGGCGGCATTTCTTAAAAATACAATATCCGAGCTGCTGTCCGGCAGGGGATAACTACTTGGATTTAGCACCACATCCGTAAATCCACTTTTTGATGCGGTTAGCAGACCGTTGGTAATTGTTTCCCTTTCCTCATAACCAGGCTCGCCTATGGATATTCCACTATCGAACCAACCAATGGAAACATGCAGGTTTTTATATGCTACAATTTGTGTTTTGGCCGGTGGCTCAATATTCACCGCAATTTTTTCTATGATGCCGTTCACGATCAGGATGTCCCTCTTTTTTAAGTGGAGCTCTTTGTTGCTGGCATCTATTAGCTTTGCCGATTTTAAGAGTATTTTCATGTCGCCTGTGCTTAATTAGTTGGTTTATTTCAATAGCCTTTGAAAAACGGTTTCCATAAGAACAAATAGCAATGCTAAAATAGCGAACCATTTCCAAAATTCGTTGATATGGTTTGCCCTTTGGCTCTCCTCAAAAAAAAGGGCGACCGATCTGTGTAACCGTTCTTTTGGAATCCCTTGCAAATTGGAGTAGGAGAGCTGACTTTCTTTTCTGTCGTGGTTAAAACTTATATTTCTGAGCGTACTGCCATCGTTCTGTATTTGGAAGGTGCCGTCCATCGTTGGATTTTCGCTAAAGGAGAGCTGTACCTTTTTGGGCAGTAATTTCTGCTGGGGTATAAACTCTTGGTTCTCCCTTACCAGTTTAAGAATATTGTCTTTGGCCAAGGATACGGGAATTTCAACGGTGGTAGCATCGCCCAAGGTGCTGTACAACGGTGGGAGTTTTAAGCTCTTCCGGCCCATATTGTAGAAACTGGGAACGATCAAAGGCGAATTTTTAAAGTTGCCGTTTATTTCCGATAGGGAAGCCGTGAAAAAATAGGCCTCATCCCTTCCGAACAAAAACGGTGCATTGTTCTGCAGTTGCAGGGCCGATGACGCCACGGTGCTTACCGTATAATAGGAATTGACTTTCGGATACTGAAAGTTGGACACACTTTTCTCAAAAACATTGTTGTACAGAGGATGGTCAAAAACCACATTGGCTACTGCAATTTCCTGAGGTATTTTAGTGGTATAACGCGTGTTGAAGTATGCCGATGACAATTGGTTGTAGCTATTTACATCAATGGCTATGGCAGGGACGAGTGTTATATGTCCACCGTTGTCCGTAAAGGATTTGAGTGCCGTGGAAAGGCCGGAAGGAATCGTTTCCAGTTCGTTCAGTACAATTAAATTGTAGTTTTCTAAAGTGCCGTAGTTTAGCTGTTTTAGGCTAACGCTGGAAAAATCGAATTCCTCGGCTGTAAATATTCGGGAGAGATAAGCGGAATCCGTATCCCCCACACTGAGTACTTTTATCTTTTCTGGTGTATCCAAATTAAAATAGAACTGATTGTCATAGGACAGGCCCTTATCCGATATCACTAGTTTACCCAGAATAGCTTCGTTGGCGGGAACGGAGAAAACGACCTGTGCTTTTTTGTTCCGGTTGAACTTTGCTGCCGTTTTCGCAATCAATTTATCGCCGTTGTAAAGGGAGACGGCGGTGGTTTCCAAGTTTGCGTTAGCTGAAAGTTCTGCGGTTAGTTCTAAAATATCGTTCTCCAATGCGCCCAGATAAACCGAGTCGATCGCAACATTGGTTGTCACGTCCAAAGTAGGTTTTATAAAATGTACGATGGTGGCCTGTATCGTTTCCGTAGATAGTTCGCCCATTCTTTTTTGGAAGTCGGATAACAGCACGGTATTTTGGTTGGTGCCCGATCTTTTTTTGAAGTAGGTTTCTGCCGTAAGCAGTATTTCTTCCAAGGTCAATTGACCGCTACTGATGGGTAATTGCAGCAGTTCGTTCTTAATGTCCTGAATCTCCACATCCCTAAAGACCCTATCATTGGTAAATAGGGTAAAAGTTTTGTCCTCCGGGATATTTTTAATAAAATCCTGTATGGTGTTTTGGAGTAGGGAGCTGCCTTGTGCTTTGGCCTGCATGCTAAAGGAATTGTCCATATAAAAGACATGTTCCTTCTCTTGCAGGGCAAGGGCATCCGCTGTAAACGGTTGTGCAAAAGCGAGGGCAAGTGCGGCTATGAGGCCCAATCTGGTAAAGAGCAGCAGCCATTTTTTTATAGTACTACTTTTTCTGGATTCCGAAACTACCTTTTTGAGCAGCTTTACGTTGGTAAAAGCGGTTTTTTTAAACCTTCTGAGTTGAAAAAGATGGATAATAATAGGAATGACGAGAAGAAGTAGCGCCCAAAGAAGTTCTGGATATTTAAACTGCATTCCTATTTTTGATTATGTAAAGATACTTATTTTGGGTTTACCAACTTGCGGCTTCTTGCGTTAATATTTGGCTATTTTAAAAAATTCATAATGGTGAAATTTAACAGAAAAAAAAGTAGTCGGTCATTTGTTTTTTTTCTAATACATGCAGGTAGCTTCGTATCTCCTGCTGTGCCTTTTCATTAGCTACGGTAATGATACTTTGAAAATTATCCATTTGGCCCAAGTGTTGAAACGCATGCATGGTAAGGCCGTAGATTTCCTTTCCTATTTTTTTGGGATTATTGCAGATCCATATAAAATCTATCTCCGCATCTAGGAGCATTTGTGCAATCTGTTTCCCTTTTTTTCCCGCTCCCCAAACGGTCAACCGTCTGTTTTTGTCCCAATGGAGTTTTAGGAAATAATGCAGTTTAATTTCCAGAAAATAGTTTTGTGCATAATGTTCGCTGGTGCGCGAGGTTCTGGTATCGTAATCTCGCCACAACAGCAGTACTTGATCACAGGGAATAATTTTAAGTCCCGATGCATAGAATCGAAAAGCAAGGTCGTAATCCTCGGGGTAGCGATCGCTTTTAAATCCGCCACAAGCATCGAGGTCGTTGCGCTGCAACATCCAGCAAGGGGAGGGGATGACACATTCTTTATAAAGTTCGGAGAAATTAGTGCCTTTTTCGGTTAAATCGTTCAGCCAATTTTCATAGCGTTTGTACCCATCGCTTATCCCGTGTTCGGAAAAATAGCGAACCTGCCCAACGGACAAATGTCCCCTTCCATTTTTCGTCAAGTCCTGAACCATGTGGGCAATTCTATTCGTCGTCATAAGGTCATCGGAGTCTATACGGGTAATAAACGCGCCTTTACTTTTATTATACGCGGTGCGCAGGGCATGGATGATGCCCTTGCCGGAATTGGTATAGGTTTTAATACGGGCATCTTTTTGGGCATACGTGCTCACAAGGGCCATACTGTTATCTGTAGAGTGGTCGTCGACGGCAATGACCTCCCATTGCGTATAGCTTTGCTGCTGTATGGAGGCCAGACAAGCGCTAAGATATATGGCTGTGTTTTTATAGGGAATAAGAATGCTGACTAAAGGATGGGGCATTGGATAGGATAGCTATTTTAAAAAGGCAAACTAGCAAGGATTGTTCAGGTATCCAATATTTAGGGGTATTTACTTAAAAATTTGCTCAAATAATTTATCAAAAATTCTTCACTACCTAGAAAAATGGTTCTATCTTTGCAGCCGAATTCAGGGAATACCTGGATCAGGTTCTCATATTCATGAGAACAATTCGACTCAAAATTTTTATTTGGCTTTGCCATAAAAATTTGGTCTTATTGGAGAAATGGCAGAGTGGTCGAATGCGGCAGTCTTGAAAACTGTTGAGGGTCACACCTCCGGGGGTTCGAATCCCTCTTTCTCCGCGGAAAGTCCTATAAACGGCAACAAAAACCCTCTAAATCATTGATTTAGAGGGTTTTTCATTTTTATTGATGTCATTTAATATCATTTGAATTCATTATAAAAGGGGAAGTTTAGGTGGACTTTTTCAGCATTCAAAAAAGTCCACCAGAGGGTTGTATAATGCTGTAAATTAGAGAGTTAAGTTTTGTGTTAAGTTATAGTTTTTGAGTATATTGGTGGACAATTAATACTTAAAAGCTATGTCACTTCCAATTTCTCTTCTGTTCTTTGTTAAAAAAAGTAAGATTCATTCCTCTGGATTGAACACAATCTTCCTTAGAATAACACTTGAGGGACGTCGGTGTGAATTTAGTGTCCACCGAAAAGTCCACCTCGATAGATGGAACGCTCGAACTCAAACTGCACTTGGAAATTCTGTAGAAGCTAAAGAAATCAATAGATATTTAAGTGAGGTAAAAAATAAGATTTATGCCATCCAACAGAATTTAGAGCGGGATAACCTTTCGTATTCAGCTTCTGATATCCGAAATATTTCGATGGGAAAGGATAAAACTCAAAAAATGCTCTTAGATATCTTCCAAGAGCACAACGATAAAGTAGAAATCCTTATCGGGAAAGATTTTGCGGCGGGAACAGCGGAGCGCTATCGCACTTGTAAAAAACACGTGGCGGGTTTTATAAAGCAGAAATACAAGAAAAATGATATTCCAGTACAAGATGTTGACCATAAGTTCATCACAGGGCTAGAATTCTACCTTAAAACTACTCGCAAGTGTGCGCACAACTCTGCTATTAAGTATATCACCAACTTTAAAAAGATTATTCGAATTGCTTACGCCAATAATTGGATAGACAAAGACCCTTTCTTGCATTGGAAAGCTAAACTTAAAATCGTGGAGCGCGAATTCCTTACAGAAGGAGAAATTCAGCGAATCATTGAATTGGATTTTAAGATGGAACGTCTCGACCAGGTTCGTGATATTTTTATCTTTTGCTGCTTTACCGGTCTGGCCTATGCAGATGTTAAAAAACTAAATAAGGATGATATAGTTTTAGGTTCTGATGGTGAGGAATGGGTCAAAACAAAACGCTCTAAAACGGATACTAGAAGTAATATCCCAATTTTACCTATTGCTAAAACTATTATCGAAAAATATAAAGATAACGAGCTTTTGAAAGAAAAAGATTTGGTGCTTCCTGTACTAAGCAATCAGAAAATGAATGCCTACATCAAAGAGATTGCAACCTTGGCGGGTATCACAAAGAATCTCACGTTTCATTTAGCCAGACATACTTTTGCGACTACGGTAACGCTTACGAATGGTGTACCTATAGAATCAGTTAGTAAAATGCTCGGTCATACCAATCTTAAAACAACGCAGCATTATGCCAAGATTTTAGATATGAAGGTGAGTAAGGATATGGCAATTCTTCGAAATAAATTTAGGTAAACACATCATAACGGCTCGTCATACCTGCCTACTTTAGGTGATCTGAGATGATCCATGAAGCCAGAAATTGGACTTCTCCATTCCTGTTTCATAATGTATCCCAGCTCCACGTAACTTTTGGCCGCAGCTTTCCAATCCTTAATTTTCAGCCCTCTTTCCAATTTCCAGTTTTTCGATTGATAGTGCACGTAGAACTTCTTTCCTTCGATATCCGGCCAGTTGTTTTTCCTAAAATAATTCAAGACTTCATTTTCATTGGAGGGGGTCGCCAGTTTATAAAAGTTTTTTTTAGTTTTCTGTTTTAAGGAAGGTACCATTCCATGGCCTGGTTCCGGAACGTAGCCGTCCATTTTTTGGACCTTACCTACACCACTACTTGAACCGGAACCTGTACTGAAATCGGTCATTCTGATCCTGGAACCCACCGATGGATGGTAGGAGGGATAGTATTCCAGATAGCCCCATTCGTTTAGGTCTTTAAGATAAGTATGGTAGGTCGTCTTTGACCTTATTTTGGCGTTCTCCATAATCAACTGCCTGTTCACCATAATGGTTCTTTTAAAGAACTTACGGTTCCATTTCTGGAAGAAGGCAAGATATAGCGTAATATGTCCCTGTCTAATTCTGTAATCGTTGTTGAAGCGCTCGAAGGCTGCATTAAGATGTGCGATGTAGTTTACTTTTTCCATTTTCTGTTATTTTAGGTTAGTTGAAAGTCAGGCAATGGTATATTGATAATCTCATTCGTTGGATTTCTTCCAATGCTCCAGTTCCTCCTCCAGGGTCCTGTTGTTCTGTTTCTTCTCCACGAAACGAGGTGTTTCATTTTTTTCTTCGTTCACGGTAAAGAGCGCTTCTAGCATTCCTACTGTTGGCTTGGTCTGTGTTTTCTCCATATCCTTCATAATGGCTATGACCGCGTTGATACGTTTCAACAACCGTTTTTCCACCTGTATCAGATGATTTGGGATTTCATCGTTGGGCTGCAACTTGTGTTTCTCGAAAAAGTCCAACATATCGGACATAGCGATAGATTGAGAAGTTCCCATAGTACGGCAAAACCTTCTAAACCGTTTCACTACGCTTTGTTTCATTTTAAGGGTCAAAAAGTATTCGTTCTTGAATTCGATATCCATTTTTTACTAAATTATCAACTGATTTTCAGTCGGTTATTTTATTTTTTACTAAAAAAAAAGGTTTGAATATGATTTGTAAATTTATAATACTCTATATGTCAGTGTTTTAAATATCGTAACCGTGCGCCAGCAGGTTACCCTCTTGCTCTTCCTTTTTGTCCCGCGGGCGGGACAGAAAATATCAACACCGTCCCAAGGGACGATACCTAGTATTAAAATCGAATCAATGGAAAAAACCGTCTTTGGAAAGTCAATTTTTCGACGGTTCTTGTATCTGTATCCTAAAGTTAGCTAAAAGAATCCGGTTAACTTATCGTGCCGGGATATAAAAAAAGCATCCCATAGGGGATGCTTTTATTTGTTGTCCGTTATATCCTAAAGACATATGTATAGTCGTACAGTCTTCGTTGTGCCTCCGCTGTTATGGTATCCTCATAATTTACCAGACCCCTTTTGGCATGTTGCCCTATGTTGTTTCCAAATTGCCGTTCCACATCCTGTTTTGCCCTTTGGAACAATCGCTCCTTGGCTTCCTCGTTCAGGTCCATAAAATTCAATTGTATCATGGCCGCATCTTTAATATTCCGAGGGTAACATGAGCGTACCGTTCACGAAAAATAATCGCAGTTCATCGAGCGGAAAATCGGTTGCCCGATAGCCGTGCTTTTCCAAAATGTTGTCGTTGCCGTCCGTATAAATAATTTCAGCTTCATAGCCTGTCAAATCCTGTCTC
>Ga0306871_1000158_pt1 | contig 27008 bp, 3 predicted proteins | sample AntRauMeHopE1497_FD_190447 | JGI IMG/M metagenome (GOLD analysis project Ga0306871, IMG submission 190447) | Saline lake microbial communities from Rauer Islands, Antarctica - Metagenome Hop E1 #497 (v2) (version 2) | ecosystem: Environmental > Aquatic > Non-marine Saline and Alkaline > Saline ... | reverse complement strand
GTGGCCGGTCTGCAGTCGCCCTGGACCACGAGCGGCAACACAAGCTACGCCGCCCCCACCCTCAGCGAGTTCCTCGGCGACGATGTCTTCACCGCCGAGACCAGGGGCAGGACGCCCGTCACCATCCGCGGGTCCAACTTCGGCCCCAACGTCACCGACCCGTCCACGCGCCGCCTCCTCCGCGTCGCCGCCACCTACCAGAGCCGCCTCGCGCAGGCCTCCTCCGCCGCCCGCCAGGGCATGCCCCCGTCCGTGCTGGGCTCCAACGGAACCCTGACCTTCTCCGCCACCGACTGCGTGATGACCGCCGCCCACACCGAGCTCCGGTGCCTGCAGGCCGAGGGCGCCGGCGTCGGCTTCGCCTGGACCGTGATGGTCGACGGCCAGGCCTCCGGCGCACCCCGCACCTCGTACGCCGCGCCGTCCGTCACCGCCGTCCTCGCGGCCGACGGGGCGTCTCCCGCCGGCCCCGCCGACACCGCCGGCGGCACCGTCTTTGTGCTCGCGGGCGCCAACTTCGGCCCGCCCCCGTCGGCCGCCCCCTTTGGCAGCCTCGTCCAGTCCGTGCGCTTCGGCGCCTCGGGCAGCGAGCGTGCCGTGCGGGGCTGGGAGGTGGTCTCCCACGACATGCTGCGCGTGACCGTCCCCGCCGGCCTCGGCTCCGGCCTCCGCTTCACCGTGCTCGTCGCGGACCAGCCGTCCGCCCTCTCCCCGCCCTTCAGCTACGCGCCCCCCGTCGTCCGGTCCGTCGCCCCGGCCGTCGTCGACGCCTCCGCCAGCGACGCGCAGCGCCGCATCGTCATCCGCGGCACCAACCTCGGCGTCGTCGCCGCGTCGGGGGGAGCCATCTACGCCGCGCTGGGCGTCCCTGCCTCGGCGGCCGACGCCGGTGTTGGCGACACCGTCGCCCTGGTCCCCGCCCGCTCCGCCCGCGTCCTCCCGCCCGGGGAGGCCTCCGTCGCCGGCGAGCAGGAGCTCATTGTCGACGTCGCGCGCGGCACCGGGCCCACGCGCCCCGTCCGCGTCGTCGCCGTGCCGGCGTCCGAGGCCGACGACGGGTCCGACGGCGCCTCCGCGGCCCGCGACGTGGCCGACGCCCGCCGCTTCGGCGCCTCGGTGTCCTCCGTCCCGGGGTCCGGCTTCGTCTCCGGCACCGACGCCTTTGACTACGCCGCCCCCGAGGTCAGCAACGTCATCGTCTCCCGCCCCCTCAACCCCGCCGACCTCAACGCCAGCCGCGCCCTCCTCCCCGCCTCCGCCCAGTCCTTCGCCCGCATCGTCCTCATCCAGGGACGCGGCTTCGGCGTGAGCCCGCCCGCCGTGTACAGCTCCGCCGCCGGGACGCCCGGCGCCGAGGAGAGCGATGTCCGCCGCTACGCCGACGTGCAGTACACTGACGGCTTCGGCAGGCCCCGCGTGGAGACCGCGGGCGTCACCGGCGCGGCCCAGCTGTCATCCGACGTCTTTGTCCTCGGCTGGACCGACTCTGACGTCAGGGTCCTGTCCGCCGTCACCGACGGGTCCATCCGCGTCCGCGTCGCCACCCGCGGCTTCGCGTGGTCCCAGGAGGAGCGGGCCTCGGCGTACGTGCGCTTCAACGCCCTCGCGCCCCAGATCAGCGCCCTTGTCGGGGCGGAGACGCCGTTCCCGACCACGGGCGGCACCAGCGCCGCGCCCCTTGAGATGCGGGCCACGAACCTGGGCTCCACCACCCGCCTCGAGGTCCGCGTCGGCGGCCGCGACTGCCCCCTGGTCGGCCCGGCGGGCCAGGCCCTCACGGCCACCGCCGCCGGGACGCTCATGCAGCAGCAGTTCGCCGACGCCCTCGCCGCTGGGACCCCCGCGGACCTTGTCGCATTTACGATCCGCTGCGTCGTCCCGCCCGGGCAGGGCGCCAACGTCCCCGTCGTCGTCTACCGCGACGACGACCCGTCCCCGCCCTCGGGCGCCGGCGTCTCCTACACGGCCCCCACCGTGGTCCGGGTCACCGCGCACGACGCTCCCGCCGTCCTCGGCGCCTCCGCCCCGGGTCCCGCCCGCAGCGCCTGGCCCGCCACCGCCATCGTGGAGGTCCCCACAACCCGTGCCGTCGTCCGCGTCGAGGGGTCCAACCTCGGCCCCTGCCCCGTCGTCTTCCTCGGCGACTCCGCCTCCTTCGAGGTCTGCGACCCCGCCACCAACACCCCCGTCGCCGCGGCCCGCCTCGACCCGGGACACACCTGGGTCGAGGTCCCCGCCCCGCCCGGCGAGGGCCGCGGCACCAACTTCGCCGAGATCGGTCCCCAGGGCTTCGCAGTCCGGCTCGTGGCCGGCGACCAGCCCGCCTCCCCCGCCCGCGTCCCCATGCAGTACGCCCGCCCCACCATCGTCGCGATCCAGGGCAGCCCCACGCCGGCGCTCGGCGGCGTCGTCGTCCTCACCGGCCGCGACTTTGGGCAGGGCACCCGCGGCGCCCTCGACGCCTCCCCGCCCGTTGTCAGCATCCTCGTCCCCGCGTCCTCCCGCGCCGGCGTCGGGGCCGCGCCCGCCCGCTCCGTCCCCTGCACCTCGGTGTTCCGCTCCGCCGACCACACCAGCCTCAACTGCACCGTGCCCCCGGGCACCGGCTCCCGCCTCGTGGTGTCCGTCGCCGTCGCGGACCTCGCGCCGGTCATGGCGCCCGTCCGCCTCGGCTACGCGGCGCCCGTTGTGGCGTCGTGGAGCTCGGGCCCCGCCTCCGCGAGCGCTCGCCGCTCCCTCGCCTCGGCCTCGGGCGGCCCGTCGGACGCCGCGTCGCCGCCCACCGACGGCACCCACGTCATGACGGTGGTCGGCAGCCACTTTGGCGCCTTCGACCCCGTGTCCAGCTGCGTCTTCGTGTCCTGGTCCGCGGCCTCGAGGTCCGAGGCGGCGGTGCAGGCCGGCACGCCCCAGACGTGGTGGGCCGGCACCGCGTTCCAGCCCGCCACCGCCCCCGCTGCCCCCCTCAACTGCTCCGGCGAGGCCGAGTGGCGCGGGGAGGGCGAGCTCACGGCCGGGGAGGTCCTCGCCTGGTCCGACGCCTCTGTCCGATTCATCGTGCCCCCCGGCGTCGGCACGCGGTCCGTCTGGGTCGTGGCGCGCGGCAACGCCCCGCCCGCGCCCCTCGTCCTTCGCTACGCCGCGCCCTCCTTCGGCGGCGCGGTCATGACACCCACCGCCGCGAGCCCCGACGGCACCGAGGTGGTCGTGATCACCGGCGCGAGCAACCTCGGCCCGCCCGCCGCCGCGACGCTCGACCAGGTCCAGGCCCTCGCCCTCCTCGGCTTCCCCATGCCCATCGCCGCCGAGCGGTCCCTCCCCACCGCCTCCGTCGTGATCAACGTCAGCACCGCGTGCGTCACCGACGCCACCGGACTCACCGTGGCAGGCGGCGCCCTCCCTGAGCTCCGCCGCTGCGGCTCCCCCGCCTCCTCCTCCCGCCCGGGCGGCGGCAGCGTCGTCGCCCGGTCCCACACCACCGTGTCCCTCCTGCCCCCCGTGGGCGTGGGCACCGGCCACCGCGTCGGCGTCTTCGTGGTGGAGGCCGGGCGCGTCATCGCCGCCTCCGCCGCCTCTCTCACCCTCGACTTCCGCCCCCCCACCGTCGTCGGCACCGACCCGACCCGCGTCGAGATGGACGGCGACGTCGTCCCCTCCGCCTCGGTCGCCGCGGCGCTGGGGGATTCCTCCGGCCGCCTCGCCTCCGCCGGCGGCACCGTCGGCAGCTCCTCCGTGCCCCCCGCCGTGGACTGCTCGGTCATCGGCGCCGGCATCTCCGCCGCCCAGGCCATGCGCGAGGGCGAGTTGCTCCCCGGCTTCGGCGACGACACCCCGACCAAGCGCCTCCTCGTCGAGGTCGCCAACGCCGGCGTGCCCCCCACCGACCTCTGCGATACCTCCCAGCTCCCCTGGTCCCCCCTCGCCCGCGTCCTCAACGTCACCGTCGAGCGCCGCGCCTGCTCCAGCGCCCGCCGCGTCACCGCCCGCGGCCGCGCCTACGTCGAGTGCGACCTCCCCAACACCCCCGTCGGCTTCCATGACGTCAGCGTCTTCGCCGCCGGCCAGCGCGGCGTCCTCGCCGCCACCCACCCCTCGGCTCTGCACGTCGTCTGCGACGCCTCCTTCTACGGCCGCCCCGCCGAGCTCTGCCTGCCCTGCCCCCGCGGCGCCGACTGCCGCGGGTACGACCCGGACCTGGAGGCCGCCGAGACGCCCCAGGACGCCGCCGTCCTCGCGGACCTCTCCGCCGGCCGCGCCACCGCCAACGAGAGCACCTCGGCCCTGCTCCGGCCGTACGTCTACCCGCGCCCCACCGCCGGCTTCTTCGACCTCAACGCCTCGGACATGCTCCCCGCCTGCCCCTTCTCGGACCGGGTGAACGGCCGCGCCGTGTGCATCACGCCCTGCGAGCCCAAGTTCGCCTGCACGGGGGACAACCAGTGCCTTGTCGGCTACCGCTCCACCGCCCCGGAGTTCCGCTGCAACTCGTGCGCCGGCGGATACTACCGCCGCGCCGGCATCTGCGAGAAGTGCCCCGACAACCCCGAGGTGCTCTTCATCGTCATCGGGGTGGCGGCCATCGGCGCGGCCGCGGCGGCATGGTGGCTAAACCGCGTCGGCGCCGCCATCTCCTTCATCCAGATCGGCGTGGACTACATGCAGGTCCTCGCCATCTTCTCCTCCGCCCGCATCCAGTGGCCCCCGGCGCTGCGGGAGCTGCTCTCGCTACTCTCCGCCTTCAACCTCAACCTGGAGATCACCGCCCCCGAGTGCCTCATCCCCGACATCGCCGCCGTCGACAAGTGGTTCGCCTTCCAGGCCGTCCCCTTGTGCGTCGCCCTGGTCCTCGCCCTCAGCTTCGGGGTGCAGTTCTGCTTCAACATCTGCGTCAAGAACCGCAAGTGGCGCGACGCCATGCCCGCCGCCGACCGCTCCATCAACCTCGCCTTCGTCTTCATGTACGTCATGTACCTGCAGGCCACCAAGACCAGCCTCGACGCGCTGTCGTGCATCCCCACCGAGCCGCCCCAGTACGACGAGGCCGGCACCGTCATCACCTACCTCCAGATGGTCTTCGAGCCCTGCGCCAAGCCGGGCGGCGTGCACCAGACCCTGCTCCCCTGGGCCATCATCGCGCTCTGCGTCTACAGCGTGGGCTACCCCCTGGTCTGCATCCTCGTCCTCTGGCGCCACTGGTCCGTCATCTACTTCGACCAGCTCCTCCGGGCCAAGGGCACCGGCGACACCGAGTCCTCCAACCCCCACCTAGACATCCGCCACCGCTTCGGCCGCGTCTACTTCTTCTTCAAGCCCACCCGCGCCTACTGGATCCTCGTCCTCCTCGGCCGCAAGTTCTTCATCGCCCTCGTCGCCCTCTGGTTCGCCCAGAACCCCGCCTACCAGCTCGCCCTCACCCTCCTCGTCCTCTTCGTCGCCTTCGCCCTCCAGGTCCGCCTCAGCCCCTTCATGAGCGCGCCGGAGCGCTCCTCCGTCCTGGTCGAGCACCAGGCCCGCGCCGCCGCGGACCCCCGCGGCCTCGACGCCCGCCTCGCCTCCACCCTCGACCGCCTCGACGACAAGGGCCGCCGCAAGTCCACCTTCTCCCGCGGCCTCGACGCCAGCAACGCCCGGTCCATGGTCACCTCCCTCGGCTCCATGGTCGTGGGCTCCGTCCTGGTCAGCGCCAACGGGGTGGAGGTCACCATGCTCTTCAGCGCCGTGCTGGTCACCGTCAGCGGCCTCCTCTTCGAGTCGGGCCGCCTCGACGCGGCCTTCTACGCCGACCAGCGCGACGCCCTCACCGGCTTCGTCATCGGCCTGGTCAGCCTCTCCCTCGTCTACTTTGTCATCGTCCTCGTCGTCGAGATGCGGGCGCTGTGCGCGAACGCCAGGGCCGCCGAGAGCCGCGCGGCGCCCCCGTCCCGCGCCGAGCGCGGCAAGAAGAAGGCCGCCTCCGGCGGCGTCCTGGGCGGCATCCTCGCCGCCGTCGCGGGCTCCGGCGCGGGCGGCGGCACCGACAGCGCCGTCATCGCCGCCGCCGCTAACGCCGGCAGGCACACCGAGGACGAGTCCGCGGTGTCCAACCAGAGCAACCCGCTCTTCGTCAAGGGCGGCGGCAGCGACTCGGACCGCGGCTCTGGGTCCCACCACGCCTCGGCCTCCACCACCAGCGTCGCCACGGCGCTGGTCACGCTGGAGGCGCCCCCCGACGCGAGCCAGTGGGTGCTGTACAAGGACACGCTGCAGCGCCTGCAGGAGCGGGTGGCAGAGCTGCAGCGGGAGAAGGGGGAGCTGCTCCGCGCGGGCCTCGGGGAGGCCACGGACACGTCGAGGCGCGCCTCGGTCCCCCGAAGGGTCTCCATCGCCGCGGGGGGGCGCGGGGATGGGAAGCCCCGCACCCAGTTCGGCCAGGCGCTCGTGGGGGGAGGAGCCGCCGCTGACGGCTCTGCCGCCGCGTCCCCCAAGGGGGGCCAGAAGCGCGGCATGCTGCTGAAGCGGGCGGGCTCGAGCCGCCGCTCGGGGGCGGCCAAGGCGCTCGCCGGCAAGGGCTCGTCCAAGTCGCCGCTCGAGGCCGGGGGCAAGGAGTGACCAGGGCGAAGCCGGGCTCCCTGGTGCCGACTGAGGCACCGGTGGAGCGTGCCCCCGTCCAAGCCGGCGGCCGCAGGCGCGACCCCGCGCGTGTGGCTGCCGCTTGGCTGACTGCGTCTGCCGGACTCGATCGCTTGCAGGTTTGCGTGTTTGCCGTCGCGCTGACTCACGGAACGCTGACTGCTGTGCCCGGATCACACACGTGTCCTGCGCCCGGGCGCTTCACCCCTCGGCCTTGCTCAGCGCGTCCGTCGTACACGCTCCCGTCCTTCCGGCGGAGGATCGAGATCTCCGCCCGCATCCTCGTCCCCTGCGCCCGCACCAGGGCCTCCCCAAGGCGGCCGCCGAGTTCCTCCACTTGTCATCCCGCGCCGTGAGCCCGGCGGTGCCGCCCGATCGCAGCGGCCGCTCGAGCCGCTGCCTCGTCGACGCCAGCTCGGACAGCCGCTGCAGCAGCTCGGTGCCCTCCTTGGTCGCGGCCACGAGGTCCTCGCGCGCCGCGGACAGGTCTCGCGCGCCGCGGAAAGCCTCAAGTTGGCCATAGTCGCCACATTGTACACTGGATCGAATGTGATTGTTGCCCTGAGCGGCCTCAAGGCCGGGGCATCCTGCTCGGCGCCAGAGGCCGTCGCTGTCGCCGCCCTTCCCGGCCTTGCGTTTCTTCTCTGTCTCTCCTCCGCCGCTGCGCTCTCCTGCTGAGCGTCCATGAATCGGTTGATGGTGCGCGCCAACGTTCGGCCCATGTGACAACTGATGGGGAAAAGTGATGCCTGGTTGAGGCGAGCGCTACGACAGCTGCTGGTTGTCCTCCGTCCGTCCGGCAACCCCCGGCGGGCTTAGGCGGGGACAGCAAGGCATGCCAGTTAGTGCTGGGACACATGGCGGCAAGATACAGAGCCACAAACACCGCCAAGATATCGCTGTTCCGCGTGGGGAAGAGATTCCGCGTGCCGCCCGACTGCAATTGCTGCCCGCCACTTTTCAACCATGGCGTACGTGCCACCACAGCTTCGAGGCGACAAACGGTCTGCAACAAGCATCCATTCTTTCACGGCACCGGATGGGGAAACGGCATCTGCTGAAGAAGCAGTCAAGGGTGAGCCTGCGAAGCGTTGCCGCAGCGCGCGATGTGTCGAGGCTGTGCCCGAGTGCAATTTAAAGTCCAGCTGACGACCGCTCCCTTCTTCTTCGGCGCAGCGTTGCTTGACAGCGGATTCCTTGACGACATCCGAGGCGAATGCCGCGGAGACCCTCGAGTCTCGAAGCTTGCTTTGCATGCCTCCATCTGCAACACAACCGGCACAAAAGTCATCCAGCTGTCGAAGCGCGACCATGCTCATTGGGCCATGTTTTACGACGACTACACGATCGACGGAAATGACTTTGCGGAGAAGCGAATCCTCGTTGGCCAGAAGAGAGAGCTGTGCAACATTCGGCGCTTTGGAGTACCCTTGAAAGTACCCTCGGAAGTCGCTGACGGACCTCCCAAGACAGCTGCGAAGATCGGTGGCACAGCTGCGGAAGGAGTCAAGGTCGACGAGGGAAAACTCGTGACGTGGTCTGAAGCCAATGCTGGCGAGCCCATCGGCACGGCCTTCCTCGTCGGTGAGCTTGACCGAGAGTTTCGGGAGGAGGTGGGCGTGTCGCTGGCTGAAATCGAGGTCGTCAGCGCACGAGTTGGCGACCTTGCCGGGCGAGCGATGGACGTCGAAACACGAACAACCAGAAGCGGGGCCCCGCACAGGCAGGTGTACGCTTCCGTGACTCTCGTCCTGGAGGATGACGCCAAGTTGGACGACCTTGCCGAAACAATGAACCAGAAGATCGAAGACTTCAACGAGTCGTGGCGGCAGCTGTTCGTCGCTCTCGGAGCCGAGCTGCGCGTACTCGAGAAGCTATGGGTCACCCGTGATGAGTTCCTGACAATCTTGGACGAGCTGAATGCGTCGAGCGAGGCAGTCTCGTGGTTCAGCAAGCTTGGAGAGCTAACGGATAAGATCAAAGCCATCGAGATCGACGAGCTGGACCTCATTGGCAAGACACTTGTGGACGGCAAGCCCGGAACTTTCCCGACGACGGAGGACGAGGCATGGGGCCACGCGGTGAGCCAAGCCGTGAAGGCGCTCGTGGTAATGGACGACGAGATCCTGGCAGTCACGGTGGCAGGCCTGCCGTCAGGCGCCACGAGTGCTCCAACCCCAAGCCCTCGGGCAGCAGCTGCACCACCAGCTGCAGGCGCCTCTGCACCGTCACATGCAGGTGGTGCAGCCGGGGCGAGCGCTTCGGCGGGCTTTTCCCGTGAGTCAGCAAGCATTGGCCTGGATCCTGCTCGAGGACTGGAGCACGATGCAGCCGCTGTCAGCGACATTGCAGGTGGCACATCTACAGGCGAGCCAGAACAGCGGCTGGAGGCCCGTGCTGCGACATTGGTCACTTTTAGGGATGCAACTAACAGGTTCTTCGCTGCCGCTGCTGGTGCCATTGTTCCGGGTGAAGTCGAGCGTATCAAGTCGCTGGTGTGCATGGAAGGAGGAGAGGACTGGCTGCTAAGCTGCGTCAAGGACAAGCAGCTGTGGTTGCCAAGGTTGACAGCGGACGAGCTTCGTAGCATCGTTCTCTGTGATGCTGGGCACGCACACAACCTCGAATTCATCGAAGGCGAGCTGACCGGGTTCGAAGAGTTTCCCGGAGAGATGCTGGAGGTTTTCCTGAACGATCGGACATTCAGCTCACCAGAGGCCTCCGGTGGTCTTCCAGGCGCTGCAACGGACCCTTTTTCTGATTTCAGCATTCCTGTGGTTGGACTGATGGGGCTAACTTCACTCAGAACGGCCCTTGGCGTCACGACCGGACCCACGAGCGACGGCACACGCGAACCTCACCACACGACGGCCCTTTTCCATGCTCTCCTTCAACTGGAGGTTGGAAAACTGGTGCTTTTTCACGGAACGGACAGCGGCAGCGCCCGGAGTATCAGCGCCGATGGTATTGACGTGTGGAAGTGCAAGGCCGATGGTGAGTTCGGCCAGGCTTTCTACCTCACCGACCATTTTAGGTTTGCGGCTGATCGGGGTAGGCCTGCTGCGAAACAGACAAATACAGAGCCATGCGTGCTTGTCTATGCCATGGACCCGACGGGTGAGGTCGTAACGGAGCTGGAAACGGCCGATTGGGGGGTGTTCGTCGCTGCGTGTGCAGGGCGATCGTTTCGTGCTCTTTCCGATCATCCCAAATGCCTGGACATCGCCCGGACGGCTGGAGTTATTGCTGGCAGCCGCTGTGGCAACTCCAGTGCTGTCAAGGTCTCGGGGGGGGAAACGCCTCCGGTGATTGCACGTGGCTCCCAATGGGCTATCACGTGCCGGTCCACCGACTGGTGGAACGCAAAGCCCATCTGTGCCATCCACATGGGAACGGTCTGTGGCTTGCACAAAGACGTGGATGAACTCACCGCGCGATTAGGCGTGGGGGTTCGGGTGACCTTGGAGCATTTACAGGACGATGATTGCGTCGGCAAAGACAATTCGCTCAGCAAGTTCCTTCGCGGCATCAGGGTGCCGCGGAGCTCTGGAGCTGCGGCAGCGAGCGGGTCGGAGAAGTCGCCGTGCCGCACAGGCGGAGCGGCGGGGCCTGTCGTACCGGAAATGGACACAAGGCCGGCTGCAGCGGCGGGGCCTGTCGTACCGGAAATGGACACAAGGCCGGCTGCAGCGGCGGGGCGTGTCGTACCGGAGATGGACACAAGGCCGGCTGCAGCGGCGGGGCGTGTCGTACCGGAGATGGACACAAGGCCGGCTGCAGCGGCGGCACGGTCATCAGGTAAACAAAAGGCAATGGATGAGCGCCGCCGCGGAGCCGAAGCCAGGCGGAAGGCTCGTGAGTCGGCTGGAAACAGGCGGTAGGGTGAGTAAGGCGATCTCGCAAGCACGATAAAACCCTCAGGCTTTCTGATGATGTTGTCGACAGTGGCCCGAATGCGCAGCAAATCTCCACCACTTTCAGCTCAACAACAAGGGTTCTGTTGGAAATTGGTCATCACACAAACATTCGGGCGGTGGAGCCCGTCGTAAGGTGTTCATCAAGCTTTTCATGGCTCGAAACTTGTGTGCGTGTAGGCCCTCTCTTCAAAGTGGAGGGCAAGGCCTGCAACAGCAGGAACAAGCGAGCGGGCTCATCCGTGCATCGCGAGGGGAAAGTCTGTAGGGTCAGTGACGAGCCCTGTGGACCGTTCCCCTACTGACGGTCCTCGAAGGACCGTACAGCGATCGCCACGCGAAGTGATGTCGGACGTAGATGTTAAAGAAAAGGTCAAGGTGGGGTGTTCACCAGCCCTGAAGCAGGCTGGGAGGGAGAAGGCCGTCAAGTCCGGGCAGAGGTTGCTGGGCGGCGTCTGGCACGAGACTGGGTGGGACGTCCAAGAGGATGGGCGGCGGGAAGCTCTCTTGGAGCTTGGCGCATTGCCGGCGGTCCGGGGAGAGGCGACGCTTGCGCCGCAGCTTGGCCGAGGTCTGCTGGGCTTGGCTTGAGGGCGTGCCGGCGTTTGCCTTCCTGCGGTAGGCGCGCCTGTGACGGGCCCTCCTCCTAGCTGATGCGTTCGGCTTTGCGGAGGGGCCGCTCGGATGTAGGGAGCGGGTGTCGGGCCGGGAGTGGCGGAGCTTCCTGCGGTCGGTGCCGTCTTCAGCTCCGCTGTGCAGAGCAGCCGCTCCTCTGCCAGCACCTCCTCGCCCCCACACTCAGCCCCGCCTCCTGGCTCCCCGTCGCCTCGTTCACTGCTCCGATCCTTCAACGCCTTGGGCTTTGCGTTTCTACTGGTCAGCCACCGGGGTGCTTCCAACGTGAAAGCAACTAAAGTTTCTGCGCCGCGCTACGGCTGCTCATACTCCGAGCGCGCCACTGGCCATCGAAACGGACGTTTCTGAAGTGTTTCTGCCACAGCCCCGGCATGCCTTGCGAGCAACACCATCTCTCGTCGCACCGTCACTGCCACGCACCGGCGCACGCGCCCCTCGCACACAGCCCCCCTTCCTCACCCCTCGGCCTTGCTCAGCGCGTCCATCAGCGGGCCGTACACGCTCCCGTCCTTCCGGCGGAGGATCGAGATCTCGGCCCGCATCTCCGCCAGCTGCGCCCCCTGCGCCCCCACCAGGGCCTCCAGCCGCCGTCGCTCCACCGCGGCCGCCGAGTCCCTCCGCTCGTCGTCCCGCGCCGTGAGCCCGGCGGTGCCGCCCGATCGCAGCGACCGCTCGAGCCGCTGCCTCGTCGACGCCAGCTCGGACAGCCGCTCCAGCAGCTCGGTCCCCTCCTTGGTCGCGGCCACGAGGTCCTCGCGCGCCGCCGACAGCCTCGCGTCGGCCCCCGCCGCCACGTCGGCCGCGGACGCCTCCGCCTCGGCCACGCCCGCCCTCGCCCTCGCCAGCTCTGCGCCCGACCCCATGGCGTCGAGCCGCTCCAGGTTCACCGGCCGGCCGAACTTGAGGCGCATCAGGTCGTCCGCCTTGTCCTCCACCGACCGGATCGCCCGCTCCGCGGCCCGCCGCGCCCGCTCGTTGGACGCCCGCTCCCGCGCCGTGGCCCCCAGGCGGTCGACCAGGTGCTCCGCGTCGTCCAGCCGGCCGACCAGCGACGCCCGCTGCGCCGTGATCATGGCCTGCGTCAGCAGCGTGCCCCGGTCGAGGCGGGACGGGAGGCGCCCGGGGGCGAGCGCCGCCTCGGCCGCCGCCTCGGCCTGCGCCGCCGCCTCCGCCGCGGCGTCCCTCTCCACCTCCTCGGGCCCGTCGCCGTCGGCTTCCTCCCCGGCCTTCCCCTCCTCCTTGGTCTCCCCTCCGGCGCCGCCGCCCGCCGGTGCCGTCGCCTCGTCCCCGCCGGCCGCTGCCGCCGCGGCGCCCGCCGTCGGGTCGGGCAGCTCCGCCGCGGCCGCCGCCCCCACGAACAGCTGCTGGATCCTCAGGGGGACCACCACTCCGATGCGGTTGAGGCGCGCCTGCTTCTCGGCGTGGAAGGCCGACAGCTCCCTGTTGATGGCCTCCACGTCGCGCCTCATCGTCGTCTCCGAGGCCCGCAGCTGCTTGAGGCGCTGGTTCAGCTCCGCCAGGCCCTTGGTCGTCTCCCCCAGGGCGTCCTCCTGGTCCAGCCGCTGGCCCCGCAGCTCCAGCACCCGGTCGTACAGCGACTGCGGCACGCCGGGCGGGCAGACGTCCTCGGCGTCCTCGTCCTCCTCGGCCTCCTCCTCCATCTCGGCCAGCTGGGACACGTCGAAGCCGTCGTCGCTGTCGGACGAGTCGTCGTCGTCGTCCCCCGGGCGCCGCCGCTTGATCCGGCGGCGGAAGATCCGTCCCAGGGCGTCCACGGCCTCGGCCGGGTGCCCCGCCACGGCCTCGGCCAGCGAGGACTCGAGCTCCCGCTGCTTGGAGGTCCACGCGTCCGCCTCGGCCTCCCGCGCGGCGATGCCCGCCACCACCTGGGCCACCTGGGTGTCGACCCGCATCCGCTGGTGCTCCGCCTTGTCCAGCCGTGCCATCAGCGCGGCGTCCCGCACCCCCATCTCGCTCAGGAGCCGCCACTCTTCCGACAGGGTCAGCATCCGCAGCTGCGCCGAGCAGAGGTCCCCCGACACCACCGTCCGCTCCCGGGCCAGCTGGGCCACGGCCGCGTCGAAGCCGTCGCAGGCGGCCTCCACGCGCGAGAGGAGGGCCTCGCGGCGCCGCTGGGCGTCGAGGAGGGAGGAGCGGGCGGCGGCGGCGCCAGAGGCGGTCCCGGCGTCGGCCAGGGAGGGGGCGCCGGGCGCCACGAGGGAGAGGGCGGCGTCCGCGGCGGGGATGCCGCCGACGCCCGCGGCGCGCACGGCGTCGGCGAGGCGGCCCGACGGGGCGGCGGCGCGGGCGGCGGCGCGGAGGGCGGGGGGGAGCGACGCGAGGGCGGCCTCGGGGTCGGCTGGGGCCCCCAGCGCCGGGCCGCCGCTCCCGCCCGCGGCCGGCGGCGACCTCCACCGCGCCCAGCCGTCCTCGGCCGGCGGCGGGACGGAGCGAACACAGGCAGCGACCTGACGCCACACCGCGGCAAGGCGCGGGTCGCCCCCCTCCTCGGCCTCCTCCGCCTCGGCCTCCTCCGCCTCGGCCCCGGCGGCCGGCGACGCCTCCGCGGCCCGGGGCTCGCCCCTCGCCGTCGCCGGCACCGCGCCGCACGCCGCCGGGTCGTCAAGCGGCGACGCGCCCCCCGCCCCCGACAGCAGCCCCTCCACCGGGTGCGGCTCTACCTCGAGCCCCGCCGAGGTCAGCTGCTCGCCCAGCCGCGCCGCGGCCGTCCTCGCCCTCCCGATGACGCTCGACAGAGCCCGGCGCAGCCTCGCCATGCCGAGGACCCGCGCGTTGAACCGCGCGCGCACCGCGTCGGCGGCCTCCTCCGCCCACATCAGCTGCACCCGCTTCCGCGCGCTGTCCATCCGCAGGTGGCGGGGCACCACGTACCCGGGCGCGGCCTTGAGCGGGAGCGCGCCGAGCTCCGCCCACGCGCCCGCCACCGCGGCCTCGTCGTCGGCGTCGGCGTCGCCGTCCGACGGCCGGCTCTCCAGCAGGGCTTGCAGGGCCGCGCGCCGGGCGAGGCGGCGGCGCTTGCGATCGGCGAAGGAGTTGGGCCCGCCGCCCGCCGCCACCTCGGCGGATGTGCGGCCGCCCCGCATCAGGACGCGGAAAGGGGTGTCCTCGTCGGCGTCCCCGGCTCCCGCGGCCGAGGCTCCCGCGGCGGCGGGCAGCGGCCCGCCCGCGGCGCCCGGGCCGGACCGAGGCCTCACCTCGCCGGAGAGGGTCGGGAGGCCTGTCCGGCGGGCCGCCGCCCGCTCCGCCGCCACCGACGGGTCGACGGCCGGCGCGCGGATCGTGGCCACCGCCGCGGGGCGGAGGAATGCCCGCACGGCGAGGGGGGGCACCGACACCGTCTCCACGAAGCGGCTCTGCAGCTTGCCGAGGCGTGTCCGCGACTCGGCGAGGGGGTACGCCAGCTGCCTCTCGGCGTCGCGGAGGGCGTCGCGGCGGAGGCGCGCGGCCCGGTCGACGAGGACGGGGTCGATGCGCAGCTCCGCCTCGGGCAGGGCCCTGCGGGGGTCCTCGGCGGCCTGGGCACGCATGTCCGCCCTGATCCTGGCGAACTCCGCTCGGAGGCTCCGCACCACGGCCCGCACCTGGACCTTGGCCCGCTCCGCCGCCGCCTCCCGCTCGTCAGCCTCGGCGCGGAGCTTGCGCTGCTGGATCGAGTAGGTGGCAGAGTCGGTGATGTCCGCGACCGAGGCGGCAGAGCCGGAGCCGGGGCCGCTGCGGCCGGTGAGAGTGGACGCGTCGTCGTCGTCGGCGTCGGCCACGGGGGGAGGGGGCGGCGCGTCGAGGCCGAGGAGGGGAGGGCCCCCGACGCGGCCCGCCGAGGAGGAGGAGGAGGAGGACGGGGCCGCGGTGTCGTCGCCGCCGTCCGCTGGCGCTGCCACCGGCACCGCCACGGCCGCCGGGGCGGCGGTGGCGGGCGCCGCCACGACACCCGCGCCGACGTCGTCGAGGACGGCTCGCGACGTGGCGGCGGCCGCGCGGACCGCCTCCTCGTCGGCTGCTCTGGCGGCGGCATCGGCGGTGATGGCGTCGGGACGGGCCGCGGCCGCGGCGGAGGAGGCCGAGGCGCCTCCCTTGCCGCCGCCGGAGGCCTTGGCAGCCTTAGCAGAGGCCTCGGCCTTGGCGGCGGCAGCGGCCCGAGCCCGTGCCGCGTCGGCGCGCCGTCTCGCGGCATCGATCCCCTGCGACGCCACGCCCGCCCGAGCGTCTGCCTGGCGCCTCGTCCGGGCGGCCCCGTCGGCGCCGGCGCCCGCCTCCGCCGCGGCCCTCGCCGCCGCCTCGACGCCGCCGAACCTCGCCCGGAGGACGACCAGGGGCCCGTCGCCTCCCCCCGCGAGCACGAAGCCGTCCCCGTCGTCCCCCTCCGCCGCCGCCGCCGCCACGGCGCCCGCGCCGCCCCCGTCGAGAGCGTCCACCACCTCGACGCGCGACGGCTCCGCCGTGGGCCTGAGCTGCACCCGGCCCCTGCTCGTGCCCTCGACGAGGTAGCGGCCCCCGGCAGAGAGCCGGATCGAGGTGACCGTGTCGCGTCGCGACGACGACTCGACCCACAGTGCGGACGGGACGGCGCCGTCGGAGCCCGCCTCGGCGGCCGCGGCGGTGGCGTCCTCGCTCCCCTCGCACGAGCAGTCGTACACGCAGAGAGCCGGCGTGGCCTCGGCGTCGGGGGCGGGGTACACGGGCCGGCCGGCGGCGGCCGCGGCGGCGACGTCGTCCTCTGACGCCGCCTCGGCCGCCTCGGCGCCCGCCGCCGGGTCGGCGGGGAGGGCCGAATGCCCCTCCGGGACGCGGATCTCGTGGAGGACGCCGGCGCCCGGCCCGTCGACGGAGAGGAGGAGACGGGTGCCGACGCCGCCCACCTCCTCGGGGGTCGAGGCCTTGGGGGCAAGGTGGTTCCGGGCCATCCACATGGCGGAGGCCCGCGCGGCGGGGCCGCGGGAGCCGCGGACCATGGCAGCCTGGCCGACGACGACGGCTGGGGCTACGGGGGAGAATGCCAGCGCGGCGACACGGCGCGGGGCGCGCTGGTCGAAGACCCACTGCTGCTGTTGGGGGGAGGACGCCGCGCGGGTGGGGGAGGTGGGCTCGCCGTCGGCGGCGGCGGGGGATGCGGCGCGGCCGAGGGGGCCGGCGTCCTCCTCGTCCTCGTCGGGCGGCTTGGGGGAGGCTGTGGGCGCGAGGGCGAGGGTGAGCCGTGCGTAGCGGAGGGGGAGCTCGAAGGTTGTGGTGTTGGAAGGGAAGCCGGACGAGGAGGCGGGGAGCTGGAGGCAGCAGACCGAGCCGTCGTCGCAGGCGGCGGCGAGGCGCAGGGCAGAGCCGGGGACGGGGACGGAGCCGGGGTCGGCGTCGGGGTCGTCGACGGGCGCGGGGCCGAAGCACAGGCAGCCGGGCGCGACGGGGGCGGGCAGCGCCAGGAAGCCGAGCGGGAGGAGGCCCCCCGCGGCGCCCCGGGGCGAGGATCCGTCGTCGCCGTCGTCGTCGTCGTCGCCACCGTCCGTGGCCGCCGCGGCCGCCTCCTCCCCCGTCGCCCGGCGGAACAGGAACACAGTGCCGTCGTCGCCCCCCGTGGCCAGGAAGCCGCCGTCCGACGACCAGGCGAGCGCCGTCACACGCCCCGCGTGGGGCTTGTGTGCTCCCAGGAGCCGCGGCGGGGCCGCGTCCCCCGCCGCGAGCGCCTCCGACGGCGTCGCTCCGGGCTCTGCCGCGGGGGACGTCGGCGCCGCCATGATGCGGAGGACGCCGTCGGCGAAACCGGCGACGAAGACCCGGCCGGCGGGGGCGAAGCCCACGGGCGCCCACGCCGACGCGGTGGCGGGGGCGGCGTGTCGCCGCGTGGCCAGGAGGACCGCTCGCTCGTAGTCCCAGAGCCGGACGTCGCCGTCGGCGCCGGTGGTGACGGCGAGGCGGGCGGTGGGGCAGAGGGAGGCGCCGGTAAGGGGGCCGCCGTGGCCCACGGCGAGGCGGGTCCACGCGGCGGCGGCGGGGTCGGCGCGGTGGAGCGACGGGTCGTCGCCCAGCGGCGTCGAGGGCACGTCGACGCGCCAGAGGCAGCCGCTGCCGTCAAGGACGAGCCACGACCCGACGGGGCCGCGCATCGCGCCGCCCTCGCCCGTGCAGAGCGGCCTGTCCTCGGCGTCCTCTTCATCCTCCGCCTCCGCCTCCGCATCCTTGCCGTCCTCCTCCTCCTTCCCCTCGGCCGCCTCGCTCGCCGCCCGTCGGGCCGCCGCCCTGGCCGCCCTCCTCGCCTCTCGCGCCGCCACGTCAGCAGCCGTCTCCAGCCGCAGCACCGACACCACACCCGCGGGCCGGGCGGGCGCGGCGCCCCCCGACGACGCCGCGGGGGACGGCACCCGGAGCTCGCACAGGCACGGGAGCGACAGCGTCTCGCCCCCCTCGCCCCCCTCGGCCTCGTCCACCGGCCGCCCCGGCCACCACCGCAGCGCCCCGTCCGCCCCCGCGGTCACGAAGCACCCGCTCCCTCGGTCCAGCACCACCGCGCCCACGTCGCCCTCGTGCGCGGGCGCCCCGTCCCCGCCCGCGCACGTCAGCTTGATGAAGCCCCCCTCCCAGAGCAGCAGCTGCCCCGACTCGCTCCCGGACAGCACCTTGCCGTCGGGCATCTCGGCGAAGGCCGTCACGTCGCTGAGGTCCACGCGCCCGAACTTGCCGATGGACCCCTGCAGCTTGAGGCCCGTGAACGTGCTGGCCATGCGCCAGAACCGGATGTGCCCCGTGCCCGACGTGGTCAGCCGGCCGGCGTCGCTTTCGCTGAACCGCACCGTGAAGACGTCCTGGGCGAACGCCTTGGCCTTGAGCAGCAGGCGCTCGGCCTTCCAGTCCCACACCGCGAGCAGGAAGTCGGGGGCCGAGCCCACCGTAGCGAGGCGGCTGCCGTCGGGGCTGAAGGCGAGGTCCGCAAACCCGCGCTCCGTCCCGCCCCGAAGCACGCGCCGGACACGGAGGCTCGGCCACTCGTACACGTACACGGCCGGTGCCCCGGTCGACGGGGCCGCACGCTCCGCGACCGCGAACAGCGCGCCGGACGGATGGACCGCGGCCGCGCCGATGCCGCGGCCGTCGTGGGACGGGATGTGCCGCGCCTCGAGCGTCTCCAGGTCTGCGAGAAGGAAAGCACGATCACTGTTTCCGTCAGTGCCGGGGCTGCGCAGCCTGAGGCCTGGGCCGGCCGGGCGCGGCCGTATCGCAGCGGGCTAACGGACGCCTCGCACGGCCGTTCGCCGGGTCGGAGAGGCGCCCCGGGGCACTGCGCCCCGCACCCCGACCCGGACATCGACCAAACGCGTCACCGGCGCACCCAGCCACGGCGCGGGGACGGTGGCGGCCGCGCGGGGTCGCTGCTGCCCGGCGAGGCCGCAACGCACCGATCACCGAGACGAGGCTGCCGGCCACGAGGACGGCGTGCGTCCCGCCACCGAGCACCTGCAGGTTGTTCTTCTTCCGGAAGGCGGCGCCCAGGACGGCGTGCGTCGCCACGTGCTCCCGCTTCAGCTCGCGCGGGAGCAGCGGCCGCCCGAGGGCGAGCTCGCCGTACACCCGCTCATCGGGTAGCAGATCAGCCGCTGCCATCACGGCGGGTCGTAATGTGGTGCGGCCGGCCTTTTGCTGAGCTGGGGGCGCTGCCAACGTCCGCGGGCGGGCTGCTTGGGCTGCCGGATGCTCTGCTCGGACGCGTTGCGGCGCCTTTGGCTGGGCCGAGAGGATCCGCGTGCGCAGATGATTTCTGAAACGCGGAAGCGGGGCAGCGTGTGCGCCTGCAAGTGGTGATTGTTGGACATTGCACGGTGCGATTGTTGCTACACGGCCTCGCCGTCCCGCCAGTCACGCATCAGCTCCTCCGAAGGGTACAACCTGGACTGGACGAGCTGCAAGGTCTCCGGTGTGCACCGGTTCGACGGCAGATCGCAGGACTCGCGGTTTGTGGGGTTGATCCTCATCGCCGAGCGGCCGCCACCCGCTCCCAGGGCTGCCGCGGCCTGCATCGCAGCGGTGACGGACTCCACCGTCACCCGCACGCCGGGCGCCACGAGGCGGCGGGCCGCCGCCAGGGCGTCAAAGGTCGACGCCGAGTGCCCCAGGAGCACCGACGCGGCGACGGCGTGGGCCGACTCGACGGCAGACCGGAACGTGTACGGCAGCTGCATACCCTCCGACGCACGACCATCGGCCGCGTCGTGGCCCTCGTAGGAGGCGATGACAGATCCGGCTAACGAGCCGTCGCCGTCGCCGCCGCCGCTGCCAGACGGGCGGATGTCGGGGTCAGTGTCCAGGGCACGCATGAGCCGCGCTGCCGGCGCTGCTGCCCGGGCGGCCCGCGTGAGCTCGTCCAGGGCGCTAGCCTCCACCTCCGACTCGGCCATCGCCAGGCGGACGCACGAGGGCGACGATCGACCAAGCACAGATGCCACCGACGCCGTGACGTCTCGCAGGTCGGCCGGCTGCATTGTGTCGCGCATCATGCGAGCGTGCTCGGCCCAGTCTCGCTCCAGGCGCGGGTGTACCAGCACGAGCGACGCGGCGTCGCACCCCTGCCTTGACCGAGAGACCGCCGCACGTCGCTCGATCCACGGCGCCAGGGGCATGGCCACCGCCGCCGCGATGGCCAGCCGCAGAATCCCGCCCCCGGCCGACTGCATGGGGAACCACGCAATGCTGTTATGGGCAACAATGAGGCGGCTGACGGGGGCCAGACCCGCGGCGGTGCACCGGCCGACCCCGACGGCGTATGCCATGGCTGCCCAAGCGTGGGGCCTCAGCGGGCGGTCGCGGAGGAACGCCATCGTCACGCCGCCCCCACACCCCGCCGCCACGCCCCCGTCGCCTTTCGCTGGCCACTGCGGCTGGCACGACCACTCGCCCTCGGCCGAGACCTGCGCCAAGCACATCGACGGCTCCCCGGCCCCGCGCCTTCGCACAGAGCCCGCGGACGCGTGCCTCCGGTAGAGCTCCGCAGCACCGCCGTCGGCACTGGACCCGGCGTCGACGATCCGCGTCGCAGCCTGCACCGACGACGCGACCCGTCGCTCGGCGGCGCACTCCGGCGAGCCCAGCTCGGCCTTCCCCCGGGGCTCCCCCGTCCCAGGGCCGTCCATGCAGCCGCCCGCGAGCCGAAGATCGTGCTCGCCGACGTCCCTGCCCGGCCCGTCGCCCCCCGGCGGCGGGCCCCAGCCGCCCGGCACGATCAGGTCCGTGACCGGCAGCAGCGCGGGCAGGCGCGTCTCGAGCGCGTCCCCGACGAGCCGGGCCAGGGACACGGCCCGCGGGAGGAAGCCCGGGTGGGCGGCCGCGATGGCCGACGCCGCCCCGTCCATGGCAGCAGCCGCCATCGCATCGGCCGCAGCCATCAGCCGCATGTTAGAGACACCGCTTCCGTATGGAAGCACCGGGACCAGCACCACTGCGGCGGGCTTCCCCGCGTCGTGGCGGGCCACCTCGCCTTGCGCGGCTGCCCTGCCGTGGTCGCCGCCCTCTGCCCTTCGCCGTGCGTCGCGACCAGGCAGCACGCCGTGCCGCGCGACCCAGCGCTCTGGCCCCCACCTGGCCCGCAGCAAGACCGTGGCACGCCGGTACTCCTCCGCGGACCGGACGGTGATGGTCATCGTTGCGACAAGGACGGAGGCGGTGCTGCCGGTTCTGCGCGCCTCGCTGATGGCCCGCAACCCGGCCGCCACGAGCCACTGCGACGCAGTCCCAGCCCTGAGGCCATGGGAAGTGGGCGAGATTGCGTCGCGCATCTCCGAGCAGGCCTCCTGCTCTCCGGGGAGAACCAAGCACGGGGCGACCGGCACGCCGTTGCTTCGCTGCGCGTGGCTGCTGTGGCCCCCGACCCACTCTGTTAGCCGCGCCACAGCGTCGCCGCCCCCAATTCCGCTCGCATGAGAGGCGGAGACCGTGAATAGCACCTTCCCGCTGGGCCCGCTGGTGTCAGCGCCCTCCAGCCGCGCAGCACCCCCGACGACAACCTCAGACCCAGTCTCCCAGACCGGCAGTCTAACCGCAGTGAGGCACACACGGAACCGGCCCGTACGCACGCACGGCAAGCCCTCGTCACGGGTGAGGGCCGCCAAGGCGCCAAGACAGGCCAGCGAGATCGTTGCGGCGCGGACGGCGCGCCTCATGGCTGCGGGCCGTGGTGGGGCAGCACCACGTTGGGATAGCTGCGCACCGCGCGCAGGCTGGGTCGGGTGCGGGGGGCGTGGTGTGGGCCCGGTGTGCTGATCTGCCCGGAGCGATCGGGGCGGGGATTTGCGTCCCTTGAGCGTTGCTTCGTGCCAACTCGCTTGCTGCGCCAAAACAAACGCATCGCGCATCGTCACGACAACAGCGAGCGGCAGCGAGGCCTTGCGGTGCGTGGATGCCGCGCCTGGGGCGGGCGCAGGCTCGGACTTCAGGCAGGAGTCGCTCAGGCGGCGGGCTTGCGCGCGGTGCGGACGACGGCGCCGTGGTCGGGCGAGACGACGAGGATCGCGAAGCGCTTGACGCGGTCGAGGGCGTCGGTGGAGACGGTGGCGTAGTCGGCGACGCCGGTGGCCGAGGTGTAGCAATCCTTGAAAAAGAAGGCGTCATCGTCGGAGCCGCCGGGGCTGGTCGAGCCGAAGACCTTGACGTAGACGCGGGGGATGGGCCTGCCGTCGGCGCGGTTGGTGACGCGGAGGCGGCCTGACCCCTCCATGACCTCGACGTCGAGGGTTGCGGCGAAGAACGTCACGGACTCGCGCTTGCCGCCCGCCACCGCCTCGATGAGGAGGTTGGACCCCACGGAGGTGTCCACGGGCACCGTGACCTCGCGGAGGCTGGCGGTGCCGCCGGCGGAGACGTCGACGAGGGAGGTGGCGTTGGGCCGGACGAAGGAGAATCCGCCCTCCTTCTTGCCGGCGCCGCCTCCCGCCGAGACGAAGGGCTTAGAGGAGAAGAGGAGCTCGACGTCCATGCAGTAGTAGCGGATCTCGACCGAGTCGACGTTGGAGGCCACCACCCGGAGGGAGGGGTCCCGGCCGTGGGCCAGCTCCAGGGACAGCGTGGGCTCGCCGCCCGACGCCGAGGCCTGCTGCTGCTCCCGCACGAGCTCCGACCCGAGGTCCTCGTCCCGCTCGCCGCGGGCGGTGCCCCCCTTGGACGTCGACTGCCCGGCCTTGCCCGCGCGGGTCGCCCCGCCCGCGGCGGCCGCGGCGTCGGCGGCGTCGATCTCCGCGAGCTGCGAGGCCACGGCAGCGAACTTGGCGGCCCAGCGGGGGATGGGGTAGTCGGCATAGGCGGCGGCCACGCGCCTGGCCACCGCGAGGCCGTCTTCGGGCCGGAAGAAGTCGAGATAGGCAGCCATGTAGTCATAGGCTAGGGCGCACCAGGAGGAGGAGGCGGCGGAGGCGGGGGAGGCGGCGGCCGCGGAGGAGGAGGATGAGGCGGCCGCGGCGGCGGCGGCGGCGGCGCACCCGGCAGGGGCGTCAACGGTCGCGAACCGCTCGGTGGCCTCGGCGACGCGATCCTGGAGGAGGAGGTGGTAGGTCAGGGCAAGGCCCTCCTGCGCCGAGACGGCGTCGGCGGGGGCGTGCATGACCGAGGCGAGGACGCGGCGGTACTGGGCGGCGACGGCCTTGTTGGGGATGCGGCGCTCGGCGCCGAGGAGGTGGGCGCGGGCGTTGACGAGAGGGCTGTACTCGAGGTGCTCGTAGAGGCCCGAGGCGGAGCGGTCGTCGTCGGAGAGGGAGATGTGGGCTAGGTCAGACGCGGAGAGGGGGGGGACGGCGCCGCCGGAGGGGCCGACGCCCTGCTCGGGGATGAGGGCGAGGGGGCCGGCCGCGAGGCGGGGGCTGAGGAGGCCGCGCACCGATGCGGCGCCGCCGCTGGGGTGGAGGGCGTAGGCGGCGGCGCGGGCGGCGTCGCCGTGCTTGAATGCGTAGCCGACGACGGCGGCGTCCCACTCACAGCGGGCCTCGAGGGCGCCGGCGATGGCGCGGTAGGCTGCCTCGTCGGCGCAGCGCCAGGCGAGGTCGGCGAGGCGGACGCCGTTGACCTGGAGGTTGGCCGATCGCAGGTAGGCGAGGCACTCGTCCAGGGGGGCCTCGTTGGCGAGGTACGCCCAGGAGGTCTTGTCCACCACGGTGAGGGCAGGGACGACGTTGGCGGTGGTGGGGTGCGCGTGGGCCTCGAGGGCCTCGCCGGCGCTGACGTGGGCGGGGAACATGCCAAAGGTGCCGAGGAAGGGGAAGTAGAAGCGGTACTCGAGGGTGCGGGTCTCGTAGGCGGAGAGGCGGACGTCACGGGTGCGGGTGACGAAGCCGGACTCGGCGGGGAGGGCGCCCTGCGGGATCTGCATGAGGACACGGAGGTCCCGAGAGGCGCTGGAGACGTTGGTGGCGACGACCTGGACGCCGTAGACCTTGTTCCGGAGGAACTCCCCCGACTCGACGTAGCGCTCCGAGGTGGAGCCGTCGGGGAGGTGGCGCGTGCGGTCGCGGGGGTCGAAGAAGTTCTGGCCGACGAGGACGCGGGTGGAGGAGGGGGACTCCGCCTCGGAGATGTCGACCATGAAGACGACGAGGGGGGACGCGGTGGCGCCGTACTCGATGCGGCCGGCGCCGGTGGAGACGGAGGACGGCTCGGGCATGGCGAAGGGCAGGCCGAGGACGGCGACGGCGGCCAGGACCTCGTTGATGCCGCGGGTGGCCTCCGCAAAGTGGGCCGACACGAAGGCAGAGCCATCCCCGCGGGCCTGGTGCTCGGCAAAGTCGGCCCAGAAGGGGGAATCCCTGATGAGGGCGCCCTCCGCCATGCGGCCCGCCCTGACGCGCCAGTAGTGGGTCTCGGCGAGCTCTTCGGTCTTGTCGACGGCGCGGAACATCTGGCGGCGGCGGCGCGTGGCCATGGCGGCCTCGTCGGCGGCGATGGCGTCGGGGGTCGGGCGCGGGGCGGAGGCGCGCTTGGACTTGCGTGCCCCGGAGCGAGGCGCGGCCATGGCCATGGCCCCCATCGGCATGGCAGCCCTGGCCATGCTCCGCATGGGGGCTGCTGAGGGCATGCCGAACATGGCCTCATTCATGGAGGGCGACGCCATTTCCGCCGTGCCCATGCAGTCGTCCTCGTCCTCGTCCTCGTCCGATTCGTACGGGCTCTGAGCCGCTTCCGCCATCTTGGCAGCCATTGGCTGCGCGGCGGCCTCCTGCTCCGCCCGCGAGCGGGCCAGCGCGTCGCGGAGGCGGTCGTCCTGCTCGTCGTCCAGCGCGTTGGAGCTGATGGCAGCGTTGAACACAGCCTCGGTGGCGTCGGGGGACAGCCGCACGCGGGAGCCGCGGTCCCGGCCGTAGGGGACGCTTCCCGACGCGGCGCCGACGCGGCCCGCGAGCAGAGCCCGCTCGAGGGCGTTGAGGAGGGCGAACCGCGCCGGCTCGGCGAACGGCGCGAGGTCGTGGCCGAGCACGAAGTGGTCGATGAAGCTCTTGGCGCGCTTGCAGGCCACGAAGGGGGCGACGACGGCGTCGAACCAGGGGCGGTCCTTGAGGTACAGGAAGAGGTTCACCTCGTGGCAGGCGTGCTTGGAGTAGAGCCGGCGGCGCTCGGCCTCGGGGGCGGTGTGCCAGGTGCCCAGCCACGAGAACTCGCCGAGGACGCGGCCGTCGCCGCTGAGGGTGGCCAGGAGGCGGAGTGCCTTCTCCACCGTGCCGTACTCCTCGGCCTTGGTGTCGCTGGCCGCCGTCATGCTGGCAGAGTCGCCGGGCTGGAGAGTGCGCACTGCCTTGGTCTGCACGAAGTGGCGGTCCAGGGGGAGGGGCTCCTGCAGGGTTAGGTCACGGTAGCAGGCGCGGACGGGGCGGGAGCCGGAGGTGTCGAGCTCGGCGTCGCCGTCGGCGGGGACGTCGACGGAGCGGGAGGAGGCGGTGAAGGCGTCGCAGAAGACGACGGTGGCGCGGAAGCCGGCAGCCCGGAAGGCGGCGGCGGCGGCGGCGTCGCCCGCTGCGGCAAACGCCGCTGTGAGGTCCACCGACAGGGTGCCGTCCGCCCCGGGGCGGAGGTTGGCCGCGAGGAAGGAGGGGGCGGCCAGGAAGTCGAAGGAGCGATCGACGGTGCGGCGGCGGGTGCCGCGGCCGCCGCCGCCGAAGCGGCCGCCCGCCCCGTGCCGCCGCGCCATGGACCGCGAGGCGATCGCGCCGTCGGCGTGCATGGCGCGCGACGCGAGGGCCTCCCCGCCCGCTGCGTCGACCTCCTCCGACTTGGTGGTGCGCTGGGACCAGGGGGTGTTGAGAAGGCTCGGGCGCGGGAGGGAGTTGCCGGGGAAGACCTCCTTCCCCTGCCGCGCCAGCACGTACGAGTGCTCCTCCCCGAGGCGGGCAGAGCCGAGGTAGAGGCTCTGCGCGCGCTTGGAGGAGGTGGTGACCTCGCGGGCTGCGGAGTCGTGCCCGGAGGCGAGGGTGGTGCCGTGGGCGTCGGCCTCGCCCTCGGGGGCGAAGTGGGTGATGAAGACGTGGACGCGGGCGCCGGCGACGGCGGAGGCCGGGTCGGCGCCGCCGGCGACGCGGATGGTGAGGGCGTCGGGGGTGGCGTCGACGGCGACGACGCGGCAGGGCGGCACGGTGGGGCGGCTGACGAGGCCGCCGGCGTCGGCAATGAGGCGGAGGGACGGCGTGGGGGAGAACGCCGCGGCGAGGAGGGGGTCGGCGGGCGCCTCGGCGGTGACGGCCCCGTCGGCTGGGCGGACGGCGATCTCGTGGGACGCGATCGCGCCGGTGAGGGTGTCGCAGCCGCGGCGGAGGAGGACGTAGCGGCCGCAGGGGAGGCCGGAGACGACGAGGGCGCCGGTGGCGGCGTCGAAGCGGAGGCACGACGCGGTCAGGTCAGCGCGGATGCAGGTGCCGGGGGCGGCGCCGTGGAGCGGGGAGGCGTGGCCGCCGGGGCTGCCGGGGACGGGGATGACGCTGACGAGGCGGGCGCGGCCGACGCCTGTCTCGCCCGGCGCGAGGGCGTGAGGCACCTCCGCCTGCGCGTCGTCGCCCTCCTCGGCCCAGAAGAAGGAGGGCGCGGTGGCGGTGGCGTCGGCCAGGAGGGTGAAGCTGCCGTGGCAGATGGCCTCGTCCTGCACCTCAACGGACACGTGGCCGACGTTGGGGAGGGGTCCCAGAGCGACGCTGCCGTCGGGGCCGGTGGAGAGGTCGACGCGGCGGACGTGGTCGCCCAGGGCGCTGGTGAGGCGGACGACGACGGGGGCCGACGGCACGGGCTCCCCGGTCTTGCCGAGGACCCATGCGGAGTACCCGGCGGGGCCGCGGCGGAGGAAGACGTCCGCGGTGTTGCCGGTGGTCTCGATCTCGTTGAGGGAGACGGTGTGGACGGAGGAGAGGGGCGCCTTGGCCCCCGTGTGGCCGATCTCCACGCGGCACTCCAGCGTGAAGGTGATGGTGCGGACGCGGTTGGGGACCGCGAAGGTGACGGCGAGCTCTGCCGATGAGGTCAGGTCGAGGTCCCGCCAGGCTCGGGTGGCGGAGGTGTCCTCGACGTCGACGCTCTCGACGGTGAGCTTGATGTCCTCGAGGCTGGCGAGGTCGGCGGCGGCGGCGGGGCCGGAGGAGCCGACGAGGCTGAGGCTGGGGCGGAGGAGGACGGTGGCGGTGCGGTTGTCGCGCACGAGGGCCTGCCGCTCGAGGACCCAGGCGCAGTCCAGGCTGTACTCCTCGCGAGCGTGGCGGAAGGAGTGGAGGGAGGAGAAGGACCAGTCACGGGGGGCGGAGGCGGCGGAGGAGGAGGCGGCGGCGGAGGAGGAGGAGGCGGCGGGTGCCGTGCTCAGCGTGGCGACGACGGTCTTGGTGGAGGGGCTGGAGCCGGTGA
>Ga0306871_1000157_pt1 | contig 27025 bp, 24 predicted proteins | sample AntRauMeHopE1497_FD_190447 | JGI IMG/M metagenome (GOLD analysis project Ga0306871, IMG submission 190447) | Saline lake microbial communities from Rauer Islands, Antarctica - Metagenome Hop E1 #497 (v2) (version 2) | ecosystem: Environmental > Aquatic > Non-marine Saline and Alkaline > Saline ... | reverse complement strand
TGCGACATGTCAGGACGCCAGCCCATTTTAAACGCAGTATCGGTAATATATTTTTCAATACTGCCAATGGTGACCGCGCCAAAATCGTCATTTAAGGTACAGGCGCCTTCACATAGCCGGTCTTGCGGACAAACTCGCCCGCACACCTCTGGTAGGCTATTGGTTTTGTGAGACAGTTCAGCCGCCTCTATTATTTTGCCTTCATTGGCTAAGTCTAACCACTGTGGAATGAAGTTATGCACGGGGCATTTCCACTCGCAGTAGGGGATACCACAGTCTAAGCATCGGTCTGCTTGACCCGCTACCTGCGCAGGCGTCATTGGGTGGTAAATCTCCCCAAATTCTTCTTTACGCACAATAATAGGTTTCTTGGGCGCATCGATCCGCCCAACGTCTACAAATTGATATACATTCTTTGCCATGTGCTAATGCTCTCCTAAGGTAATACGCATCTTATTGAGCCTGCACGCGCAGTTCTGCGGTTGAGCGACTGATGTGACCTAATAAATTCTTAACGTCACTGGTTTTTGGTTTCACCAATTGAAATTTCGCTACCTCATCAGCAAAGTTTGTGAGTAAGTTAAATGAATTTACACTGCCGGTGGCGTTATAATGAGAATTAATTAAGCCGCGTAAGTGCTCAGATAAAATTACTTTATCGGAGATAGACAGTACGTCCACCAAGTCGTGGTTAATGCGGCGATCAATATCGCCTAATTCGTCATACAAATACGCAAATCCACCTGTCATACCTGCGCCAAAGTTAAGGCCTATACTGCCTAAGATAGCCACTATGCCACCGGTCATGTATTCACAGGCGTTGTCGCCCGCGCCTTCAATAACGGCAATAGCGCCTGAGTTTCTAACGGCGAAACGTTCTCCTGCACGCCCCGCTGCATATAATTTACCACCGGTGGCACCGTACAAGCAGGTGTTGCCCATGATAGCGCTACTGTGAATGTCAAAACTTACATTTGGCAAGGGGCGAATTACTAGACGGCCGCCTGCCATGCCTTTGCCTACATAGTCGTTAGCATCGCCTATAAGCGTCATTTCAAGGCCACCTGCGTTCCATACCCCAAAACTTTGTCCAACAGTGCCGGTTAAGGTTATTTTTATCGGCGAGTCAGTCATGCCTAAATTGCCGTAGCGCTGAGCGATAAGCCCGCTTAGGGCAGCACCGACAGAGCGATCGGTATTACGCACTTTGTAGGACAATGATTTGGGTTTTTTAGCCACTACTGCGCCCTCGCAGTCAGTCACTATGCGCTGATTCAACTCACCTTTATCAATGGGATCGTTGGTTACCTCAGAGCAAAACAGCTGAGTATGAGAACCCGCGGATGGTTTTTCAAGCAAAGGCGATAAGTCGAGTTTACTTTGTTTGGCGGTTTGGCCTTCAAGTAACTCTAGCAAATCGGTGCGGCCTACCAAATCTTGAAAATGTCGAACGCCAATACTGGCCATAATTTCTCTGACTTCTTGCGCTATGAAGATAAAGTAGTTCATGACCATTTCGGGCAAACCAATGAAGTAATTTTCACGCAGCCCAGCGTCTTGTGTCGCTACCCCTGTTGCGCAGTTGTTTAAGTGACATAGACGTAAATATTTACAGCCAAGAGCTACCATGGGCCCAGTGCCAAAGCCAAAACTTTCAGCGCCCAGCATGCCGGCTTTTACCACATCGAGTCCGGTTTTTAGACCGCCGTCGGTCTGCAGACGTACTTTGTGGCGCAAACCATTTTCCACCAGTGCCTGCTGAGTTTCTGCAAGGCCCAACTCAAATGGACTACCGGCATATTTAACCGATGATAATGGACTTGCGCCTGTGCCGCCATCGTAACCAGATATCGTGATTAAATCGGCATACGCTTTAGCTACACCAGTGGCAATGGTGCCTACGCCGGGTTCAGACACCAATTTAACCGATATTAAGGCGCTTGGATTAATTTGTTTTAAATCGAAAATAAGCTGCGCTAAATCTTCAATTGAATAAATATCATGGTGGGGTGGCGGTGATATGAGGGTAACCCCCGGTACGGAATAGCGCAATTCAGCAATATATTCATTGACCTTACCACCGGGTAGCTGACCGCCCTCGCCAGGTTTGGCGCCTTGGGCAACTTTAATCTGAATAACGTTAGCGTTCATCAAATAATGTGGCGTTACCCCAAAACGGCCTGAAGCAACCTGCTTAATCTTAGAGTTTTTCTCGGTATTGAAGCGTTTTGGATCTTCGCCACCCTCGCCAGAATTTGACTGCCCACCTAAGCGATTCATTGCAATGGCTAACGCTTCATGTGCTTCTGGGCTTAACGAGCCCATAGACATTGCTGCAGTATCAAAGCGCGGAAATAATTGTTCGTTTGGCTCTACTTCACTAATATCTATAGCGGTGCCGGCTCTAATACCCAATAAATCGCGTAAATGACTAGGATTGCGATCATTCACTAGGCTAGAAAAAACCTTATAATCTTCATACTTACCGCTCTTCACGGCGGTTTGTAGTGATTTAACAACGTCAGGGTTGTAGGCGTGAAATTCGCCGCCGTGAACATATTTCAACAAACCACCATGCGACATGCTCTTGCGCGCTAACCATGCAATTCTAGATACGTTAATTAAGTCTTGTTCAAAATCTTCAAATCCTGCACCTTGGATCCGACTTGGCACGCCAAGGAAACACAAATCTACTACCGCTTTGTTAATGCCGATCGCTTCAAAAAGTTTCGAGGAGCGGTAGCTGGCGATGGTACTTATGCCCATTTTAGACATGATTTTATACAAGCCCTTGTTAATCCCTTTACGATAGTTTTTAAGGGCATCTAAAGGTGTCATATCTAAATCATTTTTTTCTACCATTTGTTCTATTGTTTCATAAGCAAGATAGGGATAAATGGCGGTTGCCCCCAAACCAATTAAGACCGCAAAATGGTGTGGATCACGCGCCGATCCTGTTTCTACAACAATATTAGCGTCGCAGCGTAACTGTTCATTTATTAAGCGCCTTTGAACCGCGCCCACCGCCATAGCAGCAGGAATAGGCAAGGTGTCTTTAGCTATTTTGCGATCGGATAAAATTACAAAGGCTGCGTTTCTATTTCTAACGGCGTCCACTACTTCGTCACACAGGCGTCTAATGGCTTTTTCTAGGCCTTCTTCAGTTTTGTAATTAATATTAATTGTTTCGTTGTAATAATATTCTTTGTCAAAGTTGCGTAACTGTTTTAAATCGGTGTAGACCAACACCGGCGATTCAAACAAGACCCTATGTGCATGGCCGCTGGTTTCATTAAATACGTTTTGTTCGCGGCCAATGCAGGTGGCCAACGACATTACGTGATTTTCACGCAGTGAATCGATAGGCGGATTAGTGACTTGCGCAAACTGCTGCCTAAAGTAATCATATAATGTGCGATGTTTTGATGACATAACCGCCATGGGCGTATCGTCGCCCATTGAGCCTGTGGCTTCCTGGCCGTCTTTTGCTAATACTTTTATTACTTGGTTTATTTCTTCATAGCTATAGTTAAAAAGCTTATGCAAGGTCGACATTTCATAGTCATCGTAAGCACGTTTGCCAATTAAACTGGCATCGCAACCTTCAAGGGGTATTAGCTTTGATATATGTGATTCTAGCCATTGGGCATAGGGGTGCTGGGATTTTAACTCGTCATCAATTTCATTTGAACGCCAAATTTTACCCGTCTGGGTGTCAACTGCCAACATTTCGCCGGGGCCTACGCGGCCTTTTTCAATCACATCATGTTCGCTGTAGTCCCAAATACCCACTTCAGAGGCAAGCGTGATAAAGCCATTTTTGGTGATGACGTAGCGTGCCGGGCGTAAGCCGTTTCTATCAAGGTTACAGGCGACATGGCGTCCGTCAGTTAGCACAATACCCGCGGGGCCATCCCAGGGTTCCATGTGCATAGAATTAAACTCATAGAACGCGCGTAAGTCTGGATCCATGGTTTTGTTATTTTGATATGCTGGCGGTACTAATAAACGCATAGCCCTAAATAAATCCATGCCCCCAGCTAAAAATAGCTCTAGCATGTTGTCTAGTGAGCTGCTGTCAGAGCCTTTTAAATTGACAAAAGGCGCCGCTTGCATAAGGTCAGGAATAAGCGGGGTGGCAAACTTACTTGTTCTAGCATACGCCCAGTCTCGGTTACCCTTAATAGTATTTATTTCACCGTTGTGCGCAAGGTATCTAAACGGTTGTGCTAGTGGCCATTGCGGTAAGGTATTCGTTGAAAATCGCTGGTGGAATACACATATGGCTGATTTTAGTTCGGTGTTTGCCAAATCTAAGTAGAATCTAGGCAAGTCTTTAGGCATAACTAAGCCTTTATAGATGGTTACCGATGTGGATAAACTCGCGACATAAAAATTTCCGTCATCGGCAATTCGCTTTTCTGTGCGTCTGCGCGCCATATATAAACGACGCTCAACATCAGCTACCGACCAGCCACTAGGGGCATTTATGAAAACCTGTTCAATCTGAGGAACGCCTGTTTTGGCTAAATCGCCCAGTACGCCGTGGTTAACGGGTACTAGGCGCCAGCCAAGTACACTTAGCATTTCTTTTTCTAATTCTTCGGTGAGAATTAATCGTGATGTCTGCGCTTTTATCGGATCTTGCGATAAAAAAACCATCCCTACCGAATAGTTTTTATTTAAGGTCCAGCCGTGCTCACTGGCGACTTGTTTGAAAAATGCATCGGGTTTTTGTAATAGTAAACCACAGCCATCGCCTGTTTTACCATCGGCAGCCACACCGCCTCGGTGCTGCATGCGACCAAGGCCCTCAATTGCAGTGGCGACTAATATATGACTAGCCTCACCTTGTGTGTGCGCAATTAAGCCAAATCCACAGTTATCTTTTGAATCAGACGAATGATACAAACCCATACATTACTCCTTCGCGCGCCGCAATAATTGGCCACGCTGGTTGTGCCCTACTTTTTAATGAAACCCAGTCAACCTAGTAATGGTTCGGACCATATTTTGAATCTTTTAAGCCGATTTTTTATTGTACTTGTTCGACATCGTTAGCGTTTGAGGATACTGTTGTATACCGAATTTTTATTCATTTCGCTAAGCAGGAGCCTGAACTTACCTATTTACGCGCAATAAATCAATTACCTTGCATCATATTATTAATAATCAATATGTAAACTTAATCTAAATAATTGTTTTAGTTAAATAAATATTTATTTATTTAATTCTGCACTAAGGTCGTTTTTTTAACGAATAAGGTAAATGAAGTGTAAATTTTAGTTGATTTTGCAACTTTAATTCAACGTAAAGTGAAGAGAAATACATTTTTAGCGCATAAATATGTTTTATGAGCGTAATCATAAGTAAAGCGTGATGTGCACCAAAAATAGACGTTTAGTTATTCGACTATTCCCCGCTTCAATTTCTTGGTAGCATGCCGGCATCCAAAATTAATTTATGCTGTGTTATCGCGGCGGTGCCTTGCTAAGGTTTAATAACACTATGTTCTCAAAATTATCGAGCGATTTATGGGCGATCAAAGTATCTCAAATGGTCAAAAATTTGGGAACGGTCAAAGTCAGCGTGTTGTTCGTTTTATTCACACTTTGTTTCACTATCTTAGGCTCATACTTGGTTCGCTTAGCGCTTGGCAGCGAGATCCAAACGAACGATTTTTTAAGCGCAATTGTACTGACTCTTGTTGGCGCGCCATGCTTGTTATTATTCTTTGGGAAATTAATTACACAATTAGAGCACTCTCGAATCAATTTAGAAGAAGCAGTTAGTCAGTTAGAACGCTTGCGTCGTCATGACGTTATTTTAAACAGAGAACTCCAAAACAATATTCGCCAGTTGAACTATGAAATTGAGCAGCGCAAAAAAATTCAACTGGAGCGCGAAGCGTTGTTTACAAAATTGGAACAAGAAATAAAAGAAAAGTCTGAGCAGGAGCTCGAAGCCCGCAGGCTGTCGACTCTTACTCGCTCTATCATCGACGCTTCGCCAGACCTTATATACTACCGCAATGAAGAGGGTCGCTTTGAAGGTTGTAACAAAGTAGCTGAAGACTTAACCGGAAAGTCACAAGAAGAGCTTATGGGGCTTACGCCCCATCAGGTATACGACGTTGACCTTGCTAGACAAGTGGCAGCTTCTGACCAAGAGGTCTTAGAAACCAACGCGCCTATTACCGAAGAGCTATGGCTGAAATTTGCAGATGATCGTCGCCGATATTTTGAAATGCGCAAGGTGCCATTTTTTGATCATAATGGAAAACGTCTGGGTTTACTTGCCTTTGGTCGAGACATGACAGAGCGCAAACAGTCCCAGCTTGCGATTGAGCAAGCAAGTAAAGATAAAACAAGGTTTATAGCGACCATTTCACACGAATTGCGTACGCCACTAAATGGCATTGTTGGCCTGTCTCGTATGCTGCGCGACACTAAATTAGACGCTGAACAATTTGAATGGGTAAGTACTATTTACGCAAGCGCCATTACCTTAGGCAACATATTTAACGATATTATAGACCTTGATAAACTTGACCGCGACAAAGTAGAAATGCAATACAAAACAGTTAGCACGGTTAACTTTATTAACGAACTCGCCAGTATCATTAAGTTATTGGCGGCTGATAAGGGCTTAAGCTTCAACTGGGAAATTATTGAGCCGGTGCCTGTTGCGTTTGAAGCAGACGGCACAAGGCTTAGGCAAGTGCTGTGGAACATACTGTACAATGCCGTGAAATTCACTGTGCAGGGCTCGGTATCACTCACGATGTCTGCAAAAATACACTCTGAAAGCCAAGCCGACATTACTTTTACCATACAAGACACCGGAATTGGCATTGAAAAAAACCAGTTTGAGAAGATATTTGCGATGTATTATCAGGTGCAGCGAGAAGATTTCCAGTCGGCTACTGGCACTGGTATTGGCCTAGCCATTTGTAAGCAAATGGTCGATAAGATGAACGGCAGCATAAAGGTAAACAGCGCGCTCAACGAAGGTACCTGCTTTGAAATTAAGCTGCCCGTTAGCACCATAAATCAAACTCCAGAACTAGAGGAGCTCCGGGTAACTGGTTTACGTATCTTGCTGGTGGAAGATATTGAGTTAAACGTGATGGTCGCAAAAGCTTTGCTAGAAAAACTCGGTCAGCATGTTGCTGTAGCTATGACCGGTCAAGAAGCTATCGATATGGTGAGGCAAACAAGTTATGACCTTATATTGCTCGACATACAGTTGCCAGATATGACCGGGTTTGACGTAGCCCGGATTTTGCTCGAAGAAGACTTAGTGCTAAGAACACCAATTGTGGCCTTAACGGCTAATGTTATTAAAACAAGGCAAGAATATCTGGAAAATGGCATGGACGATATCATTTCTAAACCGGTGAAAAAAAGTAGAATAGTACAGGTGTTTAATGAGCTCTTTGCAGGTGAAGTGCGCAACAACCTGCCTTCACAGAGCAGCCGTCCAAAGATGATTATTGAGCAAGAGTCTCAAAAAGTACTCGATTTAGATCTACTCACTATGCTTATTGAGACTATTGGAGAAGGTTTGATAGAGGCAAGCTTGGCTGTTTTCGAAGACAAAATTCCAGAGTATATGGAAATATTAAATGTATCGTTGGCAGCAGACGATAAAGACGAGGTATGTTCTCAGGCACACAAAATAAAAGGTGCAGCAGGTTCGGTAGGGCTAGACAGAGTGCAAAAAGCAGCGAATATGATCCAGCAAGGTGATCATCCGGCGTGGTGGGAAAATGTGCATGAGTGGGTTGAGCAATTGCAAATGGCTATAAGCAAAGACGTTGTGTATTTGCATGAGTGGTTAAAGCAGCATCAATTTGATGACTAAACATGGGTGTGCATTTCGCATAGTTTAATAGGGTATTATGTGACTATTTTCACATCAAAAACAAAGTAGCGGTGCCTAAAAAGGCAAATATACCTACTACATCGGTAATAGTAGTGAGGATAACACTGCCGGCTAGCGCGGGGTCTATCTTCATCTTTTTCATGATAATAGGCAGTGTGGCCCCGGCTAAGCCAGCGGCTATCATGTTAATCATCATCGCAAATGCAATTACGCAGCCTAGCATGTAGTCTTGTTTCCAAAGGGCAATAACCGAGGCAATTAAAACCGCCCAAATGATGCCATTGAAAAAGCCAATGGCAAGCTCCTTTCTGACTAACCACAGTGCGTTGGCATCAGTAACATGGCCCACCGCCATTCCCCGTATAACAAGCGTTAATGTTTGATTACCCGCAACCCCCCCCATGCTGGGCACAATAGTATTTAATATTGCTAATACCGCCAGTTGGCTTAATGTTTCTTCAAACATATCACTAACGGCTGCCGCTAACAGCGCAGTAACTAAGTTAACGCCCAACCAGACTGAGCGTCGTTTGGTAGACTGCCCGACTGGTGCAAAGGTATCTTCTTCGTCTTCAAGTCCAGCCATACTCATCATGGAGTGCTCAGCGTCTTCTCGGATAATATCAACCACGTCGTCTATCGTGATCCGTCCTACGAGCTTGCCGTCTTCGTCAACAACTGGAGCTGATAGCCAATCGTAGCGTTCGAACATGCTGGCCACTTCGCGTTCTTCCATATTGACCGTTAGTGCTTCAGGCTCATCGTCCATAATATCTTCTACATTTACATCCGGGCTTGATGTTAATAAGCGTGAAAGAGATAGGGTGCCTATTAGAAAATCATGTCTGTTTACTACATATAGTGTGTCAGTGTTTTCAGGCAGCTCAGCTTTTAAGCGCAAGTATCTTATGACCACGTCTACCGTTACTTCACGCCTTAAGGTAATAGTGTCGGTATTCATGATAAAGCCGGCAGTATCTTCACCGTAAGACATCGCTTTTTCGGCGCGCAGGCGATCTTGCGCATCCATTGTGGCAAGAATATTATTGAGTACATTTTCGGGCAGGGAGCTTAATGTTTCAGCTAAATCATCGGTGTCCATATCTTCTAGCGCATCTACTACGCTGGAAGGGATCATCTTCCCTATGATGCCGTTTCTGACGTCTTCAGACAACTCTTCTAGTACGTCACCGTGAAAGTCAGCGTCAAGCATTTGCCACAAAATATCGCGGGTTTTCGTAGGCGATGACTCAAGCAAAAGGGCAACATCACCTGCCGCAATATCGTGTAAAAGTTTACGAACACGCACAAACGCACCGGCGCTCAACGATTCGGAAATAGATGACAATGTGGCTTGAGTATTCGATATATCGGTAGTTTCGGGCATGCGATTCGTGTGTTTATTCACCTTCGTCAAATTTATTTGCGATAAGATTCTCGATGTTTTGCATCGCAAGTTCTGCGTCATTGCCATTGCATATCAGTGTGACTTGTTTACCCTGACTGCTTTGCAACATTAACAGAGCCAAAACACTATTAGCTGGCGCTTGCTCCGTTCCTTGCTCTAACACAATATCACAGTCGTAGCTATTCGCTAGTTGTACAAGCTTTGTTGCTGCTCTTGCGTGCAAACCTAGCTTGTTCACTATAGTCAGCGTTTTTTTTAGCTTCATCGTAATTTTGCTCGCCAAGGTTACATTTATGACTCGTTTTGCACGTTTATGTTTGGCTCTACACTACTACTTGAAGTGGGTTTGCTTAGCGGCTTTGATATGCCAATTTCACGGTGTTTAACCTGTACGTCACCGTGACTACTTTTAAACGCTTCTGCTAAGGATTGCGCAACATAAACTGAACGGTGTTGCCCGCCAGTGCAGCCAATGGCTATTGTGACGTAGGAGCGATTGTTACGCTCCAAATGCGGCAGCCAAGTTGTGATGAGATTCTGAACTTGCCAAATAACTTTCATCACCAAAGGCTGACCCGATAAAAATAACTCAACGGGACCATCTAAGCCATTCATTGGGCGTAAATCAGGATCCCAGTGGGGGTTGGGTAAAAACCGTACATCAAACACATAATCTGCGTCTTTAGGGATGCCATATTTAAAGCCAAAAGATTCAAATACAATCACCAGATCAGAGCTTTTTTTACCCAGTACCCTTTCACGAATAAGTTCGGCTAAATCGTGCACCGTAAGTTTGTCAGTATTTATATGCAGATCGGCTCTTTCGGCTACGGGTACTAGTATTGCGCGTTCTTCGTTTATGGCCTCTACAAGTGAATTGCTGCGCTTGAAAAGAGGGTGCAGGCGACGCGTTTCGCTATAGCGTTTTAATAGGACATCGTCACTAGCATCAAGGAAGATTATCGTGATTTCCCAAAATTCGGGTAAATATTCTAGCAATTCGTTAATTTCGTTTTCAGATTTTGGCATATTACGTACGTCTATGCTAACCGCTACTAATTCGTTCTGCTCTACAATTGTATGGGTCAAGGTAGGCAGCAGCGACACTGGAATATTATCGACACAATAATAGCCAAGGTCTTCTAATGAGCGAAGTGCAATGGACTTGCCTGAACCTGAACGCCCACTAATAATGAGAAGTTTCATATGTTGCCCTTTAGGAATTGCGTTTAAGCACTTATATAAGCGCGGCTACTAATTCGTTTTTGGTGGTCGCTTTCCTGATTGTTTTAACGGTGTCTTTATTACTGAGTTTTTTGGCAATGCCTGATAAAGCTTGCAGGTGCTTATCAGTTTGTTCTTCGGGCACAAGTATTGTAAAGAAAATATCAACGGGTTTACTGTCAATAGCATCAAAATCGATTGGCTGATTAGTGGTTATGATGACCGCAATCATATTGCTTAAGCCCTTAATTTTACCATGCGGTATGGCAATGCCGTGACCTATGCCGGTGCTGCCCATTTTTTCGCGGGCTAGCAAGCTAGCTAATACTTCAATTTGGTCTAATTCAGGAGATTGCGCAACGGCCATTTCGGAAATTATTTCGAAAATCCGTTTTTTACTGTTGCACTGAACCGCGCATTGAGTGCGGTCCAGTGAAATTATGTCGTTAATTATCATAAGTGGCTTAGTGACGATTGAGTTTTTCTTTATGTTTTATAACCTGTCGGTCAAGCTTATCAATAAGACCGTCTATTGCAGCATACATATCTGTATGCTGTGAGTTTGCAAAAACTTCACCTCCTTGTAAATGCAAAGTTGCTTCTGCTTTTTGTTTGAGTTTTTCAATGTTAAGGATAACGTGCACGTTGGTGATGTGGTCGAAGTGGCGCTCTAATTTTTCAAACTTTGTGTTAACATAGTTACGTAGCGATTCTGTTATTTCGACGTGATGACCGGTCAGGTTTATTTGCATAATTTTAATCCTCTAATGTTTAGCCTTAAACAAGGCTTTTACGTTGATTCGAAGGCGGAATGTGTAACGATTCTCGGTATTTTGCAATTGTCCGCCTAGCAACATTAATGCCTTGATCGGCGAGCATCTGCGCAATCTTACTATCACTTAAGGGTTTATGCGCGGGCTCCACGGCAACCAACTTTTTAATAAACGCACGGATCGCGGTAGAAGAGCAATTCTCACCAGAATCTGTGGATACGTGCGACGAGAAAAAATATTTCAGTTCAAAAATACCACGAGGCGTATGCATATATTTTTGCGTGGTCACCCGCGAAATCGTTGATTCATGCATATCTACCATTTCAGCAACATCATTTAGTACCATGGGCTGCATCTTCTCTGGACCTTGCTCGAAAAACTCTCGCTGCTTAGCAACAATACAATGAGAGACTTTTAGCAAGGTTTCATTGCGGCTCTCTAAGCTTTTAATAAACCATTTTGCTTCTTGTAAATGAGACTTTATATATTGCGAATCGTTCGGATTTTTCGTCGATTTCGATAGCTTTGCGTAAGTTTCATTCACAGTAAGCGCGGGCAAGGCCTCGTTATTTAGCTCAACAGTCCATACACCTTTCTTTTTGTACACGTTTACGTCGGGCACAATGTACTCTGGTTCAACCGTTGATATGCAACTGCCAGGGCGTGGGTTCAGTGTTTTTAATAAGCGCATTACCTCACGCAGTTGGTCCTCTTTAAGGCGTGTCTTACGCATTAAGGTTCGATAATCTTTGCTTGCCAGTAAATCGGAGTGCTCTTCAATTATATTGCGCGCTTGTGTTAACCACGGGGTGTCATCACTAAATTGTAGCAGTTGCACTAGCAAGCACTCTTTAACTGAACGTGAACCTGAGCCAACAGGGTCAAACATCTGAATGCGTTTGAGCACACACTCAACTTCGTCTAAATCTATATCTTCGTTGTCTAAGCTGTCTAATATTTCTTCACTGCTAACGGTCAAGTAACCCGACTCATCAATTGAGTCGATAATTGCAATGGCGATAGATATGTCGTTATCACTGAAGTGGGTAAGCTCTACCTGCCACATTAAATGGCCTTGGATTGATTCGGTGGTTTCGCCTTGAAAAACATAGTTGTCGTCAGGATTTGATCCGGTCATGCGCGATGGTGCCGAGGTAGACCCTAAATATTCCTCCCACGAGTGATCAAGCGGCAGGTCATCTGGAAGATTTCTATTTTCAAGCGCATCGTGAGTGTCCATGGTGTCGGGCACGTCAGTGTCGCCGTTTGCCATGCCGGTATTGTTGTTGTTAGTCGCCTCAGCACTAATCGACGCTTGTTCTTTGTCGGTGCGAGAGTCAAGCGTTTGGTTGTCGTCAGCTGGGGCGTTGTCTTGGTCATGCTCAGCCATTTCGAGCAAGGGGTTTGATTCAAGTGCTTCTTGGATTTCTTGTTGTAGATCAAGCGTTGACAACTGCAGTAGTTTAATCGCTTGCTGCAGTTGAGGTGTCATTGTGAGCTGCTGACTAAACTTAAGCTGTAACGAAGGTTTCATTAACGTCCTTCCACTAATTTAATGCGATGTATGTGCATAGACGACTTTAATATCTCCGATATAAGAAACGCGGTTTCCACTAATATTTTTAGGTAACTGCAATTATTATCAACAACGCCCTACCTGCATAGTAGCGTTTTACGGGGTCTTTACAAGGAGAATTGATCGCCTAAATAAACATCTCTTACTGTCTGATTAGCAAGTACTTCTTGCGAAGTGCCCGAGGCTATTAACTCGCCGTGGCTTACAATATACGCTTTTTCACACACGTCCAACGTGTCTTTTACGTTGTGGTCGGTGATTAATACACCGATACCACGTTCTTTAAGCTGGTAAATAATTTTTTTAATATCATTAACCGATATTGGATCAACACCAGCAAAGGGCTCATCAAGCAAAATGAACTTTGGGTTTGCGGATAGGGCGCGAGCTATTTCGACGCGCCGCCTTTCGCCCCCTGACAGGCTCATTCCAAGGCTATTGCGTATATGATTAATGTTAAAATCGTCAAGTAGTTCGTCGGCTATTTGTTCGCGCTGATCGTTCGATATATCCTTACGCGTTTGCAATATTGCCATCAGATTCTCATAAACGGTGAGTTTTCGAAATATTGAGGCTTCTTGGGGCAAATATCCAATGCCTTGTCTAGCTCGCTCGTGCATGGGCTGAAAACTTAAGTCAACTTTATCTATAAAAATGCCGCCTTTGCCTAAAGGAACCAGACCTACTATCATATAGAAAGTGGTCGTTTTGCCTGCGCCATTAGGTCCTAATAAACCAACAATTTGGCCGGTAGAGACCTCGATACTGACGTCGCGGACTACTTGTCGGGATTTATACGACTTGGCTAAATTTTTGGCGTATAGGGTACTTGTCACGGTTTATCCTCGCGTTTTTTTTCTGCTTCATCCGCTTTTTCATCAGAAGAAAATGCCCCTGGGCTTAACACCGTAGTGACAGTAGCATCGCTGTTAGCGTCGGTCGACGCCATAATCTGTTGTTTAGCCATGTCAAATGCAATGGAGTCGCCGTTAACCTGAACGTCTTTTTGTTTGATTGATGCATTACCTTTTAATAATATAGTTTGAAACTCAACGTTGTATTGAATTTCATTTGCACTGGCAATGACAATCGAACCATCCTCTAGTTTTTGTTGGTAACTAGCTGGTTTACCCCTTGCAGTAATAATTTCTTTTCCTTTTCCTGCGGTCGCATCGGCGATGACTTGATCCGCTAAAATTTCGAGGCTACCTTGCTTAATAACAACGCTGTCCTTAAAAATAGAAGTCATCTTTTTACCGTCCAAAGATTGCTCTCTTGAACTTGCCGTTACCGGTAATAAAAAATCGTTCTCAATATTGCTGCCTTCACTGCCCAACGTCGCTATTTCGGCTGCATCGGGCAGTTGGTCTAGGATTGGTGTTTGCGTACCATTCGCCGAAAAACCGAAGCTTAGAAGCATACTTAACAATGTAAATGCCAAAATTTGTTTAGCGCACTGGATTAAATTCGGTTTGTACATGTTCTTTAAACTCATATTGTTGTGTCGTTAAATTGCCAAAGATACCTATGCTTTTAAGCTCAAAACTAAGGCCGCTTATAGTGACTTTTTGATCTGAGCTCAAGGTTTTGTCTACTATATTAATTTCAATATATTCAGTTCTTATTTCCTTAATATACTCTTGAGATCGTAAATTCACAATCTTGACATTATTCTCTAATTGAATTCTGTTGTTGCTGTAAATAGTGCCTTCGCCTGCTGTTACCTGCCATGGCTGTCCGTCGTCTAAATATAGTGTATAGACAGGGTTTTGGAACACCGCGAAACCGAGTGTCTCGTAATGGTCCATTTTTGTAGCGGCAACTTGATAGCTTAGTCTTCCTTCCTTATCAAATGATTTACTATTTAAGTTTACAGCTTGGTAGTTAGGAATAAGCTCAAGATTACTATCATCTGGTGTTAGCTGCTCTTCTTCTTCGAATAAAATGGGTACATACAGCACCAGTACTATGGTAAAAACTAGTGCTATGCTCCAGCTGATACGATTCATATACTAGCACCATGTATGGTGCCAAGTAGGTTGTTTGCTTGTAAAAAAAGGTCACAGACTTCACGTACTGCACCTTTGCCGCCACCGAGTGTGGTGATGTGATTGGCTTGTTTTTTCACTAAAGGGTGCGCGTCTTGCACAGCTATTTTAATACCACTTAAAGTAAACATGCCTATATCAGGCATGTCATCGCCTACGCTGGCAACTTGATGGCTTTGATAGTCGCTTAACTGCATAAGTTCAGTCAATGCTGCGTACTTATCTTCACGCCCTTGCAGTAAGTAATGGACATTCAAGGAGCGCATTCGTTGCTCAACAATGGCCGATTTTCTGCCGGTAATAATGCCCACGCTAATGCCACATTTTGCCAGTGCTTTTACACCGTAACCGTCTTTAGTGTTGAAAGCTTTAAATTCTTCATTGTTGTTACCTAGGTAAATTTGACCGTCACTAAAGACACCGTCTACATCAAACACGACCAACTTCACTTGTTTACATTGCTCAAAGAAATCATTTGATACGGTTTGATATAAGGTTTGCGTATTGGACTTCATATCGGGGTGTATATGGGGCATCAGACAACTCCTGCTTTTAACAGCATATACATACTAAGTGCGCCGGTGGGCTGCTTTTCATCGTTTAACACAAACAAGGCGTTAATGCGATTATTTTGCATTAAGTTCACCGCATCTACCGCCAGTGAACTGGCTGATGTACTGACACCGCCAATAGTCATTACCTTGCTTACCGATGTTTCATGAATGTCGATGCGCTTATCTAAGGCCCTGCGTAAATCACCGTCGCTGAATATTCCTACCAAGATGTTGTTTTCATCGACAATTGCCGTCACGCCTAAACCTTTGGATGAAATGTCTAATAAAGCCTGCTTGACAGTCGCAGTTACTGGTGTGGTGGGCACGGCGTAACCGTTTACCATAACATCGGCAACGGTAAGTAATAAACGCTTGCCTAAAGCACCGCCTGGATGAGAAAAGGCGAAATCTTGCGCGGTAAAGCCTTTTGCCTCCAGCAAGGAAATCGCTAATGCATCACCTAGCACCAAGGTAGAGGTAGTGCTAGTCGTGGGCGCCAAGCCTAAGGAGCAAGCTTCTGTTTGTACGCCAAGGGCTAGCACTACGTCGGCAAACTTGGCTAAACTGCTGTCGCCATTATTGGTAATAGCAATTATAGGTACTTGAATGCGTTTGATAGAAGGTAGTAGTCCCACTAGTTCTTGGGTTTCGCCCGAATTTGATATTGCAATCACTACATCATCTTTGCCAAGCATACCAAAGTCGCCGTGGTTAGCCTCACCTGGATGCATAAAAAAAGACGGGGTGCCAGTGCTTGCAAAAGTGGCCGCCATTTTGTTGCCAATATGCCCAGATTTTCCCATGCCCGACACCACCACTTTACCTTTACACTGCATTAAAATATCGCAGGCAAGGGTGAAATTTTCATCGAGGCTTTCTTTCAAATGCGAAAGCGCCTCAATTTGATTGTTAAACGTACGGTGCGCAGATTGTAAGTAAGTCATATATTAGCCACTATGCAGTTGTAGTGTTAAAGGATATACCTCTATTCACATAAATATTTCATGCAAAAAGAATGTATTGATAGCCGATAAAAATCACAAGAAAAGTGGCAGCTTCAAAGCGGTTTATTCGCCGAGAGCCGCGCAAATTAAAGCAAAAAACGAATAAAAGAATAGACAAGCCTAGCATTACCAGCGAATCTCGGTTAGCAACACTTTCATCTATTACCCCCGGTGCGATTAGCCCAGGCATGGCGAGCACGGCCAGTAAGTTGAAAATGTTAGAGCCAATAATGTTCCCCAGAGCAAGGTCGTCTTCGCCTTTTAGTACGCTTGCTACGCATGCAGCAAGCTCGGGTAAACTTGTTCCTATAGCGATGATAGTGAGTCCTATTACTAAATCGCTTATGCCGAAGTGTTTAGCAATAACTACCGCTGAATCGACTAAAAAGTGAGCGCTTGTAGGCAGTAAGATTAGACCTACCGCTACCCAAAATATGGCGGTGCTCATGGCTACGTCACTCGGTACATCGGTTCCTGCTTCGGCCACTAAGGGGTCGTTTTTTTCTACGGTAAAAGAAAGAACTGCCATCCCTGCAATGACTAATACAAAAAGCGTAATTAACACAATACCTTCAATCCTAGACAATTCACTGTCGGCAAGAAAATAAACACCAATTAAAGTGATCACAAGCATAATGGGTAACTCGCGTTTTAGTGTGGTAGACGACACTACTAGTGGCTTGATAAGTGCCGTTATGCCCAGCACTAACGCGATGTTGGTAATATTTGAGCCGATTGAATTGCCCACTGCAGTATTGGTGTTGCCTGCGAAAGACGCGGTTGCAGCGACCATAATTTCAGGCGCAGAAGAACCCATTGCTACAATAGTTAGGCCAATCATCATAGGGGCGACGCCTATGTTTTTAGCAAGGGCGGAGGCGCCGTAAACAAACCGGTCGGCGCTCCAACTAAGGACTACAAGCCCTAGAACGAATATCACGAAATTAACAATCACTGCTGAATTCTTCTTTTATTTATGTGTAGAGTAGCTTACGTAAAGTGTAGCGATTTCAGGCTAGAAAATCACAAAAAAATAGAAATAAATATGTTATATCGATAATATATACGTTTTGTTACGTATTTCACACGCTAACAAGCTTGAAAAGCGGTAAACTAACCCAATATCTTCGGGGTCTGCATTTTTATAGGCAGTTGTAATCGTTCAAAAACGCCTAATTCACCTCGACCCGTTAAGCCTGATAAGCTGTTTTATTAAGCTGGCGCAATGCGCTTTAAAATTAGCATAGTCGTGCATGTATGTATGAACTATTCTTAATGATCACAGCCATAGTAAAAGCGTAAAATAAAGATTAGAAAACAGTGGAGTTTTAAAAAAGTACGGATGTCTGAAAATATAGTTTCAATTACCGATATGCAGTTCTATCGGGGCGAACGCGAAATTTACAAAGACATTTCTTTGTCGGTTGAGCGTGGTAAAATTACTGCTATTATGGGGCCCAGTGGGATTGGTAAAACGACTTTATTGAAGCTCATTGGTGGGCAGTTAACCCCAAATCGCGGCAGCGTAATCTTTCAAGGCGACGACGTGCATAAAGTCTCACGCAATCGTTTGTACGAAATGCGCCGAAAAATGAGCATGCTGTTTCAAAGTGGTGCCTTATTCACCAATATGTCGGTTTTTGACAATGTTGCCTACCCACTTCGCGAACACACTAAACTCGATGAGTCTATTATAGAAACTCTTGTTAAACTTAAATTAGAAGCGGTAGGCTTGCGTGGTGCGGCGCAATTGCTGCCTAATGAGTTATCGGGCGGAATGGCAAGGCGAGCGGCCTTAGCGCGTGCAATTGCGCTTGATCCAGAACTCATAATGTATGATGAACCCTTCGCTGGACAAGATCCCATTTCAATGGGCGTGCTAGTCAAACTAATAAAAGCCTTGAATAAAGCATTAGATCTTACTTCCATCGTGGTTACGCACGATGTGAAAGAAGTATTGGGTATTGCTGATTATGCCTATATTATGGCGAATAAAACGATTATAGGTGCAGGTACGCCTGAGCAAATAAAAAACTCTGATTCACCTTTAGTTCAACAGTTTTTGCGAGGGGATGCCGATGGCCCTGTGCCATTTCATTTTCCTGCTAACCCCGTTGAAGCCGACTTGTTAGGAGACTCAGCGTGAATTTTTTAGTTAATTATTTTTCAGGGTTAGGTAAGTCAACGCTTAATCGTGTTAACGGCGTTGGTGCTGCGTCTATCATGCTTTATGGCGCCTTGTTTGCTTTTCCGCAATGGAAGAATATACGCCTAACCATTTCCCAAATTTACATTGTTGGCGTGCAGTCCTTGCTTATTGTTATGGTGTCAGGATTGTTTATCGGCATGGTAATGGCGCTGCAGGGTTATACGATACTTGTTAACTATGGCGCTGAGGGAAGCTTAGGCCCCATGGTTGCGCTGTCAATCTTAAGGGAGCTGGGGCCCGTGGTTACGGCACTTTTATTTGCGGGTAGAGCGGGTTCAGCGCTAACCGCCGAAATTGGATTGATGAAAGCAACAGAACAACTTAGTTCGCTAGAGATGATGGCAATTGACCCGCTTCGTCGCGTGGTATCGCCGCGCTTTTGGGCGGGAATTATTAGTTTACCTATGCTAACGCTTATATTCTCAGCGATTGGTATTTTAGGCGGCCATTTAGTAGGGGTTGACTGGCTTGGTGTTGACGCTGGTAGTTATTGGTCAATCATGCAGGCAACCGTGGAATGGGAAAAAGATGTGGTAAACGGCATAATAAAAAGCGCAGTTTTTGCCTTGGTTATTGTGTGGATTGCGCTTTATAAAGGATATTCTTGCATCCCAACCTCCGAAGGTATTAGTCAGGCTACCACGCAAACCGTTGTGTATTCGTCACTCGCAATACTTGGATTAGATTTTATATTAACCGCTTTAATGTTCGGCATTTAGCTAGGATTATCAATGACCACAAGAAAAACAGAAACTTTAGTAGGCTTGTTTGTTGCACTTGCTATTGCAGCGACAATGTTATTAGCTTTAAGGGTTGTCAACCAAGGAATGGCCGGCAACAGTGAGACCTTCACTGTCAAGGCCCGTTTTGACAATATTGGCGGCTTAAAACCACGCTCTTCAGTTAAAGTGGGCGGTGTTGTGGTTGGCCGCGTCGAGCGCATTTATTTGCACAAAACGGATTTGGTGCCTATTGTTGAACTACAAATATCAACCGAGTATGCCAACACTTTCCCTGACACGAGCAGCTTGTCTATTCTAACATCGGGGCTTTTAGGCGAGCAATTTATTGGCTTGTTACCGGGTTTCATTTTTCCAGAAGACTTGGTCAGAATAGAAGAGGACAAAGTGTGTGAAACTACTAGCTTAAATAATTGTCCATATTTGACAGAAGGTGAAGAAGTTTTCGATACTAAGTCTGCACTCATACTTGAAGATCTAATTGGCCAGATACTGTTTAAACAAGGAAGCGAATAATTGAAAACTCTTACTAATGCGACAATTGCTTTGCGCTCTCTTACTTTGTTATCGGCGCTTGTGATATTTACCACCTCTGGTGCTGTTTTTGCTAACACGTCTCTAGCTAATCCGGTGAATCCATCGGCTCAGTTAGTATCTGTAGAAAAGATTATGGTGGCGCAAGACGACCCTTATCTAATGATAAAGCACGCTGGATCAAATACATTCGCACGCATAAAACGAGAGCAAGAACTGATTAAGCAAGATCCTGAAAACCTGCGCACTATTATGGAAGAAGAATTGATGCCATATATAGACCACCGCTTTTCTGCATTTAAAGTGCTTGGCAAATATGCTCGGCAAGTTGAAAAGAAAGAGCTATTTGAGTTTGTGTCGGTTTTTCGCGAGTACCTAATAACCACCTACGCTGTTGCAATGGGCTACTATGACGATCAGGCGGTTGAATTTGATCCGCCCAGAGATTTCGGTGACCGCGGCGATGTTACGGTACGGGCCGTGATTAAAGACTATGATCGTCCCGACATAAAGGTTGCGTTTAAGGTACGAAAAGATCCTAGAAGCGGCAACTGGCAAGCATATGACATGATTGCTGAGGGCATAAGTCTTTTGTCTAGTAAGCAGTCTGAGTTTGAAAGTATATTGCGTAAAGAGGGGATCACGAAAGTTATTGAGCTCATGCGCGAAAATATTAAACGACCTATTGTGTTGAACAATGGTGAAGCGAAAACTGAAGAAAAAGCATCCGTGAACGAGGGTGAAAAAACAGAGTGAAAATGACACTGAGTTTGCCCTCTACTAGCAAAGATACTGCCTGTTTATTGATAAGCGGAGAGTTAGACCAAACAGTCCTCGTGCACGACTATTGGTCAACCCTTACCGATAAGGACAAGCAGGAACTTGTGGTTGCAGGCAATATAAAAATAGATTTAGCGCAAGTAGCGCGCGCAGACACAGCGGGGCTAGCATGGCTAATTAATGTGGTAAAAGACGCAAAAGTAAACAAAGTAAATGTGAGCTTTGCAAACGTTCCTGATAAACTCCTTAATCTTGCGCAATTGAGTGGCGCTAACACAATCTTAACGCGATAGAATCCTTTTAAATATCTGAGTGTTATCGTTTACAATATTAATTTAGGAAGATTATGACTAACGAAGAAATTGCGCAAATGCTAACAAGCGTTTTGAGCTTACAAGAAGTGAAGGTGAAGAGTGAAGGCACTCACTTTCAAATTATTGCGATTGACGATCGGTTTGAAGACATGAGTCGTGTTAAAAGGCAGCAGTTTGTATATGCCCCTTTATCCGAGCTTATTTCACAGGGCACTATTCACGCAGTCTCCATAAAAACATTCGGTACCGCTCAGTGGCAGCGCGAAAAGTTATTTAATTAGGATTTCACCGTGGATAAACTAATAATTAAAAAAAGTCCTCCTTTACATGGCACTGTCACCATATCGGGGGCAAAAAATGCCGCGCTCCCGGTACTTATATCTAGTTTGCTTGCCAACAGTGCTTGTACCTTTACTAATGTGCCCAACCTTCGCGACATTACGACCACTATTTTATTGCTCAGAGATTTTGGCGCTAAAGTAAATCAAATAAACGCAAACTCGCTTGAAATTGATGCCAGTGAACTTGACAGTGTCACCGCGTCTTATGAGTTAGTGAGCACCATGCGTGCTTCGATTCTGGTATTAGGTCCGCTGCTTGCTAAGTATGGTAGAGCAAATGTATCGCTACCTGGTGGCTGCGCTATTGGGGCTCGTCCCGTGAATCTTCATCTTAGCGGTCTCGAAAAAATGGGTGCTAAGGTCGACGTTGAAGAAGGGTATGTAAGAGCTTCTGTTAATGGCAGGCTGCAAGGCGCGCGAATTTTTATGGATATGGTAAGCGTAGGTGCCACGGAAAACTTAATGATGGCAGCATCTCTTGCCCAAGGCCAAACGATACTTGAAAACGCAGCACGAGAGCCCGAAATTGTCGATTTGGCTAATTGTATTAATGCCATGGGTGGAAAAGTGCGCGGCGCCGGTACGGATAAGGTTATCATCGACGGTGTCGAAACGCTAAACGGATGCACCTACGATATTTTGCCTGACCGCATCGAAACAGGTACTTTCTTAGTAGCAGCGGCGGTAACGAGAGGCTCTATTCGCTGCGAAAAAGCAGCGCCTGATACACTTGATGCCGTGCTTAGTAAACTAGAACAAGCCGGTGCGGTAATTAAAACTGGGCCTGACTGGATAAGCCTAGACATGGAAGGTAAAGCGCCGCAAGCGGTCAGCCTTAAAACGATGCCCCACCCGGGTTTTCCCACTGACATGCAAGCCCAATTTGTAACCTTAAACGCAGTCGCAGTTGGTAATGGTGTTATTACTGAGACAATTTTTGAAAACCGTTTTATGCATGTGCCTGAATTGCACAGAATGGGCGCACAAATTGAGTTAGAAGGTAACAATGCACTCACTCAAGGCTCTTCTAAACTTAAGGGCGCACAAGTAATGGCAACTGATTTACGTGCGTCAGCAAGTTTAATTATTGCGGGTTTAGTAGCTGAGGGTGAAACTATCGTTGATAGAGTTTATCATCTTGACAGAGGCTACGAGGCAATTGAAGCCAAATTAGGCGGACTAGGCGCGCATATAGAGCGTGTGAGCGTTAAATAAGCAGACCGATTGTGAAGATCTTATAATGCTCAAGCGTAAAGCTAGCAGTAGTCGTCTTGACGTTTAGGCTCTCAGCTGTTAAACACCATGTCGGGATTTAATTCACCCACCGTAACGGTCATGGTAATAAGTTCGTCATTGCGACTCACAACAAGTTCTAGCTGAGCCCCAGGGCGAGTGCCTGCGATTAGGTCTAAGGTTTTTGACAAATCAATTGTGTCTTCCCCATTCACTGACAGCAACAAATCATTCACCCGTAAACCCGCTTCTGCGGCTGGGCCATTAGGCGCTACGCTTTCGACCAAAATTCCACGGTTGTCATATCCGTTGCCACTAAAACCTAACTGTCCTCTGCGTACTCTACCATTATCAATGATTTCGTCCATTACGCGCTTGGCTAATGGGTAGGGCAGCGCAAAGTTAACACCGTTCACACCCTGTACCCTGCGGCGACTGTCGAGTGTTTTGAAATTAGCATTGGTAATGCCGACTAAGAATCCGTTTGAATCGATAAGCGCACCGCCTGAATTACCGGGGTTAAGCACAGCGTCGGTTTGTATGCGGTCAAAGTAATTAGCAAGACCATTGCGACCTAAGCGACTCACAATGCCAGAGGTGACTGTTTGGCCCAAATCTAAAGGGTTGCCAATGGCCATAACAACATCGCCTACACGTAAGTTGGGCTCTTCTACTTGGGGTATTACCGGTAAATTTTGTTCAAATATACGCAATACAGCTAAATCGGTAATCTCGTCAAAACCGACTAACTGAGCGGGTAAAAAACGTCCGTCTTGAATGCTTACATAGATACTATCAGCGTTTCTGATCACGTGATAACACGTTAATAAGTAGCCGTCTTCACGCATTATGACGCCCGAGCCTAAATTTGTTCTTTCTATCGGGCGGCTTCTAAATAATCGGTTTGAATTCTCTAAACTAACGCTATATATGTTAACAACGGCAGGGGCGCTGATGGCGAGTGCGTCGTAATAGCTTAAACGTTGCGGAACGTTGCGCTCTTGATTTAACCAGTTTAGTTTCAGACCTTCCCCTTGCCGAAACTCAGGAAAAAGAAACAGTAGTAAAGCGGCGACTACCACACCAAGAATGATAGGTTTTAGTAACGCTAGCAAAAACCGAGGGAACAAAGACATAACAGTTACAATCCAAAAACGGTGACAACCACCTGCTCAACTGGTCAAATTATAGCAAATTCATGTGTTTAAGCATAGTCTTTACGCTTGTCCGTTTTCTAAACTGCCTGTAAAGTCTTAATAAGTAGCGTGTTTTCAGGTGGAAATAAAAAAGGCCTATCAGTATTGATGGACCTTTACACGCACAAATTTAAGTCGACTAAACGTAATATCTTAGCGTATCACAATGTACAAATTACTATTACCGCGCTTAACATTCAGCGCTATTACATCTTTCTTATCTGCGATCCGCTCTGTCAGCTCGCTAATATTATCGACTCGGCTACGGTTAACGCCTACAATAATATCGTCTTCACGTAAGCCTATTCCCGCTGCGGGCGAGCTCTCAGCTACTTCATCTATAATGACGGCGTCTTTACCGTCGCTGTCTTTACCATTGCTTAAGGTTGCACCTTCTAGTGCTGGGTGAACCTCTTTAGCTTCAGCTACAGCGGCGGCAGCGGCGTCTAGTACCACGTCTACTTTCTGCGTTTTACCAGCGCGAATGACTGTCAACTCTACTTCTGCACCAGCACCTAAGCTGGCTATTTTTGCCCGTAGTTCGTTAAAGCCTGATAGGCTGTTGCCATTAATTTCGGAGATGATGTCGCCTGCTTGTAAGCCTGCTTTTTCCGCGGCAGTGCCAGGCGCTACTTCGTTAACAAACGCACCAATATTTACTTGAGAATTGAATGCTTCGGCTAAACCTGCATCAACATCGCGACCAACAATACCCAGCAGGCCTCGTCTTACTTCTCCAAACTCAATTATTTGATCAACGAGGCTTTGCATCATATTGCTAGGAATGGCAAAACCTATGCCAACGTTACCACCGTTTGGACCAAAAATAGCGGTGTTTATGCCAACTAACTCGCCGCGTAAATTAACTAAAGCGCCGCCGGAGTTACCTCTGTTAATTGCAGCATCGGTTTGAATGAAGTCTTCGTAACCGCCAATGTTTAAGCCTGAGCGACCTAAAGCACTCACAATGCCAGAGGTTACTGTTTGGCTAAGACCAAAAGGGTTGCCGATAGCAACGACAAAATCACCCACGCGGAGGTTGTTTGAGTCTGCAACTTTTAGCTCGTTTAAGCGCTCAGCGTCTATTTGCAGCAAGGCGATATCGCTTTGTTCATCAGCGCCTAATTTAGTCGCGACTAGCTCACGCCCATCGGTGAGTTTCACTAAAATTTCATCCGCGTTGTCTACCACATGATTATTAGTCACAATGTAGCCTTTGCTTGCATCAATAATTACACCCGAGCCTAGCCCCCGAAAAGGTCGCTCCTGTGCCTGATTATTAGGTGCGCCAAAGAAGTATCTAAACATTTCGGGAACTTGCTGCCTGGTTGGCTGGGTGCCTTTAACTGCTATACTGACGATGGCTGGTGTTGTACCTTCTAGCATAGGTGCCAAAGAAGGTAGTTCATCTTTAGAAAAAAATGGAATGCCTGCTAAAGCAGTTGCCGAAGTTGCAGCAACAAAAGCTGCAGTCAATAATACAAAAGCAGCTTGGCGGATGGCTTGTTTCATGTATGAATATGCTCCTAAATTTAAATACCTTGGATTTTACTACCTAGTACAGACCTTAATTTAGGGGCATTAGTTCACATCTCAAGCTAATTGGATGATTTCTCCCCCTTCTTAGCTGTTTGCGTTGCAGGTGACCCCACAAATACCCCTGAACCACTGTTGGCAAAATCCCTAGGCTGATTTTTACTTGACTCAGTCATTGTAATTTTATTTGGCTTACCTTCTGTATTACGTAAGAACATCGCGGTGTGTTCACCAAAAAATGTGCTTTTTGAAAAATCGTCGTTATTAATAGTTAACGATTGCTCATATTCCTTTACGCTAGCCAGTAAACGATTAAGTTCCGACTCAAGTGTTTGAATAGAGCCACGACTAGCTTCTAAGTGATTTCTTGCCTGCTGAGCAAGCATCGTTTTCAACTCAGATTCGGTCGACTGAGAAGCAGAACTTTTAGCTTTAGAAAGTGAATTAGCCCATAGCCAAGCAACTGCAAAACCCACAACTAAGCCAACAGCAATGCCAATAAATAATGCGAGAAGGTCCATGTAAAATTCCAAAAATAAAAATATTTGTTAGATCTTTTACTATAGTGGCGCGAGTTGCAAGCGCTATTTATGCTTATTTATGTAAATTTATGCATATGCTCAAACTTAATCTTCGTCAATGCTTTGCACACCGCTATTCAATTAAGCGCTAGCCTTGTATAATTATGGGAGGATGGATTATGTTAACAAAAAGGCGCATGAATGACCCCTTGGGAAAAGTACCAAGACGACTTATCTTTTATAAATTTTCAGTACGACGAAGCACAAGAAAATGCGGTTAAAGAACTGCAGCGACTATATGATGAGCTTACTCAACCTAAAAAGAAACGAAAATGGCGTGTTACCTTAAAAGCGACCTTTGGCCGCAGTATGACAAAGCCGACTATTCAAGGCATCTATTTCTGGGGTGGTGTGGGGCGTGGAAAAACGTATTTAGTTGACACTTTCTATGAATGCTTGCCTTTTGACAATAAAATGCGGGTACATTTTCATCGCTTTATGCAAAGAGTGCATCAAGAGTTAACACGCTTAGACAAGCAGCAAGATCCTCTTAAGATCATTGCTAAAAAGCTAGCGAATGAAACACGTATAATTTGTTTTGACGAATTTTTCGTATCCGATATTACCGACGCAATGATTTTAGGTACTTTGATTCAAGAACTTTTTTCTCATGGGATAGTATTGGTAGCAACTTCTAATATTGAACCTTCAGGTTTGTATAAAAACGGCCTGCAGCGTGCACGTTTTTTACCTGCTATTGATTTAATTAAACAACATACAAGAGTGGTTAATGTAGATAGCGGCAATGATTATCGTATGCGAACCTTAGAGAAGGCTGAAATTTATCATTTTCCCTTGGATAAACAGGCACAAGCAAACCTAAACGATTATTTCGAGCAGCTAAGCCCCGATAAGTATGATGTTAACGTAGCGATAGACATTGAAGGGCGCAAAATACCGGCGATGAAAAAGGCCGAGGGCGTCATTATGTTTGAATTTATGGCACTGTGTGATGGTCCCAGAAGCCAAACTGATTACATTAGTATCAGTCGACAATACCAAACAGTGCTGTTAGCCAATGTAATGCAAATGGATGAGACTAACGACGACATCGCACGTCGCTTCATTGCTATGGTAGATGAATTCT
>Ga0306871_1000152_pt1 | contig 27675 bp, 21 predicted proteins | sample AntRauMeHopE1497_FD_190447 | JGI IMG/M metagenome (GOLD analysis project Ga0306871, IMG submission 190447) | Saline lake microbial communities from Rauer Islands, Antarctica - Metagenome Hop E1 #497 (v2) (version 2) | ecosystem: Environmental > Aquatic > Non-marine Saline and Alkaline > Saline ... | reverse complement strand
TCGCTTTTTTAATACAACATCTTTTCAACTTTATAAATCGTGACGATGTATTGTCCACGCCACGCCTGCATGGCCTACTAGACCTTTTATATGTAATCCTCATCTTCGATTACCCTGAAAATTTATCCACATTCGAAGCCTGTTCTTTGGTCAGTGGATTGATAGCTTGGGCAATATGTTCAAGGACTATGTGTCCAAAATCAACGGCAACCGCTCCTAGATAGAGTTTCCTTGTTTAGGTTCAAAGAATTGATATTCAAAATTAAATTGATTTTGAATTTTTTTGTAACTGTTTAGCCCTTTGTTACTGTAGGTATATATAGGTTTTCAAGAAATGCCTGCAGTATATTTTGGAGTACTTTTTTATTGTTTTTCTTAACTGTAGAGATGTATCCCTTATAGTCGCAAAGTATTGCGCATGTTCCTGTGACCTGAAGCACCAGGACACCTTTTGTTTGACCTTGATCATCCGCAGATGTCTTTCCGCCTGGTTGTTGTCAAAAGGCACATAAGGTTGTTTTATGAATTTCAGGAACAGACATTTATGTTTTTCCAGGGCAAAGGCGAGGCGTTGCTCATCGGTTTTCTTGAATTTTTTGTCATATGCCTTTATGATCGGCCTGCTGGTATCGGTGTATTGTTTAAAGATTCCGGTATAGTAAGATGCCTTTATCTCGGTGTTTTTATCCCTATGTTCTTTCGCGCCAATCAGTATGTTCTTTATTTTCAGTGCCCACGGGGCGCCGTATGTCTCTTCCACATGGTTAAGGTCCCGCAGTATATGTGCATTGCATAGGCTATGGTCACAGCTGTATGAGAAATAACTGCTAAGGCGGTCATGTACGAGCGTGCCGCTATAGTTTTCCAATAAGCCTATTTCGTCCATCGCCGGTTTGCCCCCTGTTTAGGTGGTGTGCAAAAAAACTTATAGTGGCGCTACTTAAAACATGCATCCAGCTGTTCTTTCCGTTCAAGCGTATTCCCGTTTCATCTGCATGCAGTAACGCGCTGCGTAACAATTGCGTTCGTATCCCCTGTTCGTAACCCTGCAAAAGATCGGAACATTGTACCTGAAAATTAGAAAGGCTGCCCGTGGATATACTATGTCCTGTCAGGTCGGCAGTCAGCTCCCTAAAGCGCGCAAAGGGTAGCATCTGATAATTCTGTAGATATACGCATAGGGACTTGGGAGATTTTCCATATTAGGCCACCTGCACAAGCTCATTGGGAAACTCCCCCTTGTTCTTCTTGCCACAGTTGTCACATTTTTTGTGCAACCTTCTATGTTCGGTAACATACATTTTTATCGTAGGGATATCAATGACCTGCCGTGCATCATAATGTTCGGATTTTTCTGATAGTGAATTGCCGCAACAACTGCACTTCTCAACGTCGTGCAACACCACAAGGTCGGGTGTTGCGACCATTTTTAATTTACTCCCCTTATGTCTCTTTTGTGCGCCTTGGGGTATATTGGACTTTCCCCTAAGGCTTTTGGTCTTTCTGTAATACCAATTTATACAATTTACCATTAATTATTTCGCATAAAATGCATTTAAATAATGATGATTACTGACAATTGATTTGATAGTTTCTGTTTCCATTTGATTCACAAAATCAGCTAACCACTCTTTAATCTGTTCTATATCTTTAAAGCATATATTTTTGTATCTATCCTTAATATATTTCCATACTTGCTCACAAGGATTTAGTTCCGGTGTATATGGTGGTATATTCAGCAAGTAAATATTATCAGGGATCTTTATGTTTTTGGTCGAATGGAACCTGGCATTATCAATGACAACGATTTTATATTCGTTGGGCCTGTGGGCCGCTAATTGATGTAGATAGATTTCAAAGGCTTTGGCGGTTACACTCTCTATTTCACAGACAATGGCATCGCCATCGATAGGAGAATAACTCCCATAAAGATATGTGTTCTTGAATTCTTGCTTAAAGTCTACAATTGGAGCTACTCCTTTTGCCGTGATCATACTTCCAATATAGGTTATCATACCAAATCTTGCCTCATCTTGGAAATAGAGGTTCATAGTCGGATACTTATTCTTATCAAGACTTATTCTAATCTGATTTAGGCGATCAGGTAAGTTTTAAAAAATCGGCCTGGGCTTCTTCGGATTTTTTAATGTGGGATTTTCTAGGGCGTTTGATCTTTGTTCCGAAAAAATCTATCATATAAAGTCTCAAAGTATTGTAATTTATAGAAACCCCATATGTTTTTTCGACCCACTGCTGTGCGGACACATAGCTTAAAAAACCTTCTTTCGGGTTGTTCAAACGTTCTTCAAGACCTTGATGGATCTGTTTTCCGACTTTTCGGGTCCGTTGTTGTTTTTCCTTAATTGGAACAAGCATCCCATTTATTCCATTGACCTTATAATCCTTCAACCAAATCTCCATACTTCTAACACTATATCCTAAATAGGCGGCCAGTTCACTGCGAGTTCTAAAGTGCTCTGTTTTTATGTAGATCAGCGATTGAATACGGATGACATTCTTTGGATCGGTCTGCTTACGAAGTAATGAACTTAGTTCGGAAACTTCTTCTTTTACTATTAAATCTGATTGTTTTGGCATCCCTAAATATACGAAATATTTATTTAAAAACCGTATTAGTTATTAAATGCCGCATAAAAAGATTCTATGTAGTTATGGTTTCCCGTGATTGATTTTATTGTTTCTTTTTCCATATTCTTTACCATATCGTGTAGCCAGCTTTTCAGGTCCTGCATTGTTTCGAAGCGCTTGTTCTTGAACCTGTTCTTAATGTACTGCCATACCTGTTCGCACGGGTTGAGCTCGGGATTGTAGGGCGGTATCCTCAGTAGGTATATGTTTTCGGGGACCTCTATGTTTTTTGTGGAATGGAAACCTGCATTGTCGATCACCACGATCTTATATTCGTTCGGGCCGTAAAGTGAAAAGGCCTTGAGATAGGCCTCGAATATTTCGGCACTTACACCGTTGATCTCCCAAACGAAGGAATTCCCGTTTATCGGGGAATAGCTTCCATAAAGATAGGTGGTCCTGAAAACATGTTGGTAGGTAACGATAGGTTTTACCCCTCTGGCCGTTATGTATGTACCCAGGTGGTTCATCATGCCATAGCGGGCCTCGTCCTGAAAGTATAGGTTTATGTCCACATACTTATCTTTATTTAGACTTGTTCCAATGTCCCGTAGGGTGTCAGGGAGTTTTTAAAAAAGCCTCTTCGGCCTGCGCATCCTTTTTGTAGTGCGATTTTCTCGGGACTTTGGGCTTTGTCCCGAAATGTTGGATAAGGTATTCACGTATGCGCTGGTATTTTACATCCACCCCATATTCACGCTTTATCCAGTCCTTCGCGTCCCGGTATCCTAGAAACGGATCATGTGCATCATGTACCTTTTTAGAAAGTGCCCCGTGCATGGCAGGGGTAATGATCTTCGAGGCCCTGTTCCTGAGAGCGTTCTCCAGAAGGCTATCGATACCGCCAGTAACATAACTGTTGACCCACCTTTCAAGGGTCCTGATATGCACCATCAGACTGTCCGCGACCTTTTGCCGCGTTTCCAGCTTTCCCTCCTTTATCAAAAGGAGTGCCTTCAACCGTTTTTCCGACTTTAGCGTCTTCTGTTTTGCCAATAGTTTCCTTAGTTCCGTTAACGACTCCCTTATCTCCAAATCCGCCTTTTTTCCCATACATGAATATACGAAATATATGCGGCATTCTAAAACTATTTTGGTATAAGAGTCCTGTGAGGGGGCGACAGAACTATTGCCACTGTTCTTGGGGTTCTCATATTTGGCAAGACGATTTATCAAGGAAGCGTTCTCCTTTTTCAGGGCGCTAATGGTTTTTTGAGTCTCCTCCTTGAAGTGTGCGAACTCTTCCCTTCTGATATAAAAGATTCTTATCGGTCAATGCTAAAGTGTTTTGAGAAAGATCCGAAATAAAATCATCAGATCAAAATCTAAAACCGATTATTCTATCATAATTAAAAAAGGAAACGAGTGAATAGTTACTTTTATCTCCTAAACTTGAACCATCTCAGATATAATTGCTATTTCCTTAAACCGATAGTCCCAGTGGATTACCATGTGGTAAACTACCGCTAATGAGGAGCCTCTTAGAAGCCTAATTGGATTCGTTTTGTAAAACGTTGGTTTCTTCACTGTTCAATTTCAATCCCAGTCTCAATTTCAGGTTCCAAATGATACTCTTTTTTTATTCCCATCGAATTTTCGATTACAACTGTCTGTTGTGTTTTAGATACCAAAACGGCTTTGGACTTTTCCTTGTCCCATGTCAATTCTTTTAAGGTTATACCACCTCGTAAAAGCAATCCTTTTATGGACCCACTTTTCCATTGTTCCGGCCGTGCGGGAAAGAAACGAATGTAACCCGGATCTGCGTACACCAAGGAAGATGCACATAAATATGGAAAACCGCCCGATATATCAGTATTGAAAAGGGCATTACGATCATGAAAAGAACCCATTCCGCTTGTCCAGTATCCGTTGGCAAGGAAATTTATAATTTCCTGCGTAAGCTCGCGATTCCCAATGTGTGCTGCTGGAAGCCCGAGTTGTACAAGTCCGAAAGCCATCACAGGGCTTTCTTTATGATGTTCCAAGCGGCGTCCAATTGTGTGTTCAACCGCCTTAACCAAATCAGGGTTGTTTATGATTTCGGAAGGCTGTTCATCATATAGGGCGTATAATTGGGATGCATGCCTATGGGCGTGGTTTTCGGCCAATCCGGGCCAAAGCCATTCGCGAAATGCACCTTCCGGCCCAACTTCATAATCTGGAAGATTTGAAATGATGGCCCCCCATTTTTTTTGAAGTTCGGCATCTTTGTTTAGAATCTTTGAAGCCTTGATCAGGTTGGTTAGCAGCTGTTTGGCAGCACTCACATCCATGGTGGCATTGATGGACACCGGCGACATGCTCTCGGTTATTGGGGAATTCTCAGGCGAATAGGAAGGGACGAAAGCAAGTTTGTCGTTAACCTCTGTTTTAATCAGGAAATCTTCATAGAATTCCGCCGCTTCTTTCATAAGTGGGTATGCTTTTTCTTCAAGAAACTTTTTATCTCCGGTGTATTGGTAATAATCGAAATAAAACTGACAAGCCCACGCAGCGCCACTGTGCCAGTAGTTATGCGGGTGCCGGTCGGTAAAATTGGTACTTCTGGGGCTGACCGTAAGTTGTGCAGGCACATGAAACCCTCGTGTTCCCTTAAAAAGTTTTGCATTTTCGCGGAATTCATGCCAGCGTTCATCATAGAACCTGAAATAGGCCTCCATCAATTCCGGTGTGTTTCCCATCAGGTTGAACGCAACGGCAGATTCAAGGTTGCCGTTCGTAGTAAAACTTCCGGACCAATTGGCCAGCCATGTGGCACTCCAAATGCCCTGTAGGTTTGGGGGATAATTACCGGTGCTGCAGATAATATTGTAACGGCCCGCATCAAATGCCCGTTCTATCATTGCCAATGGATCGGCTTTGTTCTCCGTTAACTCAAAAAGCTCTTCATTGGGCATTATCCGATTTTCTTCGGGGGCATCCAGAGACAAGCTTACACGGCTCATCAGGTCGCCGTGTATTTTAACATGTGGTTCTAAAAGTTTGGCGTAATCGGGCTCTTGGCGGTTTATGTCTTGCACTATTCCGTCAAAATTGGTAAGTTCGGAATCCGCTTTCAAAATGGGACGAACTTTTATTAACAGCAATATTTCATCTGCGCCTGTGACACTTATCCCGTTCTCTGATTCGTTACTGGAACCACCTTTGGTAATAATTTTCCCGACTCCCTCGTATCCTAAATTTGGATTAAATGAATTTGAGTTGGCAAAAAGTGTGTTGAAATAGAGCAATCCGTTTTTTACTCCCTGTTGTTTGCTTTTTATTCCTTCGTCCACTATTTTTTTCTCATTGTCATTTTTAGGAATTAAACCTTCAAAAAAGAATGTAGCAGAAAGTGCTTTCCTGCCTTTTAAACGGACCACAATAACATCATCTGAACGGGATACAAATGTACTTCTTTGATAACTGTTCTCTTTATTTTCAACGGACACGCTTGCTTCGGCAGTCATAAAGTTGCCGCTTCGCTGGTACCGAATTATTGAGTCCTCGGGTTGTTTAATTTTTAGATTAAATGCGGCAATAAACGGATCACGAATATCAAAATACGATTGTTCCTTACGTAGTTTAGGAACCATTTCAGTTGCTTCTACAAATTTTCCGGCGAGACTTAAGTTCCTTATTTCTTGAAGATGTGAAGCCATCTCCATATATTGTTCCGTATTTTCGTAGGGCAAATACAAACTTTCATGGCTTAGGGTAATTATCTCGTCATACGGTTCTCCCCTAACCAATGCCCCAGTAGTTCCGTTACCGGTCAGCAATCCGTGATGCCAGTTTTCTGCAGGTTTAGAGCTGATAAAACCTCGTTCCGGGTGGGTAAAAATATCATTATTCTTATCCGATTTCACACAAGAAAGATGTGAAATCAGCATAACGGCGAGCGCAAAGTAATTTAGTATTAATTTCATCTTTTTATTTTTTTTATTTTTTCTAATTGGATTGCACAATCTTCTTAATTCTGGGAAATTCATCGTCTGTATCAGCAATTTCTTTTCGTTTTTCTTTCAATAATTGTTTCAATTCAGCAATTGTCTCCTGGTATTCCGGATTTGAATACTGGTTGTTCATCTCCTGCGGATCCTTGGTAAGGTCATAAAATTCCCATGCAGCAGGTGTACTGTCCCAGTATCTGTTTCCATCTTTATCCGCAATTTGCTTTTTGTTGTGCACATTGGTATAATCAACTCCGTAATAAAACATCAACTTGTATTTTTCCGTTCTTATTCCAAAATGTGCCGGAATATTCATTCCATGTGCCATGTGCATCCAATACCGGTAATAGGTTGCCTTTCTCCAATCATCGGGTTTATTTTCTCCTTTTAATGCAGAAACAAAACTTTTCCCCTGCATATAGTCTGGTTTCTCCACTCCTGCCAAATCCAATATCGTAGGTGCAAAGTCAGTATTATTTATTAACCAGTCATTACGGCTGCCCGATTTTATCATTTCGGGATAACGCACAATGAAAGGCATTTGAATCGATTCTTCGTACATCCATCGTTTGTCAATAAAATCATGTTCTCCGAGCATCATCCCCTGATCGCTCGTATACACAATAATGGTATTATCCATTAATCCGTTTTCTTCGAGGTAATCTGTTATTCGTTTAAAGTTATCGTCAATTCCTTTTACACATCTCAGGTATTCCTTTAAATACAACTGATACGTATAATGCGTCATTTCTTTTTTTGATAGTTGTTTTTTCCCTGTTAATCCGTGGATTTTAGCTTTATAGTAATTGGAAAGATTTCGTTTATCGGGTTGTGGAGAAACTGTGGCGCCAATAACGTTGACCAGTGAATCATTTCTGCCCCGGGTAGCTTCTGACCCCCAATTCCCAGCCGGTTGGTCATAAAGATTATCTGGCTCCGGAATAAATTCATCCTCCAAATAATTTTCGTAACGTTCTGCATACACGAACATATCGTGCGGCGCCTTGAAATGATGCATCAGAAAAAACGGTTTGGATTTATCTCTTTTATTTTGCAACCAATTAAGTGTAATATCCGTCAGAACATCCGAGGAGTGTCCCTTTGTATCGATAACATCTATCTCTTTTTCCAATGTACTGTCAAAACGTATATTTCTCTTCTCTCCCCCTTCACTTACATGAATTACAGGATTCATATAAGACCCCTGTCCGGCGATAACCGCAAAATAGTCGAAATATTCGGGTGATTCCCTTAGATGCCATTTCCCAACTACTGCAGTCTCATATCCTGTATTTTTCATTTCTTTTGGCAGGTAATGCTTGTCTCCTGGAAGTCCATCATACAGGTCATATACTTTGTTTACATGAGAATATTGCCCTGTTAATATGGTTGCCCTGCTTGGGGTACATATCGAATTGGTGCAAAATACATTATCGAAAACCATACCCTCTTTTGCAAATTTATCCAAATGGGGAGTTGGATCCAAAATTGATAATCTGGAATTGTAAACACCAATTGCTCTTTCACAGTGATCGTCTGACATGATAAACAGGATATTGGGCTTTTCTTTATTATTAATGGTACAGGAAGTTAGCAATACAATCCCCAACAGCCTTAGTATCAAACGATTTATTAAATAAAAAACTTTTGGCATTTTGCGATAGTTTTTAATAGCGTATTTATTCCTTGCTTCAGCAAATATTCTGTTGGCCTTGCCTGTATTCACTTCGTAGGCAAAAACGAAATAGTTCCTAGCTTTATTGGTGACCAGCCTTTTTTTATTGTATCCGGTGCCTCCTTCCGGACACCAATACTTATTCCCGGCTCCTTACCTTCCAATTTGTTCCAGTCCAATTCCTTACCGCCCTGTATAGGAGTAATTTTAGTTTGTTCTTTCATTTCATTCTGATGAGAAGGACCATAAGATGTTTGGGAATGACCCGCGAGCATTATTCCAAATAAAATAACGGTTATCGGTTTCTTCATAAGTCTAACATTAGTAAATGATTACAAAATTTCTCAATTACTCCTTCATTTTCATAGCTGCTTTTTTCCACCAATCTTCATAAAAGCCACTCATTTTCTTGACAATCCGAGGATGCGCCGTTGCAATATTTTTGTCCTGATGTGGATCTGATTTAATATCAAACAGTTCCCATTTGCCAGGTGCTGCTAACACATAATGTTCTAAATTACTTGTATATAAAGGTCTTGTTTTTTCGATACCACGCTTGTAGGCTGTTACGCAGGTTGCGCAATCCGCATCTTCGCACGGTTCATGTCTCACCAAGGTATAATTCTCCCACCGAACAGCGCATCCGGCGTATTTGTGATCTTCCCATTTTTTAGGATTAGTCCACCGCCCGATGTGATGCACCTGCATCCGGTTTTTGTCCAGTGTGGCATTCATATTTTCTAATACTGGCCTCAGGCTGTTTCCCTGAAGCTGTTTTTTTGCCTCCTCCGATACGTCCAAATCACACAAATCTGCCAAGGTTGGAAAAATATCGATATGCCCGCACATTACATCCCGGTCGCCGGCCGGAAAATTATCTCCCCATTTCCAAAATGAAAAGGCTTGAGTACCTCCTCTCCAAGGCGTAGTTTTAACGCCCCGCATTCCCGCGTTGTACGTATCCACGCCCATTGTTCCCCCATTGTCATTAATAACGATTAAAAGGGTATTCTCGGAAATTCCCAGGGAATCAATAAACGAACGTAACCTCCCCAGGTTTTCATCAAGGTTGGCAACCTGTCCAAAAAAACCTGCACGGTATTCCCCATCCGGTCTGTCAGGATTTATATAGCCTTTATAGGGTTTTACATATTGTTCCGGAGCTTTATTTGGGGTATGCGGTGCATATGTGGGAATGTAACAGAAAAAGGTGCTGTCCTTATTCTTCATCATAAAATTTTTGGCCTCACGGAATAAAATATCTTCGCGATATCCCTTATATCCTTTTTCAATTCGATTGTGCAATAAAACAGGATCAAAATTTGTATTCTGTACATCTTCAGGAACCGTCAGGGTTTCGTCAAATCCCCGAAACCAGGGGCCATATTTATCGTTCTGTCCCAGGTGCCACTTTCCAAACAATCCTGTTTTATATCCTTTTTTCTGAAAAAGCCCGGCAATGGTTATTGCTTCAGTATCCATTAGGTTCATTGGTGATCTGGTATGTGTAACACCTACCAAAAACTCGTGGCTGCCTGTCATTAGTGCAGCCCTTGTTGGAGCGCAGGTTGGACTAACGGCAAAATTGCTAAACCGCGCACTAACTTCGTGAAGTTTATCAAAATTTGGTGTTTTCAGTATCGGGTTGCCATGGGCCGCAATATCTCCGTAACCCATATCGTCAACAAGTACAATGATTACATTCAAAGGCTTCTGCTCTATCTGTAAACCGAAGCCTGAAAAGGAAGCGGACATAAAAATTAACAAAATAATCACTCTTCTAATACTCAACATTATATTAATAATTAACAGGCAAATCAACAGCGGTTTCTTTCCATACCTTATAAAATTCGCCGGCGGTCTTTTTAAACTTTTCATAGTCTCCTTTACTCTCAAAAATCTGGGTATCGTTCCAAAGCACATCTCTGTCGTGACCTAACAAACGCGCTTCGGGCCAAAAAAACACCTGTCCCCAGATCAATCGGTTGTTCGCGTCGATTCCTTGACTCTCCGATGAACCGTCACCGTCAATCGCATCAAAATGTTCTTTGCTTAGCACATCTTTTACAGAAGTTTGTAAATTTGATTTTATCCATTCCGAACGTTCAGCCATTGACACGTATCCAACCTGATTATTTTCGCGTTGATGAGCCCATGCCAAACACACCTGTGCCGGAGAAATATTTATTTCTTTTGTAATTCTTTGAACAACCGGATGCAACATATCCGACTGGTGCTCGGGAAAGCGATCCCGACCGGGCCTGCGTGGGGATCCGAGCGACATATAACCCGATGGAACTACCTTATTTTCAATAAAATATTTTACCAATTCCTTTTGCTGAAATAAGGGATGCAATTCCATTTGGTTGTAAACTGGACGGTCGGATTCGTTTGTATCGCGCAACAAAAGCTCCATTGTCTTTTGGGTTTGATTGGATGTGCCGATGTTTTTTACTTTTCCGCTTTTTTTCAGTTCGGCCATTTTTTCCCAAACTTTCATGAAATCTTCATGGATATACGGAACTGCGTGTTCGTTTAGTGCATCACTTGACGCGCACGGCACATGAAAGTTAGGCCATGGCCAATGCACGACATACATATCAAGATAATCCAGCCCGAGCATCTTTAATGAATCCTCGCACGCCGGAATAACATCTTCCGGATGCATGTGCTTGTTCCAAAGTTTTGACAGAACAAACAATTCGTCTCTCCTAACCATTTTAGAATTGATGGCCTGTTTAAGTGCTTTGCCCACTACCTCTTCATTCTGATAGGCCGTGGCACAGTCGATATGCCTGTATCCCAGTCGAATCGCTTCAACTACAATGGCATCCATCATTTTGGCAAGATCGGGATTATCTGAATGAAATGTTCCCATGGCTGCCTGCGGCATTAATGTACCGTCGGGTAACTGAAGTTGTTTTACATCAGATGGATTTATCGGTTCGATTTTTGAATTTAGTAAACTCATATATGTTGCATTTTAGTATTTTAGTATTTGGGCATTGCTCCATTCTAGGGGCAAACAAATGCGGCCAGCTCAATGGCTTTTTTTATCAACTTTATTACAGGAAATCTCTTTGTCAGCACCAATAACCATGGCTGCAGTAATTGCGTCCCCCGCTCCTACGGTATATTTGCCTTTCTCTTTTGGGGTGGGTAAATAAGCGGTTTCCATTGCAGTTATTTTATTTTTCATTTTTGTTGCCTAAAAGGTTATGATCACCTTCATGCTTTTGTCTCCTTCTCTTTCAATATATTCATAGGCCCGAAGGTATTCATCAAACGGGAAATGTTTTGTAATCAATGGTTCCAAAATGATTTTTCCGCTTTCTATCATTTCCACAGCAGCCAAATAATCTTCATGCTTGTACATCATGGAGCCGAACACATTGAGTTCGTGTTCTCCCAAATAAAACATGTTGACCGTTGGGTTTTTTGCATACACTCCAAGAATCACAACATCGCCACCTTTTTCAACGTTTTCCATTAGCACGTCTAACGACTCCTGCACACCGGCCGCTTCCATTCCCACCTGAAATCCTTCATCTCCGAAACATTTTGCAACTCCTTCCGCGAAGGGAGTTTCCTTCACGTTTAAAACTTCGTCAATTCCACATTCTTTTGCCTTTTCAAGTCTGTAATCACTAATGTCTGTAATTAAAACTTTTTTGGCACCCCGCACTTTTGCAAACTGGGCTACAAGGTTACCGATAGTGCCGGCACCGGATACGACTACATTCTTCCCTTCAATTCCACTAGTACGACCGGTGGAATGGGCTCCCACGGCAGCCGGTTCAACCATTGCTCCCTGCTCCAGTGTCAATGATTTAGGCAGAACAACCACCCGGTCTTCAGGAACCACAAAATATTCCTGTGCCGCACCCGGCGCCTGAAAGCCCTGAACTTTTAAATGCTGACACGCATTGTATTGTTCCCGTTTACAAGGCCCACATTCGCCACATACCAATTGAGGCCTTGCAGTAGCGTTCATTCCGGGTTTAACTTTGGTTACTTTACTTCCCACGGCTTCAACTAGTGCCGAATACTCATGCCCCTGAACAACGGGATAGGGCGTTGCCGGATGCTCTCCATGAAACACATGTATATCGCTACCGCAAACTCCAATTCGCTGAATTTTCAGCAGCACCTCGTCTGGCTTTAAATTGGAAGGAGCGGGCACATCTTTATACGCAATTACACCTGGGGAAACCATTATTGCTTGTTTCATCTTTTCGTTCTTTAATAGCATTAATAACACTGGATTTAGTTAGACATTTTATTCACTCTAGGCACAGGTAGCCATAATATCCACCTGGCTAAAACGTTTATTGCCGATCGACCCGGCCTTAACTTTTCCGGGCCATTTTAAAAATTTTATACTCATGATTTTTTTAAGTCAACTAAAGATACCGTACAAAATAACAAGGCACACAACCAGCACTCCAGCCCATAAACGGGCATCTTTTAATCCGTAGAATTTATCTCGGGTTATTACTGCCAGAGGGCTGTCCCAAGTATATTTGTCAATAATTTCTCTGGTTGGTCTTTGCGTTACATAGCTGATGCTGAAATAAATTGTACTGCATATCAAAAACAACCACCACGCCTGCATTAAAAATGGAATTCCCCAGCCTTTGGTCAAGTACATGTAACCACTGATAGGCTCAAAATCCACACAAAACGCTATTACACCCAACACTAAGCCTGAAATTAAAGTAACAAAGGCAGCGTGACGGGTTCCTCGTTTCGAAAAAACTCCAAACAGGAAAACTACAGCAACAGGAGGGGCAATGGCAGCAGCGATTTTATTAATAGCTTCAAATATGCTCGAAAATTTGCCGCCCTGTGTAGACCATAGCATTGCCAAAAGCATAACAACAATTGCGGCGTAACGTCCTATTTTTATCTGTTTTTTATCCGATATTCCGGGATTTAGGCGTTTAACTATATCCACGGCAACTAGGGTTGCAGAGCTATTAAGGGCTGCTGCAATCGTGCTCATTAAGGCTGCAAGAAGGGTAGCCGCCATTAATCCTTTTAAGCCCACGGGCAATAATTCATTTATCATTACCGGTAAAGCCATATTGGCGTTCGTGCCAATAATGTCTTTAAATAAAACGTAGGCGATAACTCCAGGAAAAACAAGAACAAAAACAGGGAGGATTTTCAGAAAACCTGCCAAGATTGGTCCTAGTTGGGCATCGTTTTGAGATTTTGCTCCTAAAACACGTTGTACGATCGTTTGGTCGGAACACCAGTACCATAGTCCTAATACCGGATACCCAAGCAAACACGCATACCAAGTAAGTCCGGCATCTCCTCCAACAGAATCCAGACTTCTTTGAGAATGCAGCATTTTCAATTGACCTGGTTTTAAATGTTCCTTAAATTCTTCAATTGAATTAATTCCAAAATCAGAAAGTGCAAAAAGCGCAAAACCGGTTAATGTCATCGCTCCTATTATTAATATAACAGACTGAACCGTTTCAGTAACAACAACCGCTTTCAATCCACCCAGAACGGTATAAATGGTTGTAATAACTGATATTACCAAAATAGATGTGATTACATTAATTCCAAAAAATGTCTCAAAAACAACAGCACCAGCATACAAACTCATGCCAATATGCACAAACAGGGCGCCGATAATGGCTATAAAGGCCATCACCGTTCTAGACCTTGAGTCATACCTTTTTTCAAGAAATTCCGGGAGTGTTGATATTTTGCTTTTGAAATAAAACGGGGCAAATATTAATCCCAGCATTATCAAAGAAATAGAAGCCAACCATTCGAAATTACCCCACACTAATCCTTCATTATACCCCGAAGCTGCTAGTCCGACAAGATGAATGGTGGAAATATTTGAAGCAAAAAGTGCTGCACCGACCAAAATCCAGTTTAAACCTCTTCCAGCTAGAAAATACCCTTCGCTTGTCATTTTCTTTAAGGGTGAAGACAGGATTCCAATTATTAATATACCAATCAGGTAAACAATAATTATAGATAAATCAATCGAATTAATGTTACTATTCATGCGTAGTTGTTTAATTAAGGATCAGTGAATTTCAACGAAAAACCTATTTCCTGCTCCCGATACTAAAATTACGTTCCCGAAAGCCGTAAAATCGCCTGTTCTGATTACAGCCTTCACTTTCTTTGCTACTTGTTTTAACGCTGTATGCTCTATAATTTCGGCATCAACAGTATTATCCCAAATATTTTTTACATTTAAAAAATAGCTTGGATTTTTTTCCTGAGTCTGTTTTGCCAAAATAATTTTCTCCACTGAAAAATATTTTTTTAATTCTTCTAGCACCTCTACTATCGTAGGCCTGTTTTTGGAGAGTGACAGATCAACGACCTCTATACCTTTTGGAATTGCAAAACCAGCATCAGCAATCATTAACAAATCGCCGTGACCTTGCTCCGTGAAAATTCTTGCCAAATCCCTGTTTATGATTCCTATTTCTTTCATGATAATTCATTTAAACTACTAAGCCTATGGGAGAAAAACTTATCTCTCGCCATACCAGCGGCCTCCTGATCCCGGAATCAATATTACATTACCATAAGCAGTGAAGTGTCCACTTCATATAATTGCCTTTACCTCTTTTGCCTTTTGCTTTAGCCCTGAGTGATCAACTACTTCAACTTCCATCTGACCCCCATACCTTAGTAATTTTATTACATAACGTATGATTCATATCTTCTGTTTGGTAACAATCATTTCCCTAGAGGAAAAACTTTCTTAATACTACAATTACATCCAGCAAACTTGAACGGTTTTTACTCAAAGCTAAATCAACTACTCCTATGTCCTGTGGACATAGCAAAACGGGCATCAACAACCCGCAATTGATCTTGATGACCTTGCTGCGAAATAATCCTTGACGGTTCTTTGGTAATAATTCAAGCTTCAATAATAAAACAAAATCTTATTAATACGATATTCAAAAGTATATTAAATTTACGAATCGTACAACTTATTAATATTATATTGATAAATTTTACTGATTATAGCTAATAAGAATAAAATGCTAAATACTTATTCTAAGTCACTTATATTTATATTGGTATTATTTTCTTTTTAAAAATTTAAAATAATTTTGTTTTTAATATTAAATTAATAACTTTACCAGCAGGATATCAGTCGCAATAATCAACACACTTCAAATGCTTAAAAAACATACCTAAGCGAGGTTTTTTTGATCACATAGAACATCAAAGAGAAATAGATGAAAGAGGATTTTGTGAAAATGGATGCAGGTTTAATGCACCTTACAAATAAACGAACAGTTATAAAATTAATAAAACAGGAAACACAAATAAGCCGCTCCGATATTACCAGAGAAACAGGCTTGACGCCCCCATCCGTTAAAAGAATAGTAGATGAACTTATTCAATCGAGCGGTTTAATTGAATATTTAGGTGTCGGGGATTCGAGCGGGGGAAGACCTCCTGTCGTTGTAAAATTTAAAAATGAATACAATTACGTCATAGGTATTGATTTGGGCGCAACTTACATTCGAGGATGCTTGGTTGATTTGAATGCCAAATTTATTTCTGAGGTACAAGTTCCTACAGAAATTGAAAAAGGCTTTGACAGTATAATTGAGAAAGTTGTCCAATTGATAGATAAACTTGCATCCAGGAAAGAAGATGTAGCAAAAATTTGGGGAGTGGGCATTGGGGTTGCGGGTTTAGTTAACAGTAAAACCGGAATTATTGAATCGTCCCCTGATTTTGGATGGACCAACATCAACTTACGTGAAGAACTAGATAAGAGGATCGATCTACCTTTCTTTTATGATAATTCAACCCGCTTAATGGCCCTGGGCGAGCTCAATTTTAATAACAAAAAAGACCTTTCAAGTTTTGCAGTAATTAATGTTGGCTATGGAATTGCAGCTGGGTTAGTGATAAATCGAAGCCTTGTAACCGGCCACTCTGGATTTGCCGGGGAATTTGGACATATCTCAGTAGATACCAACAGTAAAGTTAAATGCAAATGTGGGATGTACGGGTGCCTAGAAGCCCTTGCTTCGGGTCACAGGATTGCCTCTATGGGCAAAATGGAACTAGATAACAAAGATGCCAAACTCCTAAAGAAGCTATGCGAAAACAATCAAAATATTGTTACGGCGGAAATAGTGGCCAAGGCAGCAATGGCAGGAGATCGAGCATCTATTAAAATTTTCGATGAGATCAGCGACTATTTGTGTAAAGGGATAGGTACTATTGCCAATTTATTAAATCCCGAGATTATCTATATGGGCGGTGGAATCTCCTTAAACGGAGATTTTTTCTTTGATTTAATCAATAGTAAAATATCAGATTATTTATTGGCCCCTAACGCTAACATAAAAATACTTCCTACAACATTCGGAGAGCAAGCAACATGCATTGGTGCTGTTTCCTTGGTATTGGAGAAGGTTATGAATTTGGAATTATAATAAATAGGCCTTGTAATTAGGCCAATCGTAATATGCGATCAGTTTTTTGAAAATTGGTTAAATGAAAAGAGTTTTTATAAATATTTAAGACTGATAAAATGAATAGAGGAAAGATTTTTTTATTGTTAGCAGTGTTTTTCACGACAGTAATACCAGCTAAAGCACAAGATATTAAGCCTGAAAAGGTTAAGGTAGTTATGAAACGAGTTGCCGACTGGCAAATCGAACATTTTAACGAACGCTACAGCGGACGTAAAAGTCCCCATCATGAATTATTTTGGGGAAATGCAGCATTCTATATTGGTCTGGTCGAATGGGCAGCGATGTCAGATGATGACAAATATTATGACTGGCTCAAGCAAATAGGAGAAAATAATAATTGGAGGCTCCATGAGCGTAAATACCATGCAGATGATCATGCTGTTGGACAAATGTACCTTGAGCTGTATCGAAAATATGGCGACGAGAAAATGATTGCGCCCACCAAAGAACAATTTGAGTTTATTCTATACCACCCGTCAATATCCGCTATGAATTGGAAAACCCCTTTCCATCAGGATCGCTGGAACTGGTGCGATGCCTTATTTATGGCACCCCCATTGTTGGCGCAACTTTATAAGGAAACCGGTGACGCAAGGTATCTTGATTTTTTGATGAAAGAATTCAAAGCTACCACAGATTTCTTATTTGATAAAAAGGAGAGCTTTTATTATCGGGATGAGCGCTATATAAATCAATTGGATAATGGGACAAAAATATTTTGGTCAAGAGGCAATGGCTGGGTGTTTGCCGGGCTCGTAAATGTTATGCGCGAGCTAGATCCTAAAAGTAAAGAATACAAGTATTTTCACGGGATTTATCAAAAGATGGCTAAAAAGCTGCTTGAAATACAAACCCCCCAAGGATATTGGGCGATGAGTTTACTAGGACAGGATTTTTACCCAACACCCGAAACCAGTGGTTCTTCTTTTTTTATTTATGGTTTGGCCTGGGGAATAAATAACGGGATTCTTGACAAGGAACGTTTTCTTCCCGCTGTAACTACTGGTTGGAACGCAATGGTAGGGTACGTGACCGATGATGGCATGTTGGGGTATGTACAACCGATTGGCGCAGCTCCGGGTAAAGCCCGTCCCGACAAGACTGAAGTTTACGGTGCCGGCGCATTTCTGAGTGCAGGCTCAGAAGTATATAAACTGTTTGGTGGCGAATAACCTACTGGCAGAAGTGTCGTTATAACCGAATCGTTTCTGGAGAGATTCTTTATAGACAATATAAAAATTCGAAATGTCAGGAAATTATGCACTGCCTTGCAACGGGCTTATTTCATATTCCAATGTACTAAAAATGCCATGATTGTATAATACAAGCATGGCATTTAACTAACAACTCAACTATTTTATTATCGTTAAATAGGTGCCCTTAAAATTTTGGTTTAGTACCATCACTTTTATATCGTTTGACGTATCGTCAGGAATAAGCTCCATGGAAGCCTTTCCATTGGCCATATTAATAATTTCACTCCCTGTAGGCGTGCCTTGGTTTTTAAGGCTTTTCCCTCCTTCCAAGGTCTGAAAATACACCCTGTCCTCATAATCCAAACATCTCAGTCCATCGGCATCTTCAGCAATAGCCGTGACCAAATAATTTCCGTTTTCCATCTTTTCCGCAGAAAGCGTTAATGCTTTTGCCCTGCCGTTTTTAGCATATCTATATGCTACTTCCAAGACGTCTTCCACCATCTTTCCGTTGGCATCCTTGGCTTTTGCTATCAGTTCATTTTTACCTTCCGTAAACTGAACATCCCATGTTAATCCCGAGGCCGGAAAACTGGTAATATCCTTGTTTTTTGTCCCTAAGTTCTGATCATTATGAAACAAGGTGACCTCATTACAATTGCTAAATACATTGATACTCCGTGCCAGACCTTCCGGCCCTTGCCGCTCCGTCCATGTATGGGATTCTATGTAGGCAAAAGGTTCCTTGGCCCAATAGCTCTTAAAAACATAAAAAGCATCTTTTGGCTTACCGTTTCTATCCACCAATCCTTTTTGGTTCATATAAGGAATATCGTTCTCTGGGCGCAACGGCGTACCAAAATCCTTAAAAGCCCATTGCGCGTTGCCCACAAAGGTAGAATCGGTTTCGGAGATTCGAAGGTACCAATCAAAAAGATCTACGATATAGTTCTCGCTCCAATCGCCTATTTGCGCAATATTGCTCACTTCGGTCTGTACGATAGCCTCTTCCCAACCGTCGGAATTAATTATCCCCTCACCCGTTATGGGATTTTCGGTGTGCCTTCCTATGTGGCTAGAACCTCCATATTCTGCATGTAAAAAACTCTTGTACTGTGGTTTATAGGTATCAATGGCCTTTTGGTAACTCTTATAGCTACCGGAATACCACCCAGACCAAATAGAAGGGGAAAATACATCTACAATTTCGGCACCCTCATAGTACTTTCGCATCGCGGTTTTCCTTGTGGGGTCCACCTCATGTGCCATGGTATTGAGTTCAGTTACAAAAGCGTTTATTTTATCCCTATCATCGCCACCCTCAAAATCTGGCAGCCAATACATTTCATTTCCCAAAGACCATATGATGACACTAGGGTGGTTATAGTTTTGTTCTATCATCTCTTTAAGCATGTTTTTGGTATTCGTCTGCCATACTTCCCCGCCAATACCACCACGGCACCAAGGCAGTTCGTCCCAGACCAAAAGTCCCAATTCGTCACAAGCTTTATAGATTTCCGGATCTTGAGGATAGTGTGCTAAGCGCACAAAATTAGCTCCCATTTCCTTGATTTGTTCCATATCATTACGATGCTGTTCGTTTGACATGGCCGCGCCAACACCAGCATGTTCTTCATGACGGTGTGTACCGCGTAACAACACCCTTTTCCCGTTCAGATAAAAAGGCCCGTTCTCCACAAACTCAAACCAACGAAAACCAACCCTATCCGAAACCTTGTCCACCTCCTTTTTCCTTTTTTTCAACACTACATCCACGGTATATAAATTGGGCGTCTCCGTGTCCCAAAGTTCAGGATTCTGGATATCGGTAATTAGAATTTGGGTATTGCTACCCTCGACTTCCACAGTTTTTGAGGACACTATTTCCCCTTTTGGGTCTTTTAAAATTACCTCCAAGGAAAAGCCAGTTAAGTTCTCTTCGGAATCTATAGGCACATCAACCCGTAAAGAGGCCAGCTCTTCAGAAACCTTGGGCGTAGTCAATTTAACTTTGCCAATAGCCGTATTGGGTTTGGTACGGAACCAAACATCCCTTGTTATTCCGCCATAAATAAAGAAATCGCTTTTTTGGGAAGGAATAATATCGCGATTATAACCGCTATCAACTTTTACATGGACTTCATTAAATCCAGTTTTGACAAAAGGAGTCATATCGATTTCAAAACCAATATAACCACCAATGTGCTTACCAGCTTTTTGTCCGTTTACATAGACCGTAGTTGTAATATTGGACCCTTCAAAATAGAGCAGGTATTTTTGGTTGGGCGACACCTTAGCTATTTCAATATCTTTCTTATACCAGCTTATGCTTCTTCTGTAACCGGCCTCACTGTCCGTTACGTCTTCACTGTTCCAAGTGTGAGGTAAATTTATAGATTGCCAATCTGCTATTTCCTGTACCTCCACGACATTATCCATGGGATTTTCCCAATAGCCCCAACCTTTATTTATGTTCTGATTTGTCCTTGAAAAGGTCTCTTGCCCTTGCTGACTAAAGCTAACAAAAAACAAAACAGCACTGCAAATAATGTAATTCAATCTCATTATAAATCCATTAAAATTTATGTATACATCACATTAAACACCAAACTAAGCTCTTGTAGTTATGGGTACAACCTACTTTGTGCGTACTCCCATTTTGGATTGTACCACAGTAAAAAATACACCTATCAAAAACTAAGGGTTGTAGTTAAATTATAGATTCTTCTGTCTCAAAAGAGCTTCCAGGAAGTAATAATCCCCATACACTATAGGCTCATCCATTTCATCTTTTTTAGGCCAATGACCTGTACTATGGTCTAAAACGAAAGGCGCGGCGAAGGATTCTTCTAGAACATATTCCTCCGACTGCAAGGTTTTTAAAACCTTATCTGCGTAAGCAATATACCTAGGGTCTGAATCATACTTTGAAAGTTCATAAAGAGCGGAAGCTATAATGGTGGCGGCCGAGACATCCCTAGGAGCATTTGGGATAGCGGGGTCATCAAAGTCCCAATAGGGAATACCATCTTCCCTTAATTTGGGATGATTGAGGTAAAAATCCGTACTGGCCTTTGCCTGTGCCAAGTAAGCAGGGTCTTTTGTATACCTGTAACACATGGTGTAGCCGTAAATGCCCCAGGCCTGTCCCCTTGTCCATGCAGAACCATCACTTAATCCTTGGTGGGTCACCTTATCGTTTACCCCACCGGTTATGGTATCGTAGACCACTACATGATAACTACTATGGTCTTCCCTAAAATGATTTTTCAAGGTAGTATTGGCATGGGAAACGGCAATATTATGGTAGGTGCTATCCCCTGAAATCCGTGTTGCCTCAAACAGTAATTCCAAATTCATCATGTTATCCACAATTACCGGAAACTCCCATATATCCTTATTAAAGTCCCAGGAGCGCAAACTACCTACGACCTCGTTATATCTAGTGGACAAGGTTTTGGCGCTTGCCACTATCACATCTTTGTAGTGTTGATTTTCGGCAACTTTGAGGCCTTCCCCAAAACTACAGAATATCTTAAAGCCCATATCGTGTGTGCCGCCATTTAACTTTTCGCGTTCCATGTAAACCGTCCATTCGGCCGCTCTCTCCTTAAATTCAGGATTACCGGTAAGTTGGTACAAATGCCAAAGATTACCGGGAAAGAAACCACTTGTCCAATCTTTGGAAGGTACTTTTTTGATCGATTTTGTTTCCCTTGCATAATTTCTAGGAAAACCCATAGAATCCACGGGATATTCCAATAGCTTTTGATATCGTATCTGTAACAGAGAATCTATAGAAATAGATGCTACATCCTTAGTGTCTTTACCATCGGTTTTGCATGCCCCAAAAAGCACTACAAAACCCATAGCCAATACAAAATAGCTGATTTTTTTCATTTTGAAAAATTTTAAAACTCCTTTAAAAACCTAGAAACGTTTAAAGGAGTTTGGGTTATGTTTAGTATCCCGGATTGTTCGGTGCCAAATTTGGATTTCTATCCAACTCATCAAAAGGTAAGGGGAATAAATAGTCCCTGTTAGCATCAAAACCGGGCTGTGGCTCCAGACCAGCAGGGCCAAAAGCCTCTGCCCCCAATTGTCTTCTTTTAATGTCGTACCATCTTTTGAACTCGAAAGCGAACTCCCACCTGCGTTCCTCTAGTACCATCTCCCTAAAATCCACTTGCGACATTCCTCCCGTTACATCTTCCGGAAAAGTAGAACCGTTTCCCGCTCTGGCCCTGGCTCGAACACGGTTCACGTAACCAGCGGCCTCGCCAGACCCCGGACGTACCTCGTTCAAGGCTTCGGCAGCGATCAATAATACCTCGGCATAACGCATAAGGCCATAGTTTAAACTTGAGGCACGTCCATTTCCACCAGCGGTAGGCCCTATCGCCCTTGTGTATTTGGCGATGTAGGCACTCTGTATATTTCTGGAATCAAAATCAGGAAACCGTGAAAAAGGCAATTCCTCACCTCCAAAAATACCCGTGGTGTCCAGACTAACGGCCTTTCTATAATCGCGACCGTCCCAAGCATTATAGACCTCTATAGTGGGTACGGCTACAGACCAACCGCCTCCAATTTCCCCTCGCTCGTTGGCACGGATTCCAGTTAAGGGGGGTATAAAGTCCGTTCCTCTACCCCTATCGGTAAATCCATCAAAATCCAATGACAGTACAAATTCGTTCAAACTTGCCTGTTCACTATGGTCAAACAGGTCCTGAAAATCAGCCGCCAGGCCCAAATTAAAATCGGTCTCGTTGTCAATAACGAACTTTGCTTCGTCATAGGCTTTCTGAAATTCGCCCAGCGTAAGGTACACCGATGCCAAAAAGGCTGCAGCCGTAGCTTTTGAGGGAAGCGCCGAAGAAGATTGCCTGTTGGGAAGGGAAAGCTTGGCCTGTTCCAGATCAGCTATAATATTGGTATACACCTCGTCCTCGGAAGACTTTGACAGTTGCTTGGCCTCATCTACATCATCCACTGGTTTGTCCAAATATGGAATAGCACCGAACATACGCACCAAATGATAATACGTGTAGGCCCTAAAAAAATAGGCCTGTCCCGTAATGGGGTCTATTTGTGGAGCGGGAACATCCAAGCTCGCAGCGGCTGCAAGGGCTTCATTAGCGCCGGCGATGACCTGATAGGCCGTTGGCCAGAGGTTAAGGATCATGCCGTTGTCCGAACCCATGGAAAAATTATTCACTTCTTGCCTGCGCGCTGGCGTTCCAACATCGCCAATAGAGACCATATCGCTACGCAGCATAAGGGGCAAGGATATATTCCTTCCCCAATAGCCAACCGAGGCCATATTTCCTATGGACCCGTTGATAAGGGTCTGTATATCCTGGGGCGAATTCACTAGTCCATCAGGTGAAAGCCTGCCCACAGGTACTTCTTCCAAATCCGAGCATCCCATAAAAATGAGTGTCAAGGCCAATCCTATATATTTTATATTTTTCATAGTTGTAAGTTTAGAATTTTAGATTTACCGATATCGTGTAGGACCTGATATTTGGATAGCTACCATAATCAAAACCTCGGTTTACATTGCTGTTCTGAGAGCCACTGGCCCTGTAACTGGCCTCCGGATCTGTTCCTGGAAAATTGGTAAAGGTCAACAGATTCTGGCCGCTAAGACTTAGCCGTATACCGTTCATTCCAATTTTATCTACGATATCCATGGGTATATTATAACCCAGCGAGAGGTTTTTTAAGCGAACATAGCTGCCGTCATACACAAACCTGTCCGAGATACGTTTCTCGCGAACTGCCGCGGAAGGTACGTCCGTATCGGTGTTGGAAGGTGTCCAAGCGTTCAGAACCTCGGTAGTGGCATTGGACTCCCCGGATGCCATCTCCAAAAAGGTGTAACTAAAAATATCGCCGCCAACGGCTGCCTGAAAGAAAATATTCATATCAAAGTTCTTGTATCGGAAGGTATTATTAAGGCCTGCGATCCAATCCGGATTGGGATCTCCAATGATCTGTCGGTCATCACCATTTATAATACCATCACCGTTTAAATCCGTAAACAGTTCATCCCCTGCACCTGTGCCGGAGTAACCTGCGGTGCCTGCATCAGGTGTCCCCTGATTTACACCTCTGTACTCAAAGCCCCAAAACGAACCAACAGTTTCCCCCTCTCTTAGGATATGTGTTTCATCCTGTAAAAAAGAACCTGGAGAAGAATCCAAGAAAATATCCTGTCCGTTTATCAGCTTTACCACCTCGTTCCTGTTTTGGGACCAGTTAAAATCCGTGGACCAAGAAAAGTTTTCCCCTACTATGTTTTTTGTGTTCAAGGTAACCTCAAAACCGGTATTATTAATTTCACCAATATTGCGCAAGGCAGTCAAATTGGCAAAACCGATATATTCGGGAGCCGAGGAATCGCCTAAAATAAGGTCTTTGGTTTGGATCGTATAGTAATCCAAAGTAAGTCCGATCCTATTATCCAAAAATCCCAAGTCAAGACCAATATTGGTCTGATAGGAGGTCTCCCATTTTAAATTTGGATTTGCCAACTGTTCCGGCACCACCGCGTTTACCACTTGGTCACCTACGTTTGAATAAACGCGTTGAAAATTGGCTAAAGACTGATAAGGTGCAATAGCCGGGTTACCCGTTACACCATAACTGGCACGCAGCTTTAAATTGGATATGGTTTTATTATCCTTTAAAAATTGTTCGTTAGATACTCTCCAACCAACAGCCCCGGAAGGGAAGAAAGCATACTTATTGTTTTTGGAAAAATTGGAAGCACCATCCCGCCTTGCCGTGAAGGTTAGCAAATAACGGTCGTCATATTCGTAGTTGATCCTTCCGAATTGGGAAATGATCTCCCGCTCCGTTAATGAAGAAAAGGGGGTTTGTATATCCGATCCTGCACCAAGATTAAAATAGGACAAGCTGTTACTAATAAAATTTTGTGCTGCCGCGCCATATTGCTCGGTTCTGGACTTTTGATAGGAATAACCCAACAAGGCGGTCAAATTTCCTTTTCCAATTTCCTTGTTATAGGTAAGATAGTTTTCAGATAGGATATCCGTACCCTTTAAAGACTCTATACTACCAATACCGCCTTGAATGCTGGCCTGGCCTATTAAGGTTGATGGCCTAAACCTACCTCGCGTCCTGTTTTCCGTACTGTAGCCAAAAGTGGTCTTAAAGTTCAACCCTCTAAGAAGCTCATAATCTGCATAAAAGTTGGCCCGGTAGTCATCTGTTTTAGTCTCATCTATAGATTCTGTAGCTATAGCAAAAGGATTATCAAACTGATCGCCAACCGGGTTGGTCGTATTAATTCCGTTAGCATCCTGCACGGGCGTGTCCGGGGCAAAACGGTATGCCGTAGAAATTACGTCTCCGCCACCACTACCGCCACTACCCGCCTGACTCTGCACTCCATCCTTGTTGCCGCGGTTAGCGTAGGCGTTAAAACCCAGTTTTAATCTATCGGTAGCCTGGACATCTATATTACTTAAAAAGGAGAACCGCTCAAAACCAGAATTGATGACCACACCTGTTTGATTAAAGTAGTTTCCGGAAACATAATAGTTTATTTTATCAGACCCACCAGAAAACGAAAGCTGGTGATTGGCAATATTTCCGGTTCTATAAATCAGGTCTTGCCAGTCAGTTTCCGCCGGACCCTGTTGATAGGCCGGGTTGATGGCCTGCCTATAGGCCGCAAATTGCGATGCATTCAACAAATCCAATTGCTGTGATACATTTTGTGAGGAATACGTAGAATTAAGTTCTATCTGCATCTTACCCCTTTGTCCTTTTTTAGTGGTGACCAGAATGACCCCATTAGCACCCCTGGAACCATAAATTGCAGTAGCGGAGGCATCCTTTAATATCTCTATGGATTCGATATCCGTTGGTTGCGGCAAGGCACCGCCCACAAAACCATCTACCACGACCAAGGCCGCACTACTGGCACCAATAGAAGTATTTCCCCTAATACTAACGTTAATTGGTGCTCCAGGCTCGCCCCCATTATTGGACTGCACGGCTACACCGGCGGCCCTACCCTGCAAGGCCTGCTCCGCGCTTAGGACGGGGAAGGCGGAAAGCTCCTCCGATTTTACCGAGGAAACAGAACCCGTAATATCGGATTTTTTGGTGGTACCATACCCGACGACCACCACTTCCTCCAAAGCATTGACATCCTCTTCCAAGGATACGTTTACATTCGATTGCCCTGAAACGGCTACTTCCTTGGTTATGAATCCCAAGTAGCTGAATACCAAGGTTGCATTATCGATAACCACGATACTATAATTCCCATCAAAATCGGTGGCGGTACCATTCATCGTTCCTTTGACTACTACGTTCACACCAGGTATGGCCATGCCATCGGCAGTGGAGACCACTGTACCGGTAACGGTTCGCTCCTGGGCAAGACCAAGTGTAGTTAGGAGTAGAAGGGCACCTGAAAGTAGTGCCTTGGCTCCTTTGTTCTTTTCATGTTTTAACATAGATTAAAATTTTAAGTTAGTTGAACTTTTGTTTATATCCGCTTATGCATCCAAAATTGCAGTTCATGGATAGTGTTTTTACCAATATGAACTACGGGACTGAAAACGCATCATCTTAATTCCCCAAAGTTATGTTAATGTGGGTTGTTTAAAATCCACAACTAGGGGTTCAAAAATCCGAATATGGTGTTTTTATTCCCTAAGACGGGGGATTTAATTCAAATCGAAGAATTTTTCCGAGAATTTGGTACTATAGGCCGTAGGACTGAGGCCAAATTTTTTCTGGAAGCACTTGCTGAAATATTTTGGGTTTTTAAACCCGACCTGATAACTGACTTCGGAAATATTTAGGTTTCCCTGTTCCAACAACCGGGCGGCACGTTTCATTCGTATTTCTTGAATGAACTCGTTTGGCGTAAAATTGGTCCACGCCTTAATCTTGGTAAACAATAAGGTCCTGCTTACGCCCAGTTCTAAGCTAAAGGTAATAATATCGAATTGGTCGTTGGAAATATTGTCCTCCACGATCTGTAATGCCTTTATAAGCAGTTGTTCGTCTAAAGAGGAAATTACTATTTCGTTGGGCGTAAAGTTTTGCGTGTCCGAAAATTTAGTGCGCAACCTATTGGAAGAATCTATGAGATTCTTGACCCGCAATTTAAACTCTTTCACATTAAAGGGTTTGCTAATGTAGTCATCGGCCCCACTTTCCAGACCTTCAAACTTATAAAGCAAGGAAGTCCTGGATGTCAAGAGCACAACAGGAATATGACTGGTCTTGATATTTTCCTTGATCTTTGCGCAGAGTTCGGTACCTACCATTACTGGCATAATCACGTCCGAAACAATTAAGGCAGGAACATATTTGAGCGCTTTTCTCATGGCTTCCTTACCATCTCCCGCCTCCAAGATATTGTAAGTATCCTTCAAAAGGTCTTTGATAAAATTACGCAAGGGCACATTGTCCTCTACCACCAGAACAACATCACGTTCTTTGTCCGAAAGCAATTCTTCCGAACTTACAAAAATGTCATGGGATAGCATTTCAGGTAACTGCGAGGTATACAGGCCAACATCGTCACTAAATTTAAAATCCTTTATAATTTCATCCTCGCCAATATGGCCCCTTCCCAATTTTAAGACAACTCTAAACGTACTTCCAGCTTCATGGCTGCTCAATACCGAAATATCTCCCTTATGAAGCTCAACAATGCTCTTGGCAAT
>Ga0306871_1000150_pt1 | contig 27837 bp, 11 predicted proteins | sample AntRauMeHopE1497_FD_190447 | JGI IMG/M metagenome (GOLD analysis project Ga0306871, IMG submission 190447) | Saline lake microbial communities from Rauer Islands, Antarctica - Metagenome Hop E1 #497 (v2) (version 2) | ecosystem: Environmental > Aquatic > Non-marine Saline and Alkaline > Saline ... | reverse complement strand
GGAGAGTGCCTCGAGCACTACCTTGAACTTGAACTTCGATGTGTGTTTTCTGCGTGTCATAATACAGTAAATTTAGGTTAAAAATTAAACTTAACTTACTGTCCTAGTATCGGGGGGAATTATATATATCTAATTCTATTTCCTAAAAAAGCTTAGTGAAAATTATAAGCGCTCAATAAAAACAAAGTAACCTAGTTTTGCTACAACTAATGCTAAAAATCATTTTAGCATTGAAAACTCACCAAAATAAATATTTTTAAGCAAGTATAAACCTACTTTAATTAAGTAGTTTATATCTAAGCTGATATTTCACATTTGAGACATTAAACTAAAAAAAAAGAGCTGTTTTTTATTTGCATAAAGCTGACATTATTTACAAGGTGCTCCTAGGTAATTTTAGGATTAAAGTTTTAGGAAACACATATATACTGTTATCACCAGAAATAATTATAATAAAAATAGGCTATTGTTACTAACAGGCCAGCTAATGTATAGCTAATGGTAGTTTCTATAAAATCTTTTTTTAAATCTTTGACACGATCGCAAAGAAATAGATGTGTAGCCCCCCCGGGTGCTAAAAGAAGGTGAAACCGCTCCCCTTTACCGCTTACAGAATTATCATCATTAGAAGCAAACATCTCCCATTGCTTCTTAATTTTTAAACGAAGCTTACTATCTATTAAGGGTGCAGGAGCCATCTGTTTTTCTACGATGTCCAAAATATCAACATCTTTTTTCACCGTCCTAAAAGACCCCAAACCAATTAAAGGTCTTGTTGTTGCAATTATCTCTTCACCTAAATTTAATCATTTGGAATCTTCGGGAACAAAGTCCGCTATTGCACCCTTTTGTTGTTGCATATACTTCAGGTATCCCTCACTGGCATTTATAAAAGATCCTGTTTCTAGATCTAACGCTGGCAAGATAAATACAATACCAGTAGCATCCTTTAAGGCAAATGGAACTTCTTGTAATTTTTCATCATGCGCCCATTTCATAGTTTTACCCGTTCCTTGCTTATTTGTGAGAACGTTTGCCGTAACCCAAGATTTAACCCTTACACAGGGTACTTTAAAAATAGGACTTATAATGTTTTTATTTTCATAGATTTCATATGCTGGATTCAAGTCATAAATGCAACATTACCCTCATTGTTGATGATTGCCGCAAAAACCTCATTAGGGGTCATGAACCCATGCCTTTTTCTGGGTCTGTTGTTTAAAATGTTCTGTGCCCTTTCGACGTCCTGCTTTTCTATTTTGTCAAAGTTAGTTCCTTTTGGGAAATATTGCCTTACCAGACCGTTCAGATTCTCGTTGGCACCTCTTTCCCAGCTATGGTAGGGTCTTGCGAAGTAAAAATCTATACCCAGTGACTCCGCTATTGCTTCGTGGTTCGAGAACTCTTTGCCGTTGTCGCTCGTTATGGTCTTTATGAAGGGGATCCATTCCTCCAATAGTTCCAGTGTCCTTAGCTCTATTTCCTTGGCTCCCTTGCCCTCTAGATGCGTCATTTTGAGCTGTCCTGTCACCCTTTCGTTTATGGTCAACAGCGCGCCCTTGTGGTCCTTACCGATGATCAGGTCGATCTCCAGGTCGCCCAGCCTTTCCTTTTTGTCCACTATGGCCGGTCTTTGGGATATATCCGTCGTATTGGGTATGTGCCCTCTACCGGCCTTCTTGTTTCCCCTCTTTCGATATCTTCTGCCTTGTGACCTAAGATGCAGATAGAGTTTCCCGCCCTTTTTCTTGTCCGCCCAGACAAACTGGTATATACGTTCGGTGGAGACGCACGGTACATTGTCAAGGTCCGCCCGCCCTTTTATCTGTTCGGGACTAAGATCGTTTTCCAGCCTATCCGTGACGAAGTCCATTATTCGGGGAGTAAACGCCTTGTGCTTATTTTTCACATCGTGCCTTGCAATAGCCTTTTTCTGGGCCAGTTCGGCCCTGTAGCGACCACTGCGCCCATCGGCGTTCCTTTTGAGCTCCCTGGCGATCGTGGACCTGTGCCTCCCGATCTCTTTGGCTATCTCGGCCTTGGTACGGCCCTGTCGGTGTAATATAGAAATTTCGTACCTTTCCCCTAGCGTTAAATGTGTCATATTATTTAAGTTTTGCAACCCAAAAATATGAAGTTTTTCGCCGCCCTCCCCATGAGATTTGGCCCTAGGGCCAAATCTCATGGGGAGGGCTTTTTTCAACAGCTAAAGCTGTTGCATTTACTACTTGAATCTAAGTATTAGCACATTTATTACTACTTGAATCTAAGACGTTAAAGGTTTAGAAGAATATTTATTATGGCGCTTAAGCTCCCTTTTCCTACCAAATTATTAGATATCCGAGGTATAATTTAAACTCACCTTAATTATCCTCGTCCTCTGTAGGCAACTCCTTCTGGTTTTCCTCTTGCTCTATGGCTAGTTTGGACTTTCTACCTAAATTGAACTGCATAAGAATCTCATGCGAATTACCACCTACCGTTGCAAGACCGGACCGCCTATCCGTATCATAAGCATAGCCTATATGCAAATCTTTTGTTACACCTACCATAAGTAAGCCAGACAAAGAACCACTGCTACGATAGCCTGTACCAAAACGGAAACGTTCCTGAAAACTCAAAATACCCGTTACCTCGGCCGAAACCGGTGCACCGCCCACCTTTCGAAATATTGCAGTAGGCTCAAAAGACCAAAGCGCTCCTAATGGAAAGCTAGCCCCTCCACTTAAATAATAATGCACCCTATTAGTTGCGGCTATAAACATACCGTCTTCTTCCTTGGCCCTCTTATTCTCAAACAATCGCGGTGCGGAAAGTGATATAAAATAACGCTTATGCTCCAAATAGAAACCAAGACCTGCATTAGGCGTCAAACGCGAAATATTTGACAAAGCTGGATCGGCTATGGCATTAAATGTTTCCAACCCCGTAAGGTTTAAGTTATAGAAATCTCCACTAGCCTTTAAACCCATATAAAGGTTATAGGCGGTATTTAATTGCACCTTATAGGAAAAGTCAGCAGAAACCAAGGTCTGCTGCTCTACAAAAGTTTTATCGCTCCAAACAGATACCCCACCTCCAAGTCCGTTGCTCCATGGCGTACCAAAACTAAATGCCGTAGTCTGCGGAGCCTGCGGCACATCTGTCCATTGGCTCCTATGTACTAGGGTAATACTGCCATTATCCAACCCTGCAACGGCAGGGTTTACCAAGTTCAACTGTTGCCCATAAAAACTAAAGATCGGCTCTTGCTGTGCGGTTGCACAAGTAAAGCTTACTAAAAACAATATAAAGATTATAGTCCCATAGCCCTGTTTACCTAAAATAGGTTTAGCTTTAGGTTTGTTAAACTTGATTTGAGTTTTCATTTCCGTGTTTATTGACGTATTGAAATTAATAATAGCGTGATCTTATAGTTTGATTAACACTTCTTAGCGTTGCAGGTACACCCACCCTTTTTTATCAATAGTAGCATCACCATCTAAATTGATATGGTACAAATAAAGACCCGCAGGCAAAGGTTCTGTTCTATTCTTATTAAAACCTGTCCAGTCGTTTTGATATCCTGTTATCTGAAAAACGATATCGTGCCATCTATTATAGATGACGATACGATTATCTGGATAGGCCTCTAACCCTTTAATGACCCAAGTATCATTAATAGTATCACCATTTGGCGTAAATACTTCTGGAATATAGATTTCCTCTTCATCACAAGCGTTACCCACCCCGTCTCCATCAGAATCCAACTGATTGGGGTTAGCCACCTCTAAACAATTATCTTTGTTATCTCCAACGCGATCACCGTCTGTATCCGTTGTTTCGGTTTCATCGGTCGGGAAGGCATCCAGTCTATCCGACACCCCGTCATTATCAGAATCTGCCTGATCCAGGGTACAACCTAGTTCGTTTACCTCTTCCCCGCTTGGGGAATTGTCGCAGCTATCATCAACATCCAACACTCCATCATTGTCATCGTCAACATCCGCATTATCCCCTATACCGTCATCATCTGCATCTGCCCACTCCAACCCATTCAAAGGAAAAAGATCTTCGATGTCTAAAAAATCATCATCGTCATCATCGGGATCGGCATTGTTTCCAATACCATCACCATCTGTATCCACAGATTCTCTAGCATCATCCGGAAAAGCGTCCAAATCGTTTGGTATCCCGTCACCATCCCTATCCAGGATTAACATGGCGCTAGCACTTATGGTATATTCGTTTACAACAGCTTCATCCTCCGAGCGCACCAAAAAAACAAAATTACCACCAGTAAAGTCAAAGGTCGTTGTTCCCGAAACTAACCGACTTTCCCCAAACCATACACTGGCACCTGGGCTAACCACAAATTCTGGTGACAACATAGCGATGTTAAAGCGTTCGTCTAGGATGTAAGACCACGAAAAACCTTCTTTTGCAACACTAAGAAACGGTATAGCACCAAAATCCAATTCCGCTAGTTCCGCACCCAAATTTAAGGCAGGAGATGCTATACTGTAGGTCTGAAAAACAGAGCCCCTGTTGGCTCCTATCTCAAAAACTTCGGTCCTTAAAATTTCTACAATACGATCTTGCCCCGCATCATATACTTTGAACGAGAGGGTTTCTCCGGTAGTGTTGGACAATACGGACAGAAATGCAAAATGGGCATTATAACGGGCATCAAAAACAATTTCTGCAACCCCACGCAAATCATCACCAACAAAAGCGGCCACTAAATCGGCATCGTTAGTGATAAATTCACCATCAATATTTACTTTTACAACAAAGGTCATAGCGTATTCAAAATCAGCGGCGTTCACTACCCAATCAGGCTCCTGCCCCTTCAAAGAGCTCCAAAAAAGGAACCCTAATACTAAAAACAATTTTAATTTCATTTCTTGATTATTTTCTTTGTCCAATAAGAGCTTCCCAGTTCAATTTGCAACAAGTAAACACCCGAAGCAATAGCTGGGCGTATACTCACCTCGTTTCTACCTTTTGTGGCCTTATACTCCTTTTGAAACATAAGCTGTCCATTTAAACCTAGTATGGCTATACGCAATGCCGCCGCCTCTTTCGCATTTATATAGAGAACCACATCTGTTTCAAAAGGATTGGGCGCAATCACCAAATCGTTCTGTACGATGCCAACTTGGCTTTCCTTCTTTACAGGAAGTACAATGGCGTAAGGTTCTTCTAAACTACCTAGTAGCGCATTGGCTTCAAAAGAAATAATATTTATGGTTTCTATGGTATTACCTTGCTCCAACAAAGTACAAATCAATTTTTCCTTGGCTTCGCCATATACGGTCATGAAGTATTGATTTTCCGTATTGGGCACCACCGTAGTGGAACCTCTTAATACCCCTTCTTCCGTACGCCATTCTATAGTCTCTGCCTTACTACCAGCAGGAAGGGATACCACCATGTTCATATTCATAGGATAATCTGCAAAGACATCCTCTACTGCCTCTTTACGCTCCAAAGATTGTTTTTGAAATACCGTTTTTGAAGCTGCATTACTTATATTAGGATACCTAAAAGCACTCTGATCGCTATTTATCTTTAGCATATACCCTTCCCCCGGTTGCATTGCCGTTAAACTTCCTTTCCAACCTTGTAAATTATTATAGATTGCAAACCTACTTTGGGATTTTACCAAATCTCCATTGGCAACATCTAAGTTGGCAAGAGCCTCGTTAACAGATATGACACTGTTGCCCAAATAGGGTAAATAGTTCCAGTTTTTCGCTAATTGTAAGGGAGTATCTGCCAAAAGAATGGAGCTTCCCTTAAATTCAACATCCTGTGCACGTGCCAACCTTATCTGGTACATGAGTGTATGCGGTGCCGTTAAACTTAAGTTATTTAACCAATTCTCATTTTCATAGCTACTAAAATGTGCGCTACTACTTAGTGGTGCACCCACGTTTACCTCTGTTTTTCTCAATACTACCCTATCTTCATCGGTTAAATCAAACCTACTAAAGAGATCGCTAATATCCGATATAGTATCGTTTTTTACATGCAGCGCAAACCAGTTCCAACCCCTATTAAAGGATTCTATCTGAAACAATTCTGCAGTGCTGGAAAACAATACAGGCACCACTTGTGATCCTATAATTTGATTATTTACAAAGGGTATGCTGGCTTCGCCATTCGCTAAACCGTCTTTAATGAGCCCTTGGCTTGCATCCCATATCTGAAAGGTAACTTTTTCGCCTGATGTTGTGTTGGAATAAAAAGTAAGATAAACAAAATACTCATCAAAATCCTCGTCATAAGTAACCTTGCCAGTACCTCGTACTTCTCCGTTTACCTTGGCCGTTACGATATCAAAAATATCATCCGATAGCAAACCTTCAATAGATATTTTTCCTATAAGGCTCATAGAATACTGAAAAGCATCTGGGTTTGCCGTCCATTGCGGTTCTCCTTTTAGTACCCTAAGATTAAGGGTGATCTTATCATCTAGGCCGTACCCGGAATCCAAGAAAAGATCATGCTCAAATTCTCCCACCTTGGTTTCTGCATTTACCGTTCCTTGTAGGGTAATAGTACTATTTGGCGCTATATTACCAGAACTGGGCGCAAGCTTAAGCCATTCTGGAATATTCTCTACGCTATAAGGTAATGCGTTGGGACCACTATTGATTACCTTTATCTCAAAAGTGCTTTCCTCGTTAAAATTTTGTTTTAAAGAAACCACGTCATCAAAACCTTCAGCGAACCATTTTACAGGATTCTTATCTACAAATACATTCCATGTAACAGGGGAGGCTTGCAAATTTCCAGAGGCATCTAACAAGCCACTTACGGTAACGGTAGCTGTTTTACCTTCTACACTTGCCCAGTTACTTATATCGGGTTGTAAAATAATCTGATTTTCTCGCAGCACATAATTTACATTTAACGGATCTGTTCTTCTAAAGGGTTTTACGGCAGGACCATTAGTTGTATAGTACCCCCCCCTTGGTGTAACCACGGCACGCTCCGCCAACATAACCAAGTTAGGAGTGGGTCTGTAAAACGTTGGAGGGGTTTGTAGATTACTATTTTCGCTTGCCCTGTTCATTGGAGCATATACTATAAGCCCTGGCGTATCAAAAGCATTTTGTTCAAAGAACATATCTTCCTTTATTTGCTCATTTGTACGCGCTAGATTCCAAATCTGTATTTCATCTATCTCACCTACAAACTTACCTTGGGCATCCCTTTCGTATACCACATTGGTATTGGACAACTCTGCAAATATCCTATCATCTATCCCATCATTGTTGCTATCTACACCATCTTTTACAAAAGCTATTTCAAAACTATCGGGAATATTGTTTCCGTTCCTATCCTCATCGCTATCATCTGTTACACCATCGCCATCTGTATCTAGCTTTCCTTCATCAGTGCCATCAATACCATCTTGATCGGCATCGGCACTATTTGGAATACCGTCATTATCCATATCAGGGTCTGCGGCGTCAATGATACCATCGTTATCTAAATCTTCTTTACCGGCATCAGTCCCATCTATGCCATCATCATCTGCATCGGCATCATTTAGAATACCATCATTATCCATGTCAGGGTCCGAGGCGTCAATGATACCATCAGTATCTAAATCTTCTTTACCAACATCAGTCCCATCCGTGCCATCATCATCCGCATCGGCACTATCTACAATCCCATCATTATCCTTGTCCGGTGTTACCCTGTTGGCCTCAACTTTAGAATTGGATATACCTACCCCTATTACGGGATCCAAAAAGTCATCTATACCATCGCTATCTATATCTGTACCTTTGGTAAACTGCACATCATATTCATTGGCCAAGGTATCCCCATCCTCATCTTCAAGATTACTTAGAAAATCCGTATCCATATAATCTGGATAATTATCCCCATCGCTGTCATCGTTGTCTGGATCTGCATCATCTATGTTGGCAATACCGTCTCCATCCCTATCATCATCACTTTCATCTTTTATGCCATCGCCGTCCAAATCCCCTCCCACTTCTATAGTTGCAGGATTATTATCTATATCTGCATCATCACCATCTAAGATACCATCCCCATCAAAATCTCTAAGGCGATCATTGGGGTCCAGATTATCGGCTAATCCGTCGCCGTCATCATCGTCATCATCTGCGTCTAGTTGACCATCCCCGTCCATATCCAAATCTGCCGAATCTTTTATGCCATCACCATCGAAATCGGTTCCTCGGATAAAGTTACCATAGCCATCTATATCATGGTCATCGCCGTCTAAGATTCCGTCTTCATCCATATCGGCAGTAAAAGGGGCAGGATCCAATAAGGCCTCGATGGGAGTATTATCCAACAAACCGTCCCCATCTTTATCATTATCATAGAAATCTATAATCCCATCCTTATCCAAGTCACTAATCATATCTGGCTGTCCTGTTCTAAGCCTCGTTCCTACATAAAGTAGACTATTGGATAAACCACCAAGGCTGGCGGTACTATGGGTGGCTACAACATTGCCGTCCAAAAGCATTTTCATATTAGCATCCCTCTTAATGGTAAAGGCCGCATGGTGCCATTTGCCATCGTTAACGGGTAACTGCCCAAATGGAAAAATTAAATTTTCTGCACTTAGTTTTAATACGCCTTCCTCTATAAATAAGCGATATTTATTACGCTTGCCGTTGGATACCACAGGGTCACCAGTATTGCCCAAACCATTGGCCAGTAGCGTTCCATTAGCATTTGTAGTTCTAAACCACAGGACAATGGTAGCATCCATATCATCTGTAATTACAGCGCTTCCCAATTTTCTTAGGAGCATATCGTTGGTGCCATCAAAAACATAGGCTTCTCCCTTGGGCTTTATTACCCATACCGGATTGTTTAGCTCCATGTGCTTAAAGCGTGCTTTATCCAAAGCTAGATTACCCTGCCCTTCGGACATTGGCCAGTACCCCAGTAATTGGCGCTCACTACCTGTATATACTTCAGATTTACTGCTAAAAGCCTCAGCGAGCCCAAAAGCTTTGGCCCACAACCTTAGGTCATGCATCTGTAGTGGTCCCGAACCTTTACCTACCTGTAAAGGTGTCTCGTTATCCCAAGTAATGAGGTCTGCTCCCCTTAGGGTAACTTCTTGGGATACGTTACCGTTTACAAAAAGCGATAATGTTCCCTGCTGTTGTTCTCCTTGGCCACCATTTACCAAGGCAGCTTCGGTTGCCATACTATAGGTAAGCGTGTAGAAATTGAATTGAGAATCGTCAAGAATATCACCCTCTAGTACTTGCTTGTTATTATAACTTACTTTTAGTTTATTCTGATTGACCTCTACATTAAAACCATCATCAGACTGGTAAAATAGACTACTGTATTGCTGTGTTGCCATTTGGTTATTCATCCACCACTGTAGGGTCATATCACCTGTACCAAAATTAGGCCTTGCCACCGTTCCACTGCTATTCGCGTCAAAGACCATACTTACCTGATGACTGATCGGCAATTGATTAAGCTGCACCCTAAAGTCTAATTTTGCTGCACCACCTACACTCACGTCCTCATTAAAGGTAACCATAAGATCGTCCCCAGCATTTAAAATGCCGTTAGTTGGAGTAGGTGTACCAAATTGTTGTGCACTATTAAGGTCAATTTTACCCGTAATGACATCTGAATCAAATTCGGTCCCCGTGATAGGGCAAAAGCTTTTTACCTGTACCTCATAGATGCCATCTGCTAAGTTTTCCTGAACTATATCCCACAAAAACACCTCTGTACCCGTGTTTTCCAACAAAACAGGATTTCTACCCTGTGCGTCTCTTGCAAATGATTCTTCAACCGTATGGTAACGTGCCAGTCTGTTCCATGTTGCCGATCCCTGCAATCTATATTGCAACAATACCTCGGCCCCGCTCCCTAAACGTATTTCAGAAGTGTTCACTTGTAAAGGCAATGCATCTATTCTTTGTGTACCACCTATGTTCCGTACCGTGTTCCTAATATTTTTGACCCAATTTGGTTTTGGGCTGGTAATTGAAACTGGTGAACAAGAAGGTACAAAACCAGCGTTAAGCGTAACACTCGCTTCTTGTTTATCTTCGTTAAAATCCAATAAATTGCAGGGAGAACGCAAAATAACCCGTAAACTATCATACTCAAATACATCTTCCCTACCCTGTTCTACGGTTACGGTGTAGTTGACTACCTCTTTTGGCTCTACAAAAATTAACTGGCCGTTTGCCGGAATATTGGTAATGGCATTATTTGGGTTTGAAGATTCGTCTAAGAGTAGCTCTAAGAAAACACCCTCTTGGGCACTACCATCGTTTCTTATACTAACGTCAAAACTAGCTTTTTTACCCACTGGTACGCCAAGCACTTGGCTTATTGTGGCAGATATATTAGGCATTTCTAAAGCCTCTGTAGGATCACCCAAAATAATTTCTTCCCCACTGGTAGACGGATCAAGTTGACGCCATTGCATACTTTGGTTAACCATAAGGGTACCGTTTACACCTTCATTTGGGTGGTAAAACTTAGCATAGGTAGGACCTTCCCACGGGCAACTTGTCTTACCTGCCTTGGTTATAAATATTGGTCCATTCCCATCAAAAAGATTATAAACATCTACTGATAGACTATTTAACTCATCTGGATCAAATAAAGTGTAACTTACGATGGTCCTTTCCTGGTTATTAATCACATTATTGAAAACATAATCCTCCGAAATTGTTGAGGTGCCCCTCAAAGTAATACCAGTACCATTGGCCGCTAACCCTTTTACAAAAGAAGCATCTATATCCCAAGCTGCCTGTAGGTTTTCCGTGGTAGCCACGAGAGTTTTTGCCTCTGTCTCAAAAGTAATGGGACCAGCACCGGAATCGAAGGAAACATTTCGTTTAAAATTTTCTGAACGTAGCCTGCTTAAGGTTGCTCTAAGGTCATCTGCGGCATTTAAACCGCCATCCCCTATATCGTTGTCCCTAAAGTCATCTGCTAAACGATCCATGGAACTTTTTATTTGGCCTCTTAATACTTCTGGTGTTGTAAAAGCCAAATGTTTCTGCCTTTCGTTTTCCCTAATAATAGTCTTCCAATTGTTAGCGGTTGCTCTATATTGTATTATTTCATTGGTAAGGTTTACAGAATCATCGCCCTCTGGCTGAACTACGGGCAGCCCTGTAATACCTGGGGTATCCTTTGTTGCCAAGTTGACATTATTAGTCTCTATAAATGTATTAATTTTCGTAATCCAATCTTCGTATTCTGGAATAAGCTCATTTAAGATAAACCGTTGCGTAAATATGAATAAGGTAGACCCCATATCCGAAACCGCTATGGCCTCATTTAAGTCAAAATCCAAGAATAAATTTTCTGTCCCAACTACATCACCGTTCTTAACACTTACCGTAAGACCATCATATTTGTTTTCCCTACCCAAAATAGGTTTTACGCTTTGTGTCTTCACCACTTTTTGGTTGGTAGACGTGCCTATATATAAATCTGCATCGGCTCCCACAAAATCTGGGTCATCGCTGGTACGCATGGCATTATTAAAGGTGTACGTAAGCTCTTGGCTATTGCCATCCGTCTGCGTACGAGAAGCCGTTAAACCCGATGTTAAATCTGATATAGAATTTAGCTCCACAGTTGGGGTGGGTACGGCACCACCAGCTAAACTAAAATCCATTCCTGCATGTATTGTAAGGGAACCTCCCGCCGAGGTATCCAAAATTTCATCATAACTTTTGGATACCGAAAAAGTAGAACCCTGTCTAATTTCCGCAAAACTCGCAGACCCTGGGGGATCCCTCAAAATAATATCGGGCACTTCTGGCCCCGCAGTTACAAAACTGGCACCAAAGGCCATGCTTGGCCCCATAACCATAGCGTTGGACCTAAAACCAGCAATGGCGATAGGTGCAGCTCCCTCTGCCACTTGGTATTGTATCGCTATAGTTTGTAGGAAGTTTCCATTATTATTTGCCTGCACTACTTTATAGTTATATTTAAAAAGCTTATCATCCGGGCTCGGTGCAGTATTCATAGGTTTGGCCAGTTCTGTACCAAAATTATTAGTGATTAAAAACCTACCGCGAGTAATGTCTATTTCATCAATAAATTTTGGGTCCAATGTCGTAAGATCCGTTTCTGTACCCCCTAAACCGCTACCGTTATAGTAAACTTCCTTTCTAGAGATTGCGATTTCATAATTACTTCCAAGTTTATACACCAATGGCGTATCCTCACTTGTACCGTAGTTTACTTGGTACTCTTGACCCTCAATGGCGATGGTACTTTCCCGTGTTTGATGAACCAGAGTAACCGTTGGATCTGCATAATAAATAAATGATCGCTCAAACTGATAGGGTGCCCCCACCTTGGATGCTAAAAATTCCTCTTCTGGAATGGTCCTTGTATCTGGATTATCATCATTACCTATCGCAAAAAAATCAAACTGGTTATTACCTACATCCCCTACCCCATCAGGTTTGGGCACGCCATATTTGGGATGTGTTTTAGGTTTGGCGGCATTTGTAAAATCCAGTGCCACTTTATCTTCCTTGATGAACTCCAGTGTTTGCCCGGTTAAAACAATACCACCTTTAGAAATCTCGTAATTTAATGGCGGTACAGATACCCGGTATTCCCCGGTTTCCCCGTTGGTATTTATTTGATATTCCTCGGTACTACCACCTCCCTTCAAGGCCAATACCAAAGTTGCAGAACCTAGGTTTCCCTTACTAGAAACTGGGAATTCTGTTTCTGCGTCTATTGTATGGCTAAAGGCGCCTTGGTGCCCAAAACCAATGGCCTTTTCTGCTTCTATTTCGCCCCCAACTACCCTACCTACCACGTCTACAGTAGTGTTGTCCAAAAAGTACACAAACGGTTCTCTATCCTCAAAAAACTCGGATAGCGCAGGCTCGTCAGCATCGGTTGCCTGTGCAGGAAAACGCCCATTATGTTCAAAACTATGACCGTTTTTTCTAACCTCAATATAGTGCTCCCCTATAGGTACCTGTATTTTAAATTCACCATTTTTATCTGTCATTACGGGCTGGTTGTTGTTATCCAACATTAAGTTACCATCCAAATACACACTGCCCCCCTGTACAGGAACCTCAAAATAAGGGTAGAGTACCACTTCGGTGGCGTCGTCCGGATTTACTTCTTCTGCCCAATATCTTCCCTTGGTATAAACATCATTACCGATCTTATATTCATTATAGCCCTCCCAGGTGGTATCCAAATTCCCCGCTATGGTATTCGCGGCATCTGTAAAAGTGGGCTTAAAGAATTCTTGCGTATTGACCAAGACTTTACCCTTGAACACAAAACTAGAAATATCGGTAAAGTTAAGGTTGTTCACCACTTCCTCGCCTACCCCTAGAAACAACTTTTTCTGGGAGGGCATAAATTCATGTACCCCGTAAATAGGCGTAATGGCAAAGGTTTCCCCATTACCTGCATACGAAATACCTGATATAGTATAACTTCCGTTCTCATCCGTAACACCCAACACGCCGAGCTGGTCTTGTGAGGGCAGCAACTCCGGATCTGTTACCCACTGCACCCCTTCGCCAAGCCTTAAATCGTTCTTATAAAAAGTAAAATCCCTATTGGCCAGATCATATCCCCTGTCTCCAATACCAATATTAAACCTGTAATACGCCAGAATACCCACATCGTTACCCGTAATAAAGCGTTTGTAGTCCCTTCTAATAAATTCTGGACGGCGTGGCGCATCACCGGCCCATACCCGAAACTCATCTATAAGAAGATCTTTACTTTCCGCCCCACCAAAGCCAAAAGGTAAACCGCCTATCCGAAGACCATTAAATAGGCTATCAAACGAAGGACTACTGTTCTCTATAGCGGCAGTAATACCCATGGTTGCTGTATTACCGTATTGGCTTTTTAGAATTTGCTCGTTTTCGCTAATATAGTCTTCCGTTACTTCTCGCCCATTGATCAATAAGCTTGCGGCTGTTTCTTGAACGGTGAATGCGATATGGTTAAAGCCAGTGGCCAATTGTGAAACGGGAACAAAAAAATCTTCCCCTTTTGGGTTTACCTTACCAGAAGGTATATACCCGTTTAGCTCCCAAACATAGGCCTGATTTATTTTATTCTTTACATACAATTTGTAGGAGCCCCCATTGCGCTGCACATAAAAAGAAAGGGATTTATTGGCTTCCTCCGCATCTACACCAAATAGCTGTACCACTTCGCCATTGGACAAACCATCTACAGGCTTCACATGTGCCTCTACGGTAAAGGGGACCGTAAACTTATTTTTGGTGATGACTACAGAAGCCGTACTTGTACTTGGCACCATAAGTCCTGTATTTCCAGTACCATTTGCCCCATCTGGCACTGCCATTACAACAACATCTTTAACAGGAGCGCCGTTATCATAGCTAATGTTACCCGCAACTGTAGCTGTTGGACTTCTAAAACCCTTGCCTGTAATAAAACCCCTTAGCGGCGTATTATTAGGTACTTTTGGATTTTTCCAAACTACTTGTAATTTATACTCGAACAAGGTATTGCCCCCTATTAGGAAATCTTCGTACTTCAGCGCCTCTGCAGAGGCTGATGCAATCTGTACCCATTCCTCATCTGAATCATAAAGGCGCCTGAAAATCTGAAGTCTTTCAATATCACTTTTGTTGGCAAGGATTCTCCAGTTTAATTGAATACGGTCACCAAAATAACCTTTACTTACCTCAAAACCATCACTGGCAAAAGTGTCAAAAGCGTAATCGACGGAGTATGGGAAACCAAATACCACCAAGGGGTCTGGAAGGTTTTCGGTCACCGTCACCCCTGGTAATTGGTACGAGCCAATATAACCACTGGAATACCCGACTAACACATTGTCCGCACCTACCCTTATACCATTATCCCCGACCTCTTTCGCTACTACACTCCCCGTTACCGGCTGAGCACCGTCACGCTGCGCGCTTAGCACGGCCGACAGCGTTAACGTAAGCAAAAAAAACACCCGCTTCATTACCCGTATTTTCATCATTACCCTTGTTATTTAATATTTTATAATATAGTCCACTCCATAGTTATATGGCCTGGTTTCCACTTTTTGTACCTCATCCGCTACGGTACTACCTTTAAAGCCATGAACATGTGGGTCGATAGAAACATATTCCGGTTCAAAATTATAAAGCCCCTCAGCCCCTATAGTTCCGCTCCATTCTATTTTGTGGGCTTTACCCGAACCTCTCACCAAAGCCGCCGGGAAATAATCATCAGAAGCCCCTTCTCCAGTACTTAAATTCTGTTCGTTTGTAGTGGTATTCAAATCAATGTTGTGCTTGTGCGCGGGAATTCCCGGTGTCTGAAAGGACTTAAGCAACGGCCAAGCCGTATCGGAATTCTGAGGTGTTCTTGCCCCACGTAGAAACATACCCCTAAGATCTGGGGTTTTATCGCCCACCAAAGACCTTAGTTTAGCGTACTTTACGTCTCCGGTAATAGCAAACCCGTTACAGGGCAAAAAACCGGGCGGAAGAACGTTGCCCGCGTATGGAACAATGGCCCCAACAGGTATTCCGTTTCCAGAACTTACCGCGTAAGGCACGGGATTTAAACGTGAATTTATAACTTCGTCGTCAGCATAAAACACCTTTAGGCGAACATCCTGTCCCATACTGGTGGCCAAAGCCGCAAAAAAAGAATCGTCCAAAGCCAAAGTATATGTAAAAACACCGTTGACATTGGTTGACACGGGTACGTTCTCACGCTTAAATAACTCATCCCCGGTTTCCAGGGCTACTATCACATCAATATTTACATCCCTATTGACAAGCGCTACATTATCGGCTTTTCTTAGTATTCCCTGTATTCCAATACCCATATCACTCATGACCACCTGCCCCATCAACATCGAGGGCAAGGAAACCATTACAATCAAAATAAACACCGTTTTTCTCATTATTTGTTACTTATCGTTTTCTGTCATAGTATCCAATATTGTCTTAAATCATCCCACACTGCTCTGGCATTACGAAAAATTTTCTCCGGTTTGCGTATGAATGTTTAAAAAACAATAGTTACGAAACTTACTTTGGCCTGATTTAATTTAAACATTCATTATCAATACTTTATAATATAGTTGACCCCATACGAAAATGGCCTAACATCTTCCCCGCCCGTAACCGTGTTATTCTTGGTAAAGGCCTCAGCGCCACCCACACTATGTTTGTGCTTGATCACCAACTCCGTAAGTGGCGTTGACTTTACGGTATGACTAAAGGAATAATGCACCGGCGCATTTGTTCCCCTAGTCGTATAACCCTGGCCTTCAAAACCATCTTTATCTCTTAGAATTCTTGCAAAACCAGAATATGGGTTTAACTCAGGCATACCTCCTGTTACCTTGTGGTCCTCGGGCCATGTGTATACAACATTTAGTTGATTACTAAAGGCTCCCTGCAGGTCTAACTTATGATTGTGTTCGGCCAACTGCTCTGACTGCACTTCACCTAAGCTCGCAGGAACGAGGTGTTGCTCCTTTGCTCCTGTACCGGAACCACTTAAGAACATCCCTATTAAGTTAGGGGTAGTAGTTTTTTTAAGTATCTTACGCAATTCTTGATATTGCGCCTCATCGGGTATATCGGCACCATTACACAATAAGTAACCCTTGGGCGCAGTGGCACCCGTGTACGGCAAAACGGTACCTATAGCTACCCCATTGTATGCAACCGCAGCATAAGGTACCGGCCTAAGTTTTGAGTTCATTATTACTTTTTTGGCATATTCCACACGTATGTGCACATTACCATAGGCCCGGAAAGCCAAACGACCAAACAAGGCGGCATCTATAGCCTCTACCCCTATCACTTTTGCAAACACCCCAAAGGCGTCCGTAGTAACACTCACGGCTGCTTCCTCATACAAAACCTCGACCAGCTGTGTTGCGCTAGCGCCCGAACTCCCCACCATTTCCGCTATACGTATACCTATGACTACATTCTGTTTTGCCACCGGAGTATTATCCGCGGAGCGAACTATTCCCTGCACCGTAATACCATGAGCAGTTATAACTTGGGCGCTGACCCCAGATACTCCAAAAATTGCCAAATACATGCAAAAAACACCTATAAATCCATGCCTATTTCCTTTGGTCGGTTTCCAATCCATATTTAAAATTCGTTTATGTTTACCCCTTTATACTTTTAAGATTATATAGTACCATATTAATAGGCTAATAAGCCATGCCCACCAATATTCCCTTAGAACTTTATCATATAATTTACACCCACATTGGCAGGGCGAGTATCACCAGGTGTTCCGTCATCTCCACTAACTCCATAAGACCCCAGATCGCCTTCTAACTTGTGGTTGTGCGAGCCAATAAACCCCATTGTCCCTGAAGTGCCACCAGAAGTATTTAACCTCTTGTAACTGCCCATCAATAAACCTTGTATATCTTCTACATTTTTACCACCACTTTCATCGTTGAGTTGTTGCTCAAAAGGATTCAGCCGGGGCTGCACCATATTATTACCCCTATTGGCAGGGACTTCGGTATACTCAGAGGAAGTACTCGGTTTTAATACACCATCATTCGAAAAGATATCCACATCGTGAACATGGCTTTGCAACATATCTTCTTGGTACGCTCTACGGTTAGGTCCTTTTGCATTTGCATACGCACCATTGCTACCTGCACCGCGTAAAAAAACTCCTGTAAGGTTGGGCACGTTTGTACCCACGATATCCCTGAGTGCCTCGTATTTTTTGTTGTTGGGTATGCCGCTACCATCGCAGAGTAGATAACCAGATGGCACAACAGTGCCCATAAACGATACAATTGTACCTATTGGAACACCATCATAGGCCATTACCGCATAAGGCACCGGATGCAATGGAAATAATAAGAGATCTTTACTATTTGTGCGCAAAGCCAAATGCAAACTCTTACCGGAATTTTGTTGTATTAGGACGAATTGCGCATCGTTCATCGGCATTACGGTACTAAAATTGCCAAAACTATCCAACGCAACATTTTGGGCAATTACCGAAAATAATTTTGTGTAATCCGTTTCTGAAGTATAGGTTCTAACCTCAAAACTAATGCTTAGCGTTTTATTACCAATATTTTCTCCATTTACGGTCTTTAAGTTCCCCTGTATACTAATACCCGAAGCCGTAATTGCTTGGGAAAAACCAGTGAAACCGAAACAAAACAGTCCTATTATAATCAAGTACCTCATACCTTGTTTTATTAATACATGCAAAATTAGCGCGCTCTACTAAAAAATACTAATCCAAAACGGGGGGGTTTTGGGGGGGATTTGCCCTAAAAAGAAGGTTTTGGTTGAGAGAAGTTAAAAAAAGGAGGAATTATGGCTCGGTGATAGGTGCTACATAAGAGCTGTTGTATGTTTTATCCGATACCCATTTGGTGTTGGTGACTCCAAATGTAGTTGTGTGTTATACAGTACTACATAATTACAAAACATAACCGAAAATATGAAACGGACCTATCCTAGTATAAGCTCTCTTTTATTTTAAAAGCCGTGCCAATGCCTTAGCATGGCAGCGTAAAGTACCAAATCATTAAATGGCTCGGATGGCAATAACACCTTTTTCCTTTACAATCTTTTTATAACACAGGCTAATTATCACTATGCACATACTCCACCTCATTCCCATAAGAAGTGCCGGAACTATTAGTAGCATAGGCTCTTACATAATAGGTTGTCCCCGTAGTTAATAAACTTGTTATGGGCAATTCGAAATTCCCTGTGGCTGTTCCGGATACCAAATTTTTATTGGAAGATCCGATAACTGGATTAGCCGCAGTACCCCAAACAAACCCTCTTTCTGTTATAGCACTGCTGCCTGCATTTGTTATGTTTCCTTTAGCCTTAAAACTACTACCGCTAATGTATTCGACAGAGGTTGTTGATACTGTAGGAAGCGGATTTGGTGCACTTGTTGTAAACTGCAATTCGCTACCATAGCTCGTACCAACAGCATTGGTAGCATAGGCGCGTATATAGTATAAGGTATTGGCTGTTAAACCTGTGATGCTGCTGGTAAAAGCTCCCGTTCCGCTGCCATCGGTTGTTTTGTTTCCTAAAATATTTGGGTTGGTGGTTGTGCTCCAAACAATTCCTCTGGCAGTTACAGAGCTACCGCCATCACTAGAAATGTTTCCGCCAGATGTTGCCGTAGTGGTTGTAATGCTTGATATAGCCGTTGTAGTTAAGGTTGGCGGAAATGCACTCGTGGTAAACTGCAATTCGCTACCATAGCTCGTACCAACAGCATTGGTAGCATAGGCGCGTATATAGTATAACGTATTGGCTGTTAGACCTGTGATGTTGCTGGTAAAAGTTCCCGTTCCGCTGCCATCGGTTGTTTTGTTTCCAGAAATACTTGGGTTGGTGGTTGTGCTCCAAACAACCCCTCTAGCAGTTACAGAGCTACCGCCATCACTAGAAATGTTTCCGCCAGATGTTGCCGCAGAGGTTGTAATACTGGAAATGGCTGTTGTGGTTAAGCTTGGGGTTGTACTAGGCGACTTTGTTTCCAATAGTTCTCCGTTTTTGGATATCCCCGTTACGCTGCCTATTTTACCATAACGATTTACATAATTTGAATTTGTGGAAGTGATTCCTCCATTTTTTGTGACAACAGAGACATCATTTACGGTTAAAGAAACGGTAGCTGTATTTGAACAAAAAGAGCCATTTGCAGCTTGTGTAGCCGTAATATTAGCTGTACCGATACCCGTAATAGTTACCGTATTACCAGAAATAGTTGCTACAGACGCATTGTCACTTGTATAGCTAAACGAACCTGCACTCGTACTTGTTGGGTCTGTAATAGTAAATGATCCATCAAAATAGGTTTTAGAATAGTTATTAAAATTGGTCATCACCGGAGTTTCATTGACGGTAACCAACTGCGAGATACAACTTGTATTGGTTTCAGGTCCTTTTCTATTTACATAATAGCTGGTATTGGCTGTTGGTGATACTGTTATGCTGCTACCTGTTCCTAGTATAGGTTGCGAACTTAATTCAATAAAATCTAGCTCCATGGTTACACCAGAAGCTGTTGCAAAATCATAGCGCCAGCCCGTAATATTACCACCGGTTGCCCAATTAGCATGTGTTGACATGTCTTTAGATTGCGTATGCCAGTTCCCATCTGATACCAAGGATAGAGGTAAATAAGCAGCACTATTGCCTATGGTGTACGTATTGTTTGTAAAGAATATTTGTGTACTATTGGCAGTGCCAGAAACTACCCGATACCTGATATTAATGTACTTGTAAACCAAGGGGTCAAAAGAACCTATGGAGTACATCGTAATAATTGGATCTGCTGTTGTAGATGTCACGTTCAAAATACCATTTGAAACCGAATTCACGGTGGTATTCGATAAATCTCCCGTGGGTGCTGTATCCCAACCGTTGTGATAGGCTTCGCCACCACAGGCGCCTTCATACCATACATCTACGGTATTTGCATTGGTAGTGCCACCACTAGCTGTGAGTGTGGTGCTGTCTCCAGCACATATAGTTGTGGTTCCTGTGATGGTGGTTGGGGTAAAAACGCTGCTATCAAACATACCACCATCGGAAATCGTCCAGCCTTTAGTACCAATTAAATTCGTGTCTCTTGCCGTAATTACAGCGGGTTGATTGGAGTAGGTGCTACTTCCAAAATCGGCATTTAGGTTTGAGGGTATGCTCGTTTCGCCTGAGTCTAAAGTAGACCAGCCAACTAATAAGGCATTGTAATTGGCTCTTGATAATTGTCCACCATTTAAAAACAGCTGAAGATTTGTTACATTTGAAATATCCCAAGCGCTCATATCCTGATTAAATGAAGTATTTTGAAACATACGCTGCATTTGGTTTACGCGCGATACATTCCAATTACTAACATCCTTATTAAAAGCAGGGGCATCTCTAAACATACTTGCCATACTAATATTTTTTGTGTCATCTGTAGTAAATTGCCAGCTACCAATATCACCATTAAACAGACTGGCATTATGAAACATCTGCCCAAAATCAATTACCCTAGAAACGTTCCAGGTGTTTAAGTTTTGGTTAAAACTGGAAGTGTTAAAGAACATTTCTTTCATGGTGGTTACACGAGATACATCCCAGCCACTTATATCTTGGTTAAAATTGGAAGGCCCTCTAAACATGCCTAGCATATCCGTTACGCTTGCTGTTTTGGCACCCCAGTTTAATGGAGCGTTAAAATTACAATCATGAAACATATATCGCATATTGGTAACATTAGACACATCCCAACTACTTAAATCTTGGCTGAAATTTCTGGTACTCACAAACATGTTGGACATATTAGTTACCCGACTTACATTCCAAGCACTAATATCTTGATTAAAAACAGTGGTAGCCCTAAACATACTGGCCATATCAATATTTTTTGTGTCTTCTGTAGTAAATTGCCAGCTGCTAATATTGCCGTTAAACGCTGTTGCACCTGCAAACATTTGCACAAAATTTATTACCTTAGAAACGTTCCATGAATTTAAGTTTTGGTTAAAAGCAGTGGCGCCGTAAAACATTTGATACATAGTAGTTACTTTAGAAACATCCCAGCCATTTATATCTTGGTTAAAAGCGGTATTACCAAAAAACATCCCGCTCATAGAGGTTACATTGCCTGTCTTGGCTCCCCAATTTAAAGGCTGGTTATAACTGGTACTACGAAACATATTGGCCATATTTCCTACTTTAGAAACATCCCAAGAATTTAAACTTTGGTTAAAAACAGTGGCGCCAATTAAGGTACCATTCATGTTAATCACATTAGAAACATTCCAGTTCCCTATGTTTTGATTAAAAGAAAGAGCATCTCTAAACATACCATCCATTAAATTTACTCTTGAGGTATTCCAAGTAGAAATATCACCATTAAAAGCGGTACATCCTGAAAACAACTCTGAGAAAACAATAGAAGCAGTTGCATTGGTATTTAAAGTCCAATTTGAAAACCCATTAGCACCCGTTAAAGCAATACAAGAGCGAAACATATTAGAGAAACCGGTTGTTTGGCTAAAATCTGGCGTATCCGTAGCATTAACTTCTAAATTACTTGCCCCATAAAAAGAACTAGTTACGGAGCTACCCCAAGTACCCGAACCCCAACTTTCTACCGTTAACAATAAGTCCTTGTTAGCAAATTCATTGACATAAATTCTGGGGAAACCTGTTGGTGTATTTGGCGTTATGCTCACTGTTTTTACACCAGCTGTCGTATAGGTATGGCTAATATTTCCTGGTGAACCTGTTTTAGTTTCAATAGTTCCATCACCCCAATCAATATCAAAATCATAGCCACCACCAGTTAAAGGAATGGTAATATTGGTACTTGCATCTGCTTGCCAGGTGGTTACAAAAGGCTCGGTCGGGATAGGAGACTCCTCAACTACAGCGTATAGTGTATTTATAAGCAATAAAAAAGCAAGATTGCAAAGAGGTTTGAATGTTTTAAGCATTTTTTTTAGTATTACGCTCTATGTGATATTTAACTTTATACATAGCAGCCGTTTTTTAATAAAAATAATCAAATTGAATACGGTCACTTACCGTTAACGCATAGCCGCCATTATTGGCAGGCACATAGGTTAAGGTAGCACCACTAATGCTATAGGCTGTGTTGCTAATACGTATACCATTGACATACATTTTTACCTTACTGTTGGCTGATGGTGCTTGTGTTAGTGTAAAACTTGTTTGCGATGCTGTAGCACTAATTTCATCGGCAACCTCTCTAACACTTGGTGCAGGGCTACCCCAGGATGTTACGCCAGCACCATTAGTAACTAATACTTGGCCATCAGTACCATCGGTAGCAGTGTAGGTAACAGCACCAGCTGTAACAGTACCGTTGGTAATAACATTAGAACTAAAGGTTTTTACGCCGGCAATGGTTTGGTCTGTTGTTAAGTCTGCAAAGTTTTGAGTTGCAGAACCTGTTCCTCCGTTGGCAATAGGTAGTATTCCCGTTACTTTAGAGGTCAAATCAACACCTCCCGCTAGCATGGTATTGGTTACTTTGCCAGCTCCAATGGTCGTGGCGTTACCAGAACTGGTAACATCTCCCGTAAGGTTGGCATTGGTGACAACAGTGGTTGCATTCCCTACAGAAGTAACCATGCCTGTTAAATTAGCATTGGTTGCTGTAGCTGTATCTACATAATTTTTAGTCGCTGCATCTTGTGCCAAGGTTGGGTCTTTTACACCAGTTAATTTATTCGCGCCTAAAGCCACATCTGCACTGGCTGCTCCAAATCCGCTTAACGGAATATTGGTCTTGTCTAGTTTGGCGTTGGTTACGTTGGCGTCTTTTATTTTAGCGGTTTCCACAGCATCGTTAGCTAAATCTCCAACCAAAATAGTTCCGTCTGCAATCATCCCGGTTACCACTTTGCTCGCACCAATGGTCGTGGCGTTACCAGAACTGGTAACATCTCCCGTAAGGTTGGCATTAGTGACTACAGTGGTCGCATTCCCTACAGAAGTAACCATGCCTGTTAAATTAGCATTGGTTGCTGTAGCTGTATCTACATAATTTTTAGTCGCTGCATCTTGTGCCAATGTTGGGTCTTTTACACCAGTTAGTTTATTATCACCTAAAGCAACATCTGCTGCTGCTGCTCCAAATCCGCTTAATGGAATATTGGTTTTGTCTAGTTTGGCATTGGTTACATTAGCGTCTAATATTTTTGCGGTTGTAATGTTGGCGTCGGCAATCTTCGCAGTCGTTACATTCGCATCTTTTATTTTAGCGGTTTCTACGGCATTGTTTGCTAAATCACCAACTAAAATTGTCCCATCTGCAATCATCCCCGTAACCACTTTGCTTGCACCAATTGTTGTAATATTTCCAATACTTGTAATATCACCAGTTAAATTGGCATTGGTCGCATTAGAAGCAGTCACAAAAGCAGTAGTTGCAAGTTGTGTGGTATTGGTTCCTGCAGTTGCTGTTGGTGCTAAAGGTGTTCCTGTAAACGTTGGTGAAGCTATATTTGCTTTCAATGAGAGTGCATCCGAGTTTGCTTTGATGGCGGCGTCTAAATACGTGTCGGCTTGAGCAACTGAAGAGGCACTGCCTATATAATTAGTGCCACTGATAGTTGCGTAGGTACCGTCTGCATTTAGCCCTGTAGCGGCTTCTATGGCGTTGACCTCCGTAATGAGGCTATTACTTGCTGTACTGATGGTAGTAATGCCATCTGTATTCAGTTTCATTTGCGTATCCAAAAAGCTATCTGCTTGCGCAACAGACGATGCACTGCTAATGTAATTGGCTCCAGTGGTTGGCGCATAACTCCCATTTGAGTTTAATCCTGTAGCTGCAATTATGGCTCCTATTTTGGAACTATTATTACCTGTATTTGTATCCACATAATTTTTAGTAGCGGCATCTTGCGCCAAAGTAGGGTTTGCAACGTCTGTTAATTTATTCGCGCCTAAAGCCACATCTGCTTCTGCTTTTGCAAATCCACTTAATGGAATATTGGTTTTGTCTAGTTTGGCATTGGTGACATTGGCATCTTTTATTTTAGCAGTTTCTACGGCATTGTTTGCCAAATCCCCGACTAAAATTGTCCCATCTGCAATCATCCCGGTTACGACTTTGCCAGCTCCAATGGTCGTGGCGTTACCAGAACTGGTAACATCTCCCGTAAGGTTGGCATTGGTTACTACAGTGGTCGCATTTCCTACAGAAGTAACCATGCCTGTTAAATTAGCATTGGTTGCTGTAGCTGTATCTACATAATTTTTAGTCGCTGCATCTTGTGCCAAGGTTGGGTCTTTTACGCCTGTTAATTTATTGTCGCCTAAAGCCACATTTGCATTGGCAGCCCCAAAACCACTTAAGGGAATATTGGTTTTGTCTAGTTTAGCATTGGTAATATTCGCATCTTTTATTTTAGCGGTTTCTACGGCATTGTTTGCCAAATCTCCGACTAAAATTGTCCCATCTGCAATCATCCCGGTTACGACTTTGCTTGCGCCAATCGTTGAAACGCCTGCATTGTCAATCGTTACATCGCCTGTCATTGTTACTTCGGCTGCTTCGTTTGATGCGTCACCGAGGTAGATTTTTCCATCGGCAAGTGTATTTATTGCAGTTGTAGCATCGTCCACGTATTTTTTAGTGGCGGCATCTTGGTCGTTTGTCGGGTCTGCAACGCCTGTTAATTTATTGTCGCCTAAAGCCACGTCCGCTGCTGCTGCTGCAAATCCACTTAATGGAATATTGGTCTTGTCCAGTTTGGCATTGGTGATATTCGCATCGGCGATTTTGGTTGTGGTTACATTGGCTTCTGCAATCATTCCCGTTACTACTTTACTTGCGCCAATCGTGGTTACTCCTGCATTGTCGATAGTTACATCGCCGGTTAGGGTAACTTCCTGGGCTGCTCCATTGGTATCTCCTAAATAAATTTTCCCATTCGCCAAGGTATTGATGGCATCAGTTGCTATATCTACATAAGCAGTAGTTGCAATAGCGGTTGAATTATTACCTACTGTTTGTGTAGTTGCTATCGTACCTGCCGGTAATACGGGGGTGCCTGTAAACGTTGGGCTGTTGGATAACACTGCGCTTCCAATACCTGTTGTAGGAATTTCTTCTACGATACCTGTATTGACAGATGTTCTACCCAATAAAATGCCGGAAGAAACCTCCTGTATTTTCGAGTAGGTTACGGCACTCCCCTTTATTTTATCTGTTGTAACCGCAAAATTTTTGATTTTAGCTCCTGTAACGGCATCACTTTGGATTTTACTGTTTGTCACCGCCGCATCCTTTATTTTAGCCTCTGTTACGGCATCTGTGCGTAATTTATCTGTGGTAACGGCAAAATTGTTGATTTTCTCTTCGGTGATCGCACTCTTCTGAATTTTACTGTTTGTCACAGCCGCATCCTTTATTTTAGCCTCTGTTACGGCATCTGTGCGAAGTTTATCTGTTGTAACTGCGAAATCGTTGATTTTTTCTTCTGTCACGGAAGCACTATGTAATTTTTCCGTTTTAACGGCAAAGTCCGCAATCATTCCTGTGGCCACTTTGCTTGCACCAATCGTTGAAACACCGGCATTGTTAATCGTAACATCACCTGAAAGGCTTACTTCCTGTGCATCTCCATTTTCGTCACCAAGGTATATGGTACCATCGGCAAGTGTATTGATGGCAGTTGTAGCATCGTCCACGTATTTTTTAGTAGTGGCGTCTTGGTCGTTTGTTGGATTTGCAACACCTGTTAATTTATTCGCGCCTAAAGCAACATCTGCACTGGCGGCTCCAAAGCCACTTAATGGAATATTGGTCTTGTCCAGTTTGGCATCGGTGATGTTGGCGTCGGCGATTTTGGTTGTGGTTACATTGGCATCTTTTATTTTAGCGGTTTCCACGGTATTGTTTGCCAAATCACCCACCAAAATAGTTCCGTCAGCAATCATTCCTGTAACCACTTTGCTTGCGCCAATCGTTGATACGCCTAAGTTACTCATCGTAACATCTCCGCTCATCGTTACCTCCGTCGCTTCATTGGAAGCATTCCCTAAATAGATTCTACCGTCGGCAAGTGTATTGATGGCGGTGGTGATTTCATCTATGTACGTTTTTACAGATTTTACACTAGGATATTTTGTATCCGATTCTGCATCTGTTATAATATTTATACTTTTATTGCTTAGGTTTTCTTTTGTTGTTTCGACGGCCATGGCACGACTTATCTCCTTTTCTAAATTTAAGGCTATCGTTTTTTCTGCCGCTGTGGCACGCAATACTTCTTCGGTCAGTCCTTTTGAACCTGTGGAAGAACTTAAATCTACATAGTCCTTCACAGCTTTTACGCTTGGATACTTCGTGTCAGATAGTCCATCGTTTAAAATATCAAGACTTTTATTTACCGTATTTTCTTTGTTATCCAAGGCTTGTTTTGTGGCCAGGCTCACTGGTTTGTCCAAGTCACTTGTATTGTTTACAAGCTCCAATTCCAGATTTGTTTTGGCACCGATTATTGTATTAGAACCTGTTCCCCCATTTTCAATAGCAACGGTTCCCGTTACGTTTTCCGCTGTTCTGGCATTCAGCGCCATGGGAACATAATTAAAGCGTTGGTTGCTAATTTCCTCAAATTGGGAACAACCGCCCTTTACATCGATCTCTATTTTTAAATACTTGTCGGTACCGTCCCATAGAATTTCATTAAAACTATCCACATATCCTCCATTTTGCCTATGTGTTCCTATGACCAAATTTACCATGCCAAAACGGTCTGTGGTGGTGGTAACCACTTCTTGGTATTCCACACTGTCCGCGATATCTATAATCACGAACTGCAGGCAGATAAGCGTATTTGACAAAGGGGCGGACATATTATCCTGTCCGGGTAATTGTTCGCCCTCCGGGGCATAGATGACCGCTTGGTAGGTCATACCGTTATCTTGGGCCAGGCCCATATAGGTAAATAGGATAGCAAAGAAAAGAAGTAGGTACTTTTTCATGTTGGAGAAATTTCGATTTTTAGAGACTTTATTTTTTAGTTTCTAATGGTTGTCAAAAGAATTTTATGATGCTGGTTTATTTGGATCGGGATGCCTATTTAAAACCAAAGGAGATAGTGCACATTAGTTTTGGCCTTTCTTCTGAGTTTCCTCTGATTCTTGCAGGTTAGGTGCTACGGCCGCGCCTTTTGGCTTTTTAAGACAGAAATTTAGGCTGAACCTTAATTGGTGGTTCCTAAACCCTAGGGTTTCTTCTGTTTTTTGTGAAACCTTAACACTATTACCGTAAGTGTAGCCAAGGCCTATCCTTACCTTATCG
>Ga0306871_1000149_pt1 | contig 27858 bp, 23 predicted proteins | sample AntRauMeHopE1497_FD_190447 | JGI IMG/M metagenome (GOLD analysis project Ga0306871, IMG submission 190447) | Saline lake microbial communities from Rauer Islands, Antarctica - Metagenome Hop E1 #497 (v2) (version 2) | ecosystem: Environmental > Aquatic > Non-marine Saline and Alkaline > Saline ... | reverse complement strand
AGAGGGCGGACATGTATACATCGCTACGCCCCCATTGTATTTGGTTAAAAAGGGACAGAAAAAGCAATACGCTTGGAGTGACAAGGAACGCGATGAAATTGCGGATAGTTACAGTGGCGGCGTCGGTATCCAAAGATATAAAGGTTTGGGCGAGATGAACGCCGAGCAATTATGGGATACGACCATGAATCCTGAATTTAGAACGCTGCGTCAAATAACCATAGAAAATGCAACGGAAACGGATCGCGTGTTCTCTATGTTAATGGGTGATGAGGTGCCACCTCGTAGGGAGTTTATAGAGAAGAATGCCATCTATGCCAACATTGACACCTAGAAATGGGCATGTACACAATAAAAACCTGCACTACTTGTGCGGGTTTTTTATTTTAAGGACTTAGTAGTTTAGAACCAAGTGCGTATATTGGAACGTATTTATAAAACATTGGAACACTTAAAATTTTTATAGATGAAACATATTCTTATTGGATTATTGATGTGTAGCTGTTCTTTAATGAGGGCACAAGGCGGTCTTAATACTCTTTTTGTAGCGGGAGTTGAGGACGCAGAACGCTTTGCAACGGACTATTTGGCTCCTTTCTCTGAAAGCACCGTGTATGGCTTTTCTACCGGCTGGTACAACACGGCAGATGCCAAACGGCTGGGCGGTTTTGAAATTTCATTTGTAGGAGCGGTTACGGGTCACAAAAATAGGAACGATAAAAAGACCTTTGTACTGGACCCTAACAACTATCAAAATATGGATTTTGTTCAAAATCCAGGTACCGCAAGAACAGTGTCCTCCGCTTTGGGCGATATAGAAGGGATTCGTGTTTTCGTCGGTGGTGAGGTCGCTGGTGGTGCCGTCCGCCAGGAATTTGATCTCCCTACCGGTATTTCCGCGGAAGGTTTGGATTTTGTGCCTTCCGGTTATTTGCAGGCAAGTGTGGGAATCCTAAAGGGAACAGAAATAAAAGCCCGATTTTTACCAAAGATTGCTTACGAAGATGCCTCGGTAGGCTTGATCGGTTTTGGGCTACAACACGATTTTACAAAATGGTTGCCAGCGGATAAGCTATTGCCCATTGCCATATCTGGAGTAATTGGGTATACTAGAATTACGGGCGATTATGATATTTCCGATTCGGATATTGTAGGCGGTCTTGATCAACGGATTGAAGCGGAAATGAGCTCATGGGCGTTTAATGCAGTTCTATCCACCAAGCTACCAATAATCAACTTTTATGGCGGTCTTGGATACATCCTCGGAAAATCCCAAACCGATATTCTAGGTGAGTATAATGTAAGCAGCGGACCTTTTGCATCCGAAACCTACGTACATCCCTTTTCCATTGTCCAAAATGTAAGGGGCGTTACCGCAACGGTAGGCACCAAATTAAAACTAGGCTTTTTTAGATTGAATGCCGACTACAGTATGGGGGAGTTCAATACCGCAACTGTAGGGTTAAATTTTGGGTTTAGGTAAATTGGCGGAACATTGTAAAGAACCCAATATCCCTGTTCTTGGAGATTGCGAACAGGTTATTTCTTGTAGATACGAATCTACTAGTATAGATACAAATCTTGGGAGTATTGATGATGAAACAATCAGAAAAGAAATAGTAAACATTATGGAAGGTGGCGAAGAGGCATTTAACAATAGAAAAAGAATATACTAATTATGGACGCATTCGAATTATTGGATCTGATTCAAAAAGGAGAATCAAGCGTTGTACAATTAAAAGTTCGCATTAATGATGCATACAAAATAGACACGGAGATGGTCGCCTTTTCCAACACAAAGGGAGGCTTAATTACCGTCGGAGTTGATGACAAAACGGGCGAAATTAATGGACTATCTTTTGAAGAAATAGCGGTAACAAACCAGCTTTTAGCTAATGCCGCCTCAGATAATGTCAAACCTCAAATTTTTATAGAGACAGAGACTATAGAAGTAGATAATAGGAATGTTATAGTAGCTAGTATAGCCGAAGGCCTGAGCAAACCTCATACTGATAACAAAGGTATCATATGGCTAAAAAATGGTTCGGACAAGCGAAAGGTTGTGGCAAGGGAAGGAATGGCTAGGCTATTACAAAGTAGCGGAAACCTTTTTGCAGATGAAACCGTAGTAAATGGAACTACGATAAACGATATTAATGAAAAATTATTAGGAAGATTTAGCCAGAAAAAGCACGAAAAATCAATTGATGAATTGGGGCTGCCCTTGTCTGAACTATTGTCCAATATGGGAATGCTGAAAAATGGAAATCTAACGCTTGGGGGATTGCTTTTATTTGGGAAAAATCCGCAATTATTCCGTCCTAGATTTACAGTTCATTGTATAGCTATCAAAGGGAATGACATTAGTTCAAACAATTACCGGAACAAGAAGGAACCATTTGAGGGAAGTATAGACGAAATTTATGCGAAAACGCTTTCATTTATTGTTCAAAACTTAAAGGAAACACAGACTGATAATGATTTTAACTCTGCCGGTAAATTAGAAATTCCAATTGAAACAATAATAGAATTATTGGTAAATGCATTGGTACATAGAGATTACTTTATTAACGCTAGTATAAAAGTATTTGTGTTTGATAATAGAATTGAAATAATAAGTCCAGGTAAGCTTCCAAATACTTTAACAATTGAAAATATCAAATCAGGAACTTCGGTAATTAGAAACCCTATTCTATATTCTAAAGTTTCATATTTATTGCCTTTTGAAGGTGTCGGTAGTGGAATTAGAAGGGCTTATAATAAATATCCCGACTTGGAATTAATCAACGATATTGACAGAGAAGTATTTATATCAAGAATAAAACGGCCCGAATGAGAAACAAACGCTTTGCCAAGAGTCGCACAAGTGTTATTTGCGAAGTAACGAAATCTTTTGATTTGGCTTTTTAAAATAGTAAGATGAAACCAAAGTAAAAAGGATTTGCCCTGTGTCTAAACGGAAAGAACATTGCCTCCTGTACCTGTCCTAGCCCTCTCCTACTAACCGTTGTAAAAAACACCAAACCAACTAGGAGTTTTACAAGTCTCAAGAACTTAAAAAGCCTGCCCAGATTGCTCTGGACAGACTCTTTCCCATGGCCTTGTTAAACTTGTTTACTCCCTTATGGCCAATAAATTACCGTTCTTTTGTTGCAGTAGCGTGGCATCGGGTGTTTTTTCAATGGTCACGATGTCATTGGACTTGTTTTCCAAGCCTCGGTATTCAACGGTGTAGGTCCCGTCCTCTTGAGACCATTTAAAGTCGGATTGACGAATGATCTTTCCGCTACTTATTTCATGGTACCTTCCAAGATAGACATCGTTAAAAATCCATTCTTTACGGGTAGGGCTTTTGGCCGTACTGTTTTCCGCACCGGGTAGAGCTTCTATCCATATTCCGATAATGGGATCATTGTTCTGCTCAATTTTAGAGCAGTTGCTAGAAAAGACAATGGCAACTATGGCCAGTAATGAAAGTAACTTTTTCATCAGTAAGTAGGTTTTTTAGGACTTGGGTATCCTTATAAGGATAACGAGTATCTATATTGCCTTATTACTAAAATTCGTTGTATGGTAACATTTTTTCAATTTCTTCGTTGAACCGACGTTTTTTTTAACATGCCGTTCCTTTCATCGATGTGTTTATGGGGATATACCACATATAATTAGGGTGGCCAATCCTGTTATTTATCAATAAACAACCTTGGGGCAAGCCTGCGGGGCATTCCAAGGAACAAAGTTTTTAACGCATCAACGTAAGCTTCGAGGTAATGAACCTATGATCCCGCTGAAAAAGCGGGATTAGTTCAACTAACTGCTTTAAATTCGTTACAAAGCTCCCGAAGCGTCGGGATTTAAAACAGAGTTTCACTAATAAATACCTATTTTTGGATTTCAAATTATTTAAAGCGAAACGACCGATACGTTTAGTATCGATAACCAAATAAAATTTTTATAGATGAAAGTTACAGTAGTAGGAGCAGGAGCGGTAGGCGCAAGTTGTGCAGAGTATATCGCGATCAAGGATTTTGCATCGGAAGTTGTTCTTTTGGACATCAAGGAAGGCTATGCAGAGGGAAAGGCAATGGACTTAATGCAAACCGCCTCACTAAACGGTTTTGATACAAAAATAACCGGCAGTACCAACGATTATTCCAAAACGGCCAATAGCGATATTGCCGTGATTACATCTGGTATTCCAAGAAAACCAGGAATGACGAGAGAGGAATTGATCGGTATAAATGCAGGTATCGTAAAAACGGTATCCAGTAATTTAATTGAACATTCGCCCAATGTAGTTCTTATAGTAGTAAGTAATCCTATGGACACCATGACCTATTTGGTGCACAAAACAACGGATTTGCCCAAGCATAGGATCATAGGTATGGGCGGAGCTTTGGATAGCGCACGTTTCAAATACAGGTTGGCGGAAGCTATGGAAGCCCCCATATCCGATATAGACGGTTTGGTCATCGGCGGTCATAGCGACACCGGTATGGTTCCTTTGACCTCCCATGCCACACGAAACAGTATCAGGGTGTCCGAATTTTTGTCCGATGACAGGTTGGAACAGGTAGCCGAAGATACCAAAGTGGGCGGTGCTACCTTAACAAAATTATTGGGAACAAGTGCCTGGTACGCGCCAGGGGCGGCAGTATCCGCCTTGGTGCAGGCCATTGCCTGTGACCAAAAGAAAATGTTCCCGTGCTCCACCTTTTTAGAGGGGGAGTACGGTCTTAATGATATCTGTATTGGGGTGCCGGTTATCTTGGGAAGAAACGGGATCGAACAGATTGTTGATATACCTTTGAGTGATGCCGAAAAGAGCAAAATGCAGGAAAGTGCGGCGGGCGTAACCAAGACCAACGCTCTTTTGTCCCTATAAACTTCTATATAAAGAGGATTATAAGCCATCCTTATATTGATGATAATCAACTAGGGTGGCTTCCTTTTTACAATTACTTCTAAATATATTGTCAATTCTTAGGGTAAATCATATATTTGCACGCTGTTGTAAAAAGCAATCACAAAATTCACATAACCAATGCAAAATAAAGGACTTATAAAGCTTTTCGCTTTATTATTCGGGTTAGTAAGTATCTATCAGCTATCCTATACTTTTATCACAAGTAAAGTAGAAAACGAAGCGGAAGTATTTGCTACAAGCCGTATTGCCGTGTCGGAGGAAGACTATGTCTCTAAACGAGAAGCTGCACAAGCCCGCTATTTGGATTCCATTAGCGAAAATACCATTCTCGGCTATACCAACTATAGCGAAGCCAAGAAAAAGGAACTGAACAAAGGTTTGGACCTCAAGGGCGGTATCAACGTAACCTTACAGATTTCTGTAAAGGATATCTTGAAAGGATTGGCCAATAACACCAAAAATCCGCTTTTCAACAAGGCTTTGGCAGATGCCGATGTAGCTTCCAAAAATAGTGATGACACCTATTTGGAATTGTTTTTTGAAGCTTTTGACAATATAAAAGGCGATACGAAACTGGCTTCTCCCGAAATTTTTTCCAATAAGGGGCTAAGCGATGAGGTCAATTTTCAAATGACGGACGATCAGGTAAAGCCTATCATCCGGACAAAAATCGACGAGTCCATTATTTCCGCCTTTGAAGTATTGCGCGAGCGTATCGATGGCTTTGGGGTTACCCAACCAAATATTCAGCGTGAGGGAAATTCCGGTCGTATTTTGGTAGAATTACCGGGAGCAAGGGACATCGCCCGTGCGCAGGAGCTGCTATCCAGTACGGCGCAATTGGAGTTTTGGGAGACCTATCCACAAAGCAATACCAGCTTTAGTACCTTTATAATAGAAGCCAACGAAAAACTTAAGGATATTGTAGTGTTTGATGAGCCAGAGCCCATCAAACAAGAGTCGGAATTGGATTCTTTGTTATCCGATGTAGCCGCCGATTCTTTGGATTTGGCTGCACAAGTCAATCCGCTTTACGAGTTATTGATACCTGCCAACCCGGGAAGCAACGCCATGTTTCAGGCGGCCATAAGGGATACTGCTACCATAGGCTCCTATCTAAGGATGCCCGAAATAAGAAGATTGTTGCCTGCGGATATACAGTTCGTGAAATTTGTTTGGGAACGTCCGGCAACAGAAGACACCGAGGTCATAAATTTATATGCCCTAAAGTCTAACCGTGAAGGCATGCCAAGGATCAGTGGGGACGTGGTAAGCGATGCACGGGGCGAGTTTGATCAGTTCAGCCAGCCCATTGTTACCATGAGCATGAATTCCCAAGGGGCCAAACTTTGGCAAAAACTCACTAGCGATGCTAACGTAAACCAAACGGGAATTGCCGTTGTTTTGGACAACAAAGTGTATACGGCGCCCGGTTGTAGCGTGGTCGGTGGTATATCTGGTGGTAGAACGGAGATTTCCGGAGATTTTTCCGTTAATGAAACAAAGGATATCGCCAACGTTCTAAGAGCGGGTAAATTACCTGCTTCGGCAGAAATCATTCAATCGGAAATTGTTGGGCCATCTTTAGGGCAGGAAGCCATTGATAGTGGTTTTATGTCCTTCTTGATCGCCATGGCGGTAGTGCTTCTATGGATGATTTTCTACTACGGCAAAGCAGGTGCTTTTGCAGATACCGCTTTATTGCTGAATATACTTTTGATATTTGGTGTGTTGACCAGCTTAAATGCCGTATTGACCTTACCAGGTATTGCCGGTATCGTTTTGACCATAGGTATTTCCGTGGATGCGAACGTACTCATATTTGAACGTATTAAGGAAGAATTGCGAAAAGGGAAAGGAAAAGGCCAAGCCGTTTCCGATGGTTTTAGTAATGCATTATCCTCTATTTTGGATGCCAATATTACTACCGGTTTAACAGCGATCATACTCTTTGTATTTGGCTCCGGTCCTATAAAAGGATTTGCCACTACCTTATTGATAGGTATTCTAACTTCCCTGTTCACTGCTATTTTCATCACAAGATTGTTGGTGGATTGGTATGTGGGAGGTAAGGGCAGAACATTGGATTTCTCTACCGCTATTACAAAAGGGCTTTTCCAGAATATGAATATCGACTTTTTGGTAAAAAGAAAGATTGCCTATGTAATCTCAACAATATTGGTTGCCATAGGATTATTTTCTTTGTTTGCCGGCCCTGGTTTACAGCAAGGCGTGGATTTCGTTGGTGGACGTTCCTACACCGTTCGTTTTGAGCAACAGGTAAATCCTTCGGAAATTGCATCGGAATTAAATGATGTTTTTGGAAGTGGCACCAATGTAAAGACCTTCGGAGAATCCAATCAGATAAAAATAACAACGGCATACAAGGTAGATGTTGAAGGTATAGAAGTGGATAACGAGATACAGGACAAGTTGTACACTTCGCTACTGAAGTACCTTCCGGATGGTACTACCAAGCAGGATTTTATGGTAGGCAATGCGGAGAAGGCTATTGGTATTATGCAATCCGTTAAGGTAGGGCCTACCATTGCAGATGATATTAAGAACAACGCTTTCCTGGCTATTTTAGGCTCTTTGGCGGTTGTTTTTCTTTATATTTTGCTACGGTTCCGTAGATGGCAGTTCTCTTTGGGAGCTGTTATGGCCGTATTCCATGATGTTTTGATAGTATTGGGAGTGTTCTCTATTTTAGGTAAAATAATGCCTTTTAATATGGAGATAGACCAAGCATTTATAGCGGCAATCCTTACTGTAATTGGGTACTCCCTGAACGATACCGTTGTGGTGTTTGACCGTATACGGGAAATTATTTCCGAGCGCGGCTGGAAGGGTGGCGAGAACATAAATTCCGCGATCAACAGTACATTGAGTAGGACCTTGAACACCTCCTTGACTACCTTGGTCGTATTGCTCACCATCTTTGTTTTTGGTGGGGAATCGTTAAGGGGCTTTATGTTCGCAATGATCGTAGGTGTGATCGTAGGAACCTATTCTTCGGTATTTATCGCTACCCCTGTCATGTTCGATGCCTTGGGCAAGAAATTAAGTTCCGGTGCCGAAACAAAAGAATAAAGTGAACTAGGGGTCTGTGATGAAATAACCTGACTATTTATTTCAAAATAGACCCTAACTCAAAATAAAAGTCGCTATTCCTTGCGGAGTAGCGGCTTTTTTATTTTATTGGGGTGGCTGCATGGGTAGTGCCATTATCTGCAGTTTGAATTCTTCCTTTGTCAAATGTTGGGTCAAGGGCAGGCGAGAAGCATTTCGGTTTAGTCAACAACTCCTGTTGAGCCTTCAGAAGTCATTTCTAAGCTATAGGTTGATTTAGGCCTTAAGCCCGGCTCTGCCCTATGCGTCACAAAAACAATGGACGTATCGGTTTCCGCTGCCATTTTGTTGACCAAGGCCACTAAAAGCCGGGCGGAACTATCGTCCATGCCCGCAGTTGGTTCGTCCAATATCAATAGCGGCGGATGTTTTACCATGGCTCTTGCGGTCATAACCAGACGTTGTTGACCTAGGGAAAGGTTTTTAAAAAGGGTGTTTCGCTTCTCCCAAAGATTAAGAAGTAGTAACCACTCTTTGCCGGTACGTTTTTGTGCTTCGGTAGGGGTGGTGTACAAGCCAATAGAATCTGTTGACCCGGAAATAAGCATGTGTTCCACGCTGTGCCTGCCGGTAAATTTATCGGTCATATTGGAGGAAAAATAGCCTATTTTCTCCTTGATATCCCAAACACTTTCACCTGTTCCTTTTTTCTTTCCAAAGATATAGATGTTCTGTCCAAAGGCTTTTGGGTTGTCTCCGATAATCATGGACAGTATGGTCGTTTTTCCCGAGCCGTTTTTCCCGACCAATTGCCAGAAATCCCCTTTTTTTATTTTCCAAACGATGTTTTTCAGTATCGGTTTGTTCGCATAGGAAATAGAAACATTTTCGAATTCGATCAAGCTATTTTCTTCAATCCTAATCTGATGTATCGACTTGGGGATTTGGCCTGCAAATGGGGTTTTGTCAATGAAACTAGTATCATGGTCAGCAGAGTCAAGTATGCTAAACTTTCCCTTTTTCAGTATGCCAAAATGGCCTATAAATGGCAGGACATCAGATTTGCGACTAACAAGCTGTACAAAGCTTATGTCTTCGGAGCTTTGTATGAGCAACTGTTTTAATTCGGCTTGAAAATCGGTATCCAGGTTATCAAACGGGTTGTCCAGTATCATATAATCGGGTCGTGTTTCCAGTATATGGTAAAGCAAGGCTTTCTTTTGTTCCCCGCTGGACATTGTTTTTAAGGCCTGTTTTGTGGTATGCAATGCTGAACGGCCATGTCGTTCTTCTTGGTCAATAAACTTGGTCAGGGCCAATGGGGAGAACAGTGCACCTTTTTTAGTTTCAAAGGTTTTGAAATGGGCGTGACCTTGGTTTAGTAGGGCTGCTACAAACTGTGATTTGTGAGAGTCGTTGTCCACGAATATGCCCCAATGTAGTGTCATGCTAGTTGTTTATGCTATAGAGGTGTACTGGATTATTTTTATAAGTCGTGGTTTTGAATAGTTCCATTCCATTCTTAAACGCAACCTTTTGCGAAGGTGTATTGGCTATATGAATGATTGAGATGAGCTGGGAGGCCCACTCCTTTTCGAAGGCAACTTTCTTACATTTTTGAGCGGCTTCCGTGGCATAGCCCTTACCCCAAAACTCTGGTAAAATAGAATATCCTATTTCTAGAGCTTCGGTGCCATCTACTTCTTGAATCATGAGTCCGCAAAGGCCGACGAGTCTATCGGTTTTTTTACAGATGAGGGCATTCATGCCGCCGGTTCCGTTGGTATAGCGTTCAGAAATAGAATCGAATTGTTGCTGGCAAGCGGTTTCGATATCCGTAGGAAAATTTTCCCAATAGTGAGAGCTCAAGGGTTCTTCGTGAAAGGGAAGCCAGTATTCATAGTCGGACTGTAGTACCTTCCTAAACGTAAGTCTATCCGTTTGTTCGCCTGCCAAAAGATACTTCATTTTCCCCTTAATCCCTAGTGAATTCAATCCGATCGCCAACTTCCAAAAGCCAATCTTGCACTAGTCCGGCATTGACCTCCAAAACATATTTGATGGGAACTTTGGAGGAAAGTCCGTTTTCGTTAAAGGGCTGCGCATTTTCTTGGAAACTGGTTATGTTTAAATCTTCATCGATAAAAATAATATCCAAAGGAAACGCGGTGTTCTTCATGTAGAAGGAATGCATGGAAACATCAGGAAAGATAAAAAGCATGGCTTGGTTATCCTCCATTCCTTTGCGGTACATGAGTCCCGTTTGCGTTTCATATTCCGATTCTGCAAATTCAATATGCAATTGAACCGCCAAGGAATCCGATTCTTTTTTAAAAATATCTAGGCTTCCTTCTTTAGTAAACGTTACTTCTTCGGTTTTAATGGTCATCTTGCTATCCTCTTTGCAGGAGAAAAGAAAGCTGAAAACCAATAGGAACCTTATGCTATACTTTACCTTCATAGTACCAAGTAATCTAGACCTTTTTGCCGCTAGGCCTGAACATTAAATAAAGACCGACGATGATAAAGGGAATACTGAGCCATTGTCCTGTAGAGAGCAGTCCCCAAGATTCCTCAAAGCCTCCCTGGCTTTTCTTCACGAACTCCACAAAGAAGCGAACGGTCCATAATAGCACAAGGAATAATCCTAATAAATATCCCTGTTTATTTTTCTTCTCGGTTTTCCAATACAGGTAATAGAGTAGGATAAAAATAAAGATATAACAGATGCCCTCATATAGCTGCGCCGGGTGGCGATAGGGTATCTCTGCCAGATATTGGGAGAATTTTGGATTGTTCTCAATGGCATCGTATGCGGCGTTCACCGTTTTTTCCTTTGTGATCGCCAATGCTTTTGAAGGATGTAAATCATCCGAATCCCTAATAAACCTCGTAGCGAATATGAATGATTTGTCCACTATTTTCCCGTTGATTTCCGAATTGAAGAAATTCCCCAACCGCACACAGAAAGCACCTATGGAAAAGGGAACCACCATGCGGTCCAAAATCCACAAAAGCTTGAATTCGGGATATTTTCTAGTGTATATGTACATGCCCACAATAACGCCTATGGTTGCTCCGTGACTGGCTAGTCCCGTAAATCCGGTAAACTCATAACCATCTATTAATCCAAAGAGAAGGCTGCCCGTGCTACTTTCCCTAATAGGCAATAATATCTCCAGTAAATGATTCTTGTAGTAGTCCCAATCATAAAAAATAACATGTCCCAAACGTGCCCCAAGCATAGTACCCAAAACGGTATGGATAAAAAGGGAATCCAGCTGTTCTACCGATTTCTTTTCGTTGTCAAATATCCGTTTCATGAGATACCAGCCCAAGGCAAAAGCGATAATCCATAAAAGATTGTAGTACTTAATTTGGACAAAACCGATATTGAAAAGGGTTTCGTTGGGATTCCAGGTTATTCCTAAAAAATGCATACGTAGTTATTTGGAAGGGCTAAGATAACAAAATTGATTAGTGAAACTCTGTTTTAAATTCCGCCATTTCGGGAGCTTTGCAAGGATTTAAAATAGTTGGTTGAAATAATGCCGCTATTTTGGTGGGGAATAAGAGGGTAGAGGTTAGTTGGTAGAGGGTAGTGGGTAGTAAACGATAAAGAGAGCAAAGTATATAGTTTACAGTATAAAGCCTTTTTTGAGTTTGAGTTTGTATTTGTGTTTGAACTTATTAAGGCACCGGGTCATACCCTTTTCCGCCCCAAGGATTACAGCTCACGATTCGTTTTATGGCCAGCCAACCTCCCTTAAAAAGTCCATGTTTTTTTAAGGCTTCTAGCGTATATTGGGAGCAGGTAGGGGAGTAGCGGCATGTTGCCGGCGTATAAGGCGATATGGCCAATTGATAGAAACGGACCAATAGAACAAAAGGGGTAATAAGGATTTTTTTTATGGATAATTTCAATCTAATGGTATTAAGGATGCAAAGCTACTATAAAAGATATTATTGGTGTAAAATTAAAAAGTCCGTATGTTTTCATACGGACTTTTTACTTATTTTTGGAGTGTTAGGCGCCATTTCTAACAGCTTCCAGTTGTTCCGATTCCGCCGGAGTGTATAGTCTAGAGCGAATTAAAAACCGAAGCCCTAACGGTATTTCCAATGAGAAACTAGCGCCCCTTCCTGGGGTAACATCTACAGTAAGCTGCGTATGTTTCCAATATTCAAATTGATCTTTGGACATGTGAAAATCGCATCCTGCAATAGTGCCTAGCCAAACATCGTTATCGTCTAGCATAAGGTCTCCTTTTGTTAGGCACATGGGTGCCGAGCCATCACAACAGCCACCGCTTTGGTGGAACATGAGTTCTCCATGGGTTTCCTTTAGCTGGGAAATAACGGAAACTGCCTTTTCGGTTACTAGCACTCTTTTGGTTTTCATGATGCTTACAATTTTAAAAGAATCCCATGGCTTTTTTATCGTAGGAAATCAACATGTTTTTGGTTTGGCGGTAATGGGATAGCATCATCTTATGGTTCTCTCGTCCTATGCCCGATTTTTTATACCCGCCAAAAGGTGCGTGTGCCGGATACAGGTGGTAGCAATTTACCCAAACCCTACCGGCTTTTATGGCCCGTGAAATGGTATAGGCCTGGTGTGTGTCCCTTGTCCATACGCCCGCTCCCAAACCATAGAGCGTATCATTGGCTATTTCTATGGCTTCCGCCTCATCTTTAAAGGTGGTTACACAGGCTACGGGACCAAAAATTTCTTCTTGGAAAACGCGCATTTTGTTATTGCCCTTAAGTAGGGTGGGCTGTATGTAGTATCCGCCTTCCAATCCTTCATTATACGCTTGTTCGCCGCCGGTGAGCACTTCACAACCTTCTTCTTTTCCAATTTGGATATAACTCAGAATTTTTTCAAACTGGTCGTTGGATGCCTGTGCGCCCATCATAGTGCTAGGGTCCAGAGGATGCCCCATTTTAATTGCTTTGGTGCGTTCTATGACGCGTTCTATAAACGCATCATAAATACTTTCCTGTATAAGTATACGGGATGGACAAGTACAGACCTCGCCTTGATTCAGGGCAAACATATTGGCACCTTCTATACACTTGTCAAAGAATTCATCATCGGCATTCATGATACTCTCAAAAAAGATATTGGGAGATTTCCCTCCTAACTCCAAGGTCACAGGAGTTATATTCTTGGAGGCGTATTGCATAATTAATTGCCCCGTAGTGGTCTCCCCGGTAAAGGCTATTTTGTTAATACGTGAACTAGAGGCCAGCGGTTTTCCCGCTTCTGCTCCAAAACCGTTTACAACATTCAGAACACCGGCGGGTAAAATATCCTGAATCAGCTCCATTAAGACCAATATACCTACCGGTGTCTGTTCCGCAGGTTTTAAAATCACGCAATTACCGGCTGCCAAGGCTGGTGCCAGTTTCCATGTTGCCATTAAAATTGGGAAGTTCCAAGGGATAATCTGTCCAACTACGCCCAAAGGTTCCGTAATGTTAAGGGCAACCGTATTCGCATCCAACTCGCTAACAGATCCTTCCTCTGCCCTTATCACACCGGCAAAATACCTGAAGTGGTCAATGGCCAAAGGCAAATCTGCGGCTCTTGTTTCCCGTATGGCCTTACCATTGTCCCAAGTTTCTGCCCTAGCCAAAACCTCTAGGTTCTGTTCCATCTTGTCCGCAATTTTCAATAACATATTACTGCGTAGCGTTGCTGAGGAACTGTTCCAGGAAGGAGCTGCCTCCCATGCCGCGTCCAGGGCCTTTTCTATATCTTCGGCAGTGGATCTTGGAATCTTGGTAAAGGATTTTCCATCTACGGGTGAAGTGTTTTCAAAATATTCGCCTTTGGTCGGTGCCGTCCATTTACCGCCAATAAAATTTTCATATTGGGTCTTGAATTTTGGTTTTTGTAGAATATCTTTTTCTACTGTGCTCGTGCTGCTCATGCCATTTAATTTTTCAGGTTAATAATTAGAATTCATTATGCTTTTATAGGATGCATTAAAGATAATTTTATAATTCCTAATTTACCAGACTTAATTATGAGAAAAATGTTAAAAAAACCACCATTCATTAATTTTATGATTCTTTTATCGTTTTTGTTTTATCAATTTTATAATTGACAAATCTGTAAATCGTGTTACTGCTACCTAAAGGCATTTTAAAGAAAAGATGGCGGCAAACCCAATTAGAGAGTCAAACATCCTATATCATGAACATCGCCGCATGAATTACTTTGAGACGCATCAACAGGCAGAAAGGATATTTTTGAAATTTGACCAGCCCGCTCTTGCCAGTATGATACAAAAAAAAAATAATAGATTTACGGGATTATAAATCCTTTGACTTTTACCTGGGGAATATTTGGGGCATCCAGCCTATGAGAAGATGTGTATAGATTTTCCCAAGGCAATGGTAAAAGGCGCTACCCAATGTTTGGTCATTGCCATATCCGAGGATAAAATAAACAAGGTATTGAAGTTTATGAACGAAAATATGTCCAAGGATAGTGAGGAGGAATGGGGGTTGATGGACTATAATTTTAACTTTGTAAATAATCGTGGTATTTTTCAAATTTTGAAGCGACTTCTATTCCTGTTTTCCGATGATTATCCTTCCAAGGATTTTTTTGTGGATAATATGTTACGTGAATTAATTATACGAATTCTACAGACCAATGAGCGTAAAATTTACTGTAGTGCCACCTTAACGCTAACCAATGAAAGTAGATTGTCCCAAGTAATACGATATATCAGGCAAAATTTGGACACCTCTTTACAGGTAGACGACTTAAGCAAAATGGACTGTATGAGTCCGTCACATTTTTATAGCCACTTTAAGACAGAGTTTGGAATTTCTCCTGTAGAATTTATAAATAATGATCGCATAAAATTAGCTGTAAGGTTATTGCAGCATACCAAACACGTTTATATAGACTGTGGTTTTGAGAGCAGGTCTTACTTTAACGGGGTGTTTAAGGACCGTCAAAAATTGTCTGCGGGGGAATTTAAGTCAAAAATCCAAAAATCAAATTTTGAGCACACTCTTAAAAAGAGCTTTGCTTTGTAGTTGGTAAAAATTAATTTTTTTAATTTTTAAAATATTGATTTACAGTCGTTTGAAAAATTACCTATTCTGAATTTTTTAACTTTTTCGCTCTTTTCCTCTTTAGCTTGAGTTTTCGGAGCAAACTCAGTTTTTAGTATTAAACTAGAGGTTGTAGGTAGTCCCCTCCTTACCATCCTTGAGCTGAATCCCCAAAGCGGCCATCTGGTCCCTGATTTTATCAGAGGTGGCAAAGTCCTTATTTTCCCGTGCTTCCATTCTTAATTTAATCAACAGTTCTACCACACCACCAAGTTTTTCGGTATCGGCCGCGGAACTTTTTTTGTTTTCCAGACCTAATACATCAAACACAAAATTATGTATGGTTTCCTTGAGGACTTCTTTGTCGGATTCGCTTATGGATTCCTTGCCTTCCTTTATAAGATTGATGTGCCTTACGGCATCAAATAATTTTGCAATGAGGATAGGCGTGTTAAAATCGTCGTTCATGGCGTCATAGCAGGACTGTTTCCAAGAAACAACATCAAAATCCGTCAGTTTTCCCGTAGTTAAATGATGCAGCGTGTTGATAGCCTCCATTAACTTGTTGAACCCTTTTTCCGAGGCCAATAGTGCCTCGTTGCTGATATCCAAGATACTGGTATAATGGGCTTGCATCATAAAGAAACGCACCATGGAAGGCGAAAAGGCCTTACTTAGAATTTTGTTGTTTCCGGAAAAAATTTCTCCGGGTAGTATACTATTTCCGGTAGATTTTGCCATTTTTTTTCCATTGAGCGTAAGCATATTTGTGTGCAGCCAATACTGCACGGGCGATTTTCCGTTACAGGCTTCCGCTTGGGCGATTTCACATTCGTGGTGTGGAAATTTTAAATCCATCCCGCCACCGTGTATATCAAAAGTTTCGCCAAGGTACTTTGTGCTCATCGCCGTACATTCCAAGTGCCACCCGGGAAAGCCATCTCCCCAAGGGGAAGGCCATCTCATAATATGTTGTGGTTCGGCTTTTTTCCAAAGGGCAAAATCTTGTGGGCTTCGCTTGTCGTCCTGGGCGGTAAGTTCGCGGGTATTTGCGATCATATCCTCTAGTTTACGACCGCTGAGTTTTCCGTAATCGTTGGTTTCGTTGAATTTTGCGACATCAAAATATACCGATCCGTTGATTTCATAGGCATAGCCTTTTTCTATGATAACCTTTATTATTTCGATCTGTTCAATAATATGACCTGTAGCCGTCGGTTCTATGCTAGGCGGTAGAAAATTGAATTTTTCAAGGATATTGTGAAAATCCACCGTGTAGCGTTGCACCACTTCCATGGGTTCCAATTGTTCCAAACGTGCCTTTTTGGCAATTTTGTCCTCTCCATCTTCCGCGTCGTCCACTAAATGCCCTGCATCGGTAATATTTCGTACATAGCGTACCTTGTATCCCAAATGTTTAAAGTATCTGAAAATCATGTCGAAGGACATGAAGGTACGGCAGTTCCCAAGATGAACATTGCTATATACGGTAGGGCCGCAGACGTACATACCTATATAACCCAGGTTCAAAGGAGTAAAGACTTCTTTTTTTCCGGTGAGCGAGTTATGTACTTTAAGTGTCTGCTTTTCGTATAGTTGCATCTGTTCGGAAATAATTAGAACCTGGTCTCTAAGTTGATAAAGTTCAAAAATTCCTTACGGACGGCAGTGTCCTTGAATTTCCCTCCATATTCCGCTGTAACGGTACTACTATCTATATCCCGGATGCCTCTAGAGTTTACGCATAAGTGTTTGGCATCAATCACGCACGCTACATCTTCTGTCCCCAAGACTTTCTGTAACTCTCTAACAATCTGTATGTTAAGTCTTTCCTGAACTTGGGGTCTTTTTGCGAAATAATCCACAATACGGTTCATTTTGGAAAGTCCTACGACCGTTCCGTTGGAAATATAGGCAATGTGGGCCCTGCCAACTATGGGAAGCAAATGGTGTTCGCACGTAGAATAGAGCGTAATGTTTTTTTCCACCAACATTTCTCCGTATTTGTACTTGTTGTCAAATGTGGAGGATTTAGGTTTTCTATCGGGATGGAGTCCGCCAAAAATCTCTTTAACGAACATTTTCGCAACACGGTTGGGTGTTCCTTTTAAACTATCGTCATCAAGGTCCAATCCTAATGTGAGCATTATTTCCCTAACGTTGGCATTAATGCGTTCTATCTTTTCGTTATCGCTAAGGACAAAAGCGTCTTTGCGAAGCGGTGTTTCCTCTGATGAAGAAATATGGTCGTCTCCAACCTGCTCAAAATGGTCTTCCAATGTACTTTCGGTTTTCATTTAAAAAAACTTTTACAGGGCGCAAAGATATACATTATATGCCACTTTTTGCCATTGGGCCGGGTTTGCGCAACATAAAATACTGTTAAGCAAAAGGGAGTTATCCGGTACAGTTCCAAATTGCATCTCCACTAGTGTCACGTCAAGCCAAACTTGTCGCATAATCTGAGTATTTTTTGCCTAGGGCTGTCACACGCCCAAAATTTCGGGAGTGATCGCCTTACACGTCATCTATACTGTAACGTAACACTGGGTACACAAATGTCACACTGATCTTATCCGCACGCTTACGGCGGGTAAACTGGACAATTTGATAAAATTTCTATCCCGGGTCTCGGCTAAACATTTAGTTGGTAGGGAAAGGCTTTCGAGCTACCGGTAGACGAACAGAGGTTTTTTGGTACACGATAGAAAAAGGAGGGCTATTGTTGTATTTCATCGATAAAGTGTCAAAAAAATCGGTGTAAAATACTAAAAAGACCTTATTCCAGTTATTATAAACGTTGTAGTATACTAAATAGCCCTTAATTTATGCGAACACTACGTATCCTGTGTTATTGTTCATTCCTGTACATAGCGAATATGCAAGCCCAGAATTCTCCGGACTGTAGAACGGCCATACCCGTTTGCGCGGACCAACCTATTATGGGTTTGGCGGATGGCGGCGGTGACATTGAAGATTTTGATCCTTCGGTAATTACCCAAACCGGTTGCTTGGAAAAGGGTAGTGTGAGCTCCGCCAATATTGAAAATAATACGTCTTGGTACGTTTTTAGGGCGGGAACTGGCGGACAGGTAGGTTTTGATATTGAGGCCATGCCGACCAACGGTGGAACGGGTACCCCTACTGCCGAATGGGATTTTGCCGTTTATGGGCCTTATGACCAAGACAGCGGACAAAACTTTTGTACGATTATGGGCGATGGCACTTCAGAGCCCATACGCTGCAATTACGAAGTAAACAATACTGCTTTTACAGGCATAGGAGTGAATCCGGAAAACGGACAAGAGGGTGCACCTTTTTTAATAGGGAGTCAGAATACATACGATGAATGGTTAGATGTTCAGCCAGGAGAACTCTACTTCATTTTAATTAATAATTTCAACACTAATTTTGACGGTGACCCTGAACCTTACATGCTTACGTTTACCGGAAGCTCCGTACAGGCCGACCAAAATACGGCTTTGGATTGTACGCTTAGGGATGAATTTTTGGGCTTGGATGTTATTGCATGTGAAGGTGATCCTGATATTGTGCTAAGTGCCTTGCGTTCGCCCGCAGGTCCAGATATAGTAAATGTTATTTGGTCTGTGGATTATGAGGATGGTACTATTAATCAACAATTGGCGTCTGGACCCACTGAAACTGAATTGGTGGTTTCGAGTCCAAATTCTGGTCGATATTTTGTAAATATAGAAACTAGTTTTGGTACGATTACCGATGATGTTTTGATTACCTATTTTGGTATTCCCGTTTTGGACCCTGCCAATCCGGTCACAACTTTGGATACGAACCTATCAATTGATCCAGATCAAAATAATGTAGAATTCAATGTCCTAGGCGATGGCGACTATGAATTTGCCATCAATGGTGGCGAATTTCAGGACAGTCCTATTTTTATGAATGTTCCACCCGGACTCAACACGGTGATCATCAACGATAAAAATGGCTGTGGTATAACCGAACCCATTGAGTTTTTGGTAGTAGCTTATCCAAAATTTTTCACCCCTAACGGCGATGGTATAAACGATGATTGGAATATTAAGGGAATAGAGACCTTGCAAGAACCCGTGGTATTTATATTTGACCGTTATGGTAAATTATTGCAACAACTGGGTGTGATGGATACTTGGGACGGCACCTATAACGGTAGTGAAATGCCATCTACCGATTATTGGTTCAGGTTTGAGTATGCGGAAAATGCCAACACAGGCCCCATCGTGGCCAAGACAAGAAAAACACACTTTACCTTAAAGCGATAAAAAAGGGTAAAGTTGAGTTTACTCCGAAAACTCAAGTCAAAGAGTTAAAAGTCAAAAATTTCAGATGAGGATATTTTCCAAAATACTGTAAGTCAATATTTTAAAAATTTAAAAAATTCAATTTTCATCAGTAACGCACCAATGCTCCTTTTTCGGAGTGGACTCAAAGTTCAACGATTATTGTGCAAAATCGTTATATATCGCTAATTGACAATCCCATCATGACTGTTTATTTTTTTGCTTTTCAATCAATTTGACTAAAACAAACTACAAGTTCGACCTGATAGATTAAGTTACAGATATGTTAAAGCCGCCCCGATGCCCCGGAGAGGGGGCTAGGGGGGAGAGGACTGGCAATCCGACTTGGAAAATCTCTTAAAAATTTATGGTATAGCTTAAGGTTGCGTTGGTGCGTATGCGATTGATAGTGGCCGGAGTAATTAAACCTGTATCCAGTAATTGCTCGTTTACATCCTGCTCTATTCTATTAAGTGCAAAATCTAACCGGCTGCCACCAAAGTTATAGCCTATACCGCCAGAAATACCGTTCAGGTCGCCAATGGTGTCCGCATTTGCATACGGACTCTGTTCATAGCGGTAGCCGGCTCTTAGGCTTACCCTGGAAATACGGTATTCCCCTCCCACCCTAATGGTAGAAACCACGCCAAGTTCGTTCGCGATTTGGTTGTTTACCGTTTGAAAACTTGGATCATTTTGGGGACGCAGCTCGGCAGTGGAAAAATCCTGATAGCCATAATCCAAACTTAAAAGTCCGTTTTTCCCAAAAATAATGGCCATACTTCCCGTTAATCTGCCGGGGGTTTTAATGGTGTATCGTTCGAAAAGGTTGATAATATTAAAATCGATAAAGTCAATGTCCTCATCTGCCAAATCGGAATTGATGCGTTGAGAGAAATCATCGTTAAGCCTATACCATGTTGGAGATTGGTAACTCGCTCCCAAACGTACAAATTCGTTGAGTTTTGCGATGGCGCCCAAGCTAAAGGAAAATCCGTTCCCTTGTGTGCTTAATAAATTGTCAAAGGTGGTGCGTTGTATCTCGGAATCCGCATCATAGCCGGTTTCCGTTAGTTGGTCTAGGCGCTCGTTGAACACACTATGGAAATTCAGGGAAGCCCCTAGGTATATTTTATCTTTGTAGTCCGTGGCCATATTGGCCGTAAACTTGGAATTATAGCCTATACTATTCCTTCTGAATTGTTGGTCTACATTGGTGTAGGATGCATTACTTACATATTGGCTGGTGGCGTCATCACCATCTATGGGATCCAAAACTCCTCCGCAATATCCTAGGAACGCCTGCTGGTCACCAAACCCTTGATTCGCACCTATATCTAAATATCCGTTTTCTATTAATTCTCCGTCTTGCAATAAGATGTTCCCCAACGGTACACCTTGCGCAAAATTGAGAAAATAGGAGTCGACCCCTTGGTTACTCCTTCCTGCGACAAAATAATTATTTTCAAAATTATTGACCAGTTCGTAGTTAAAGCCAAGTGAAAACTTCTTCCAATCGGAATTTGGATTGGTACTCTTAAAGACAAAGACCCCGCCCACTTGGTTTAAGTTGCTGTCATTTGTATTGGTGTTGGCGCGTGTTCCAAAATAATCGGCATTGTTCTCCGTGGAATAATACGTGCCGGAAAAAGTAATAAGGGTGTTGTTGAAAACAGCTGATCCTGCCGGGTTTATGTTCAGGGAAGAGAGATCTCCTCCAAGAGCCCCAAAAGCACCGCCCATACTTTGAAAACGTGCGGTTCCCTGTAGGTTTTCTGTTCCGTATCTTAATACGTCATTAATATTTTGAGCGCTTACAAGAGTACATAGAAATAGTAAGGGGAGGGTAAAATACCTTTTCATGTGTTATTTTTTATATTTTCAACTTTCACTTGCCACCTTTTACGATTAAAAAAACCACTATACTTTGTGTGTAATGATTTTTCTAATCATGTCGGGTTTCCTTGTGATGTCCTATTTGGAAAATTAAGAACCTAAATTTGATTAATTACGTCTTCCGCCACCGGAACGGGTTCCTGAAGATCTTGAGCCGCCACCGCCAGAGCTTCTCATGCTTCCACTGCTTCGGGAGCTACCACCAGAGCTTCTGTAACTTCCGCTACTTCTGCTGCTGCTTCCAGAACTTCTATAGCCACTACTTCTAGGGCTGCTGCTGCGTCCGGTACTGTAACTTCTTCCACTTCTGGAGCTACTGTTGTTTCTGCGGTAAGCAGAGGTTCTAGGTGTAGTTGCCCTTGAGGATGACCCCGATCTATAGGTTCCGGACCTGGAACTATTGTAGGCTGAATTACTTCTTGAGGAACTGTAGCTTCTCGGTGTTGCCCTAGTACTTCTAGTAGTTCTGTAGGCACGGTTCTGATCCACCCCCACCGTTCTCCGGTTCGCCATGTTATTGCTGTAAGACCTGGACGTACCCGTGCTTCTGTAGTTTCTTGAGGAAGCCGAATTGTTGCTTCGCGCCGTGCTGCTTCTATTATTGGTAGTGCCTACGGCATTGCTTCTGTATCTGGATGTTGTTCCTCTGGTATTTACATTGGATCTTCCTCTTGTGGCGGTACCCAAGTTGTTATTGGCCACGTTATTTCTGCCGTAATAGCCCCTTCTGGAAGCGTTAACGGCGTATCGCCTGTTATTAAAGCCGAAGTTATTGTAGCCCCAGCCACCGCCCCAGCCCCAATTGTTAAAGCCAAAACCACCGCCCCAACCAAGACCACCGCCCCAACCGAAGCCTCCGCCCCAACCAAAACCACCGCCCCAGCCAAGACCACCGCCCCAGCCCCAAGGATTGCCCCAGCCAAAATTGTTGAAACCAAAGCCACGGTTAAAGCCAAAGCCACGGTTAAAGCCAAAACCACCGAATCCAAAACCTGGACCAAAGCCGCCGCCCCATAAAAATGGGTCATTGAAGCCCCAACCAAAATTATTGAAACCATTATCATAAAAATTAATATTTACGTTACTGGCGTTGTCGCCCCAACCTCCAAAACCTTGGTAGTCGTTGGAATTATTGTAATAATCCGTTAATTCCTCTTGATTTATCGGTTGGTTCGTTGGATTGCTGGCATAAGAATCTACATCGGTAAAAATTTCATTATCCAATATTTCATCAATTTGATTTGCCTTATTGCCAAAGTAGTCGGAATAGGTGTTGGATTCCGCTTGTGCCCTATTTTGTTGACGAGGCTGTTCCGGTCTGCGCTCCACGGTTCGTGGTGCAACATCCGAATATATGCCATCATTGTCATAAAAAGATGCCGCCTGGTAGGAGGCACAAGAAGTACTTACTACGGCTATAACGAAAAGAAATCCAAAGTTGCGGAGTTTATTAAGGGGTAGTGAATGTATCATGGTGCTAAATTTTATTGTTGAACATATTAAAAATAACTAGTTTTACTGAATTATTTCGTTAATAAAATACAAATTTTGTGCCAAACTATTTATAATGAGCAAAAAATTAACCAAGAGAAGTGAGGATTATTCCAAATGGTACAATGAACTTGTAGTAAAGGCCGATTTGGCGGAAAACTCTGGTGTACGCGGTTGTATGGTCATAAAGCCGTACGGTTTTGCCATTTGGGAAAAGATGCAGGCAGAACTGGATAAAATGTTTAAGGAGACAGGACATGAAAACGCCTACTTTCCCCTTTTCATTCCCAAATCTTATTTTACCAAGGAGGCCAGCCATGTAGAGGGCTTTGCAAAAGAATGCGCTGTAGTTACCCATTACCGACTCAAAAATGCGGAGGATGGCAGCGGAATCATCGTTGATCCCGATGCTAAATTAGAGGAGGAACTTATTGTGCGCCCAACCTCCGAGACCATTATTTGGGACACCTATAGAAAATGGATACAGTCCTATCGTGACCTTCCTTTGTTAATAAACCAATGGGCGAATGTAGTGCGTTGGGAAATGCGTACCCGTTTGTTCTTAAGGACATCGGAGTTTTTGTGGCAAGAGGGACATACGGCACATGCGACGGAGCAGGATGCCATTGATGAGGCGGAACTAATGATGAACGTCTATGCCGTTTTTGCCGAAAACCACATGGCCATGCCAGTAATAAAAGGAGTGAAGACAGCTAGCGAACGTTTTGCGGGTGCTCTGGAAACTTATTGTATAGAGGCACTTATGCAGGACGGGAAAGCTTTACAAGCAGGAACTTCACATTTCCTAGGCCAGAACTTTGCCAAGGCCTTTGATGTGAAATTCGCTACAAAGGAGGGGGACAAAGAATATGTATGGGCTACCTCTTGGGGCGTTTCCACAAGGCTTATGGGGGCTTTGGTTATGACACATAGTGATGATAATGGTCTGGTGCTCCCCCCGAAATTGGCGCCTATCCAGGTGGTAATTGTACCTATTTATAAAGGTTTGGAGCAGTTGGAGGTTATATCGGAAAGAGTGAAGCCTTTGGTGACGGAATTAAGGGCGAAAGGAATATCCGTTAAATATGATGATAGGGATACCCATAAGCCAGGCTTTAAATTTAATGCTTATGAGCTTAAGGGAGTTCCTGTAAGACTGGCCATAGGGCAACGCGATATGGAGAATGGCACCTACGAGGTGGCAAGAAGGGATACATTGGAGAAAACCACCGTCCCCATGGACGAGGTGGTTTCCAGAATAGCGTTTCTTTTGGACGATATTCAAAAAAATATATATCGGAAGGCTTTGGACTATAGGGAGGAGCATATAACTTTGGTAGACTCCTACGAGGATTTCAAGAAAATATTGGAGGAAAAAGGTGGCTTTATTTCGGCGCACTGGGATGGTACAACCGAGACCGAAGATCAGATAAAGGAAGAGACAAAGGCAACCATAAGGTGCATTCCCATTGATGCAAAGGAGGAAGTTGGCAGATGTATGATAAGTGGCAAACCATCTCAAAAAAGAGTGTTGTTCGCCAAGGCATATTAAAAGATCGTAAAAATTAATAACAGGGTGTTGCGATAGTAAAAAATAATTGTATTTTTGCATCCGCAATTACGCAACGTAAAGGCCCGTTCGTCTAGGGGTTAGGACGCCAGGTTTTCATCCTGGTAACAGGGGTTCGATTCCCCTACGGGCTACAAGGTTTAATGAAAGGTTAACGGTTGATCGTAAAGACTTGTGCTCGTCAACAAGTTTTTACATTAGGTTCTTAATTATTTATTGGCCCGTTCGTCTAGGGGTTAGGACGCCAGGTTTTCATCCTGGTAACAGGGGTTCGATTCCCCTACGGGCTACTTAAGATAATGGGTGTTTAAATCCATAAAAACATAATTTAGTTAGAAAATGGCAAATCACAAGTCGGCATTAAAGAGAATTAGAAGAAACGAAGCGGTACGTTTACGTAACAGATATCAGCACAAAACTACGCGTAACGCCATAAAGAAATTGCGTGGCGAAGAAAGCAAGAAAGATGCGGAGGCTCTTTTGCCAAGTGTTGTTAGTATGGTAGACCGTTTGGCAAAACGTAACATCATACACGCCAATAAGGCGGCAAACATTAAGAGTAAATTAGCGAAGCACGTAGCAGCGCTTTAAACCGTCTTTTAATAAGGAATTTAAGTCTTCTAATGTATTTGGAAGGCTTTTTTTGTTGCTAGAATTTAAGCTTTCAACTGATATAAAGACTGGTACGGTGCAGCTATGCACGGTCTTCGGCTTGGTGTCATTACTACTTGTATTGGGTCAGGCAGCCTGATATCATTATCCCGTAAGCCAACATAAAAGCGTTTTCTTTTATGGGTTGAAGCGATTTCCCTATCTGCTCATGTGGAGTCCTCCCTAAAAAGTTGCTTTGGTAAGCAATTGAACGGAATAGTACTTTTACAAACCTTTAAATTGTTGGCTCAGGTCGGTTTTAAAAATAGCCCGAACTGCCATTTTTCACGTTCCAACTCCTTAAACTTTATGCTTGAATTTGTGTAGTAGCTTCCCTCTCTATTCTCCTAAAGATAAATTTTTTCCTTTAGTGTAGGACATTTACTCTTAATTTTTCGATATACGGTAAAAAAAATCCCGATTTTGAATCAAAATCGGGATGTAATGGAATGTGTAAAAGAATTATTGATTCATTGTCATCAAGAACTCCTCATTGTTCTTGGTCTGTTTAAAGCGTTGTTCTATAAATTCCATGGCTTCAACAGGGTTCATGTCCGCCAAGTATTTGCGCATGATCCACATGCGCTGTAAGGTACTTTCATCTAGCAACATATCGTCACGTCTGGTGCTGGACGAGGTAAGGTCAATGGCAGGGAAAATTCTCCTGTTCGCAATTTTTCTGTCCAACAGAAGTTCCATGTTTCCTGTTCCCTTGAATTCCTCAAAGATAACTTCGTCCATCTTGGAACCTGTTTCGGTAAGTGCGGTGGCAATGATGGATAAGGATCCACCATTTTCAATATTCCGCGCCGCGCCGAAGAACCTTTTGGGTTTATGAAGCGCATTGGCATCCACACCGCCACTCAATACCTTTCCCGAGGCCGGTTGCACGGTGTTGTATGCCCTTGCGAGCCTGGTAATGGAATCCAAGAGAATTACTACATCATGGCCACATTCTACCAAACGTTTTGCCTTTTCCAAAACAATGTTCGCCACCCTTACATGTTCAGACGGTTCCTTGTCAAAAGTAGAGGCAACAACTTCCCCTCTTACGTTACGCTGCATATCCGTAACTTCCTCTGGCCGCTCATCTATAAGGAGTATAATTTGATACACTTCCGGATGGTTTGCCGCAATTCCGTTGGCAATATCCTTTAAAAGCATCGTTTTACCCGACTTGGGTTGGGATACGATCATGCCCCGTTGTCCTTTCCCAATAGGGGCAAAGAGGTCTATGATACGTGTGGATATGGTACTTTGTCTTTCCGCTAGATTAAATTTTTCTTGAGGGAAAAGCGGTGTAAGGTGCTCAAAAGAAACCCTATCCCTAACAATCTGGGGATCAATACCATTAATCTTGTTTACCTTAATGAGCGGAAAATATTTTTCGCCCTCTTTTGGGGGTCTTACGTTTCCTAAAACGGTATCTCCCGTTTTTAAACCGAACAAACGAATTTGTGACTGGGAAACATAGATGTCATCCGGAGAGGATAAATAGTTGTAGTCGGAACTTCTAAGGAAACCATATCCGTCCTGCATAATATCCAAGACTCCTTCGCTGGCTATAATGCTGTCAAATTCGTATTCAGGTTCTTTGTACCTGTTTTTCAAGTCCTTGTCAAAATTGCTTTTGTCATGGACAACCCTCGGATTCGGCTTTTTGTTTTGCGTGTTTTTTGGACTTTTGGGCTGCGCCGTATTTTTTTGATTGTCGCTTTTGTTTTCTGTAGCGGCATTGTTATCTGCCCTGGGTCTTGGTCTTGGCTTTCTGGTTTCCTGTGGTTCCTTGGTCTCCGCTTCTTTTTTTTGCGCTTCCTCGTTGGGTTTGGGGCTGGCATCGGATGGTTGCTCCTTTTGTTCCGGTGCGGATTCTTCCCGGACCTCTTTTTTCGCTATTCTGGCCCTTGGTTTAGGTTTTGGCCTGTCTTCCGTTTTTTGCGGGATAACTGCAGCAGCTGCTTTGGGGTTGCTTGCTTGAAGGTCTAAAATTTGATAGACCAAATCCAATTTTTTTTGGGTCTTGAATTTTGGGACGTTAAGTCCTTTGGCTATTTCCTGAAGTTCAGGTAGCTTTTTTGATTTTAAATCTGAAATCTCAAACATTAAATGTAGAATAAATTATACGTGATTTGTACTATAAGAAGTGTGTTGTATATGTGGATGTGCGTATGGGAAAGATTGTCCCTTGGTGAGTGTCATAAATAATAACGTAGCAATAATACAATTTTTTTTCAATAATAGGGCGATAATTTTTAAAAAGACCTGTATTTTTGTGGTTTAAGGGAACAAAAACAACATGATTCAAAGAATACAGACTCTTTATTTGGTTTTGGTGGCGTTAATAGCCGGTATTCTTCCTTTCTTTGTAAACCTGTGGTCAGATGCAAATGGTGGGGAGATCTATGCCCAAAACGAAGTGTTTGTTTCCCTTGTTTTTTATATTTCAGGAGCCTTGGCCCTATGGGCTGTATTCCTTTTTAAGAAAAGAAAGAACCAGTTTGTGATCAACAGGCTGAATATGATATTAAATCTTTTTTTACTGGGATTTTTCGTTTACCGATCGCTAAATTTATCCGGAGAGGCCTCGGTCTCGGAGAAGGGTATTGGGATGCTCATTCCTGTATTTTCTATCGTTTTTTTAGTCCTTGCCAATAGGGCTGTCAAGAAGGATGAAGATCTTGTAAAATCTGTAGATCGTCTGCGTTGAACCTAACATCTTAGTAGTATTAGTGCGTTAAACCCGGGGTAGTTCCCGGGTTTTGTGCTATTCTGAGGTTTTTCTCATGTGCTTGGGGCCGTACCAAAGCCAAAAACCGGTAACGGTAAACACCATCAGGGCAAGGCTCATGGTGGTGGTGTAAAAGAGTTTTATG
>Ga0306871_1000148_pt1 | contig 27871 bp, 20 predicted proteins | sample AntRauMeHopE1497_FD_190447 | JGI IMG/M metagenome (GOLD analysis project Ga0306871, IMG submission 190447) | Saline lake microbial communities from Rauer Islands, Antarctica - Metagenome Hop E1 #497 (v2) (version 2) | ecosystem: Environmental > Aquatic > Non-marine Saline and Alkaline > Saline ... | reverse complement strand
GGGTTTTTGGTGTCCAAAAAGAAGAAAAATACCAAGGAGGACAACGAAGTGTTTGAACCTAGCGGTTTAACGACCATTGTACAGTCATTTTCCAAAAAGGCACAGCGCGAAAACCTTTGGTCCTTAAGTAAGATCGAATTTTTATCCATTGTAAAGGAATCGGTCTTTTTGGTTTTGATCGTCATCGGTATTTTAATTGCCGGCTTTGTGGCCTATCAATCCAATCAAATCTATGGTACGCCATCCTTACCGTTAACTCGGTATATGGTGGTGCAGATTGCGGGCGGGATTTCACTCTTTTCAATTATTATTCTTATTATTTATGCCGGTGAGGCTGTACACAGAACTCGCAAGAACAAGACTTTTGAGTTCTATGATGCGCTGCCCGTAAGCAACAGTACGCTGTATCTTTTCAAAATCATTGCGCTCGTTGGCGTGGCCGTGGTATTGACCTTATTGGGTATACTGGTGGGTATATTGTATCAAACTGGCAATGGTTATTTCAACTATGAGCCAGGAATGTATTTTACCTATAACTTCGCAAAAATATTCCCGAGTTATGTGGCTACGCTCTTACTGGCCTTTTTTATCCATGTGCTGGTCAATAATAAATTTTTGGGGCATTTCATAGTCGTAGCTATTTATCTTGGCGTGCCCTTGGTAATGACATTGGCGTTCAAGACAACTAATCCTTTGCTGGTTTTTGGAGGAGTTCCAGGTAGTTTTTTGAGCGATCTGAACGGATTTGGGCATTACCTGACTGGTGAGTTTTGGTTGAACCTATATTGGATTCTGTTTACCTGTATTTTGGCGGCGCTAGGCAAAATATTCTGGAACAGGGGTTTCTTTTCCTCTGCAAAGGAGCGATTGAAATTAGCAAGACAACGGTTAACAGGGAAGACGATAGCCTACACCTTGTTCTTTGTTTTTGCCTTTATCTCTGTTGGGGGCTACAGCTTTTATAACTTAAAAGTGCTGAATCAATTGGAGGATGGGGACTATAGTGATAAGCTGTCGGCCGATGCCGAAAAGGCGTATGGGAAGTATATGGATAAACCACATATACAGGTAATCGACCTAAAAGCCAATATCGATATATATCCAGCCGAACGAAAAGTAGATGCCCAAGGGATTTTTAAAGTAGTCAATCCGTCGGAACAACCTATAGATACCGTTTTGATGGAAATTAAATTCCCTATTTCCGATACCAAGATCGATAAGGTCATCTACAACGGAAAAGAAATTACGCCCTTCCTAAGCGATACTTTATACCGATTGTTTATCTATAAACTGCCCGAAGCCCTTCAGCCCAAGGATACCGCAGACTTAGTGATCGAGACAAAGGTGCGTACCCACGGTTTTGCCATGGATACCGAAACTGGGGACATATTGTTACGCCAAGCAAGACATCCGGGGCGAATATAATCTCCGAAACTTTAGCGGAATATGTATCGCTCATGACCATGAAGCAAGAGTATGGCGAAAACGGTATCAAGGATTTTTTAAAGGAGTCTTTGGATAGTTATTTATCAAGCAGACAATTCAGTTTTAAGCCCGAGCGTTCCCTGATGGATGTAGAAACCGGTCAGTATATTTGGTATGAAAAGGGCTCCATGATCATGTACGATTTACAGGATGTTATGGGCGAAGACCGAGTTAATACTGGACTTAAGAGTTTCTTGGACGAATTTAAGTATTTTGAAAAAGGGCGCTATGCCAGTTCAGAAGATCTATATAATGCGCTCTATGCCGTTACGCCAGATTCCTTAAAATATAAAGTCGATGACGGATTTAAAGAAATTGTGCTTTATGAAAACAGGGTCATGGACGCCAAGACAACAGCCTTGGATAATGGCAAATGGGAAACCACCTTTACCTTAAATTCCAAGAAAATTTATTACGACGACACGGGCAAGGAAAAATTAGTAGACGAGAAGGAGAACTTGGTAGATGTTGGTCTTTTTGGAGAAGATGAAACCAATGAAGATGGTATCACGGTCAAGAACCCGTTTTATTTTGAGCTAATGTGGCTTTCTAGCGGGGACAATACTTTTACCATCATCACAGACAAAAAACCTTTAAAAGCGGGAATTGACCCCTACAACAAACTCATAGATCGGAATTCGGACGATAATTTGAAGTCGGTGGAGGACTAAAGGTTCTTTTTTTTAATCAAAAAAGTTAAAAGGTGGTTGTTAGTAATAGTGTCATGCTGGTCGCCCGCCGGCCTTAACGCTGTAAAATACCTGTCGATTCAAATTATTACAGGCGTCTCGTTCTTTCTGCCGGAATTCTTGGCCAAAAATTTTGGCACTGTGCTGAATAAGGGCTTGCCTCAATCATTGTATGTTTTGCTAGGAGCGTTTATTTTGGGTTTTAACCCTGAAAGCCTTAAAAGTGTATTTCCTTTTCGGGAATCAGTTTAAAAAAACCAGAAAAATGGCAACTGCCATTGCTTTTGCAATTAACGCTCCTAAAACCAAAGTTAATCTTTGAATTTCTTGCTGGAAGTAGTCCTTTTCCTGTTGTATTTCATTTATTTACAGAATTTTTTTAGTTCTTTACCTGTAATAGGCTCAACATGCCGCTTTATTTCATTTCCATTTTTTAAAAGCAGGAATTGCGGCACACCCCTAATGCTATATTTTTTAGTGAGGTCTCCATTGGCATCTATATTTATTTTTCCGACAACCACCCTAACCTCCGATAACGCAAATTTTTCAAGAATATCTCACATCAATAGGCAAGGACCGCACCAATGAGCTGTAAAATTTAGTATAACGGAGTCGTTGGATGATACTATTTCATTAATGTTGCTGGAGCTTATATTTATAATTCCTTGCGGTTTTTCTGACTTAATTTTTTTAAAAACATATCCAATTGGCCAACTAAAACTAGCAAACGAGGTTGATGAAAAGAAAACGATTAGTGCGCCTAAGTATTGAACGATTGTTTTTAAAGATTTTTTCTTTAAAAAATTTAGTTCCGATTGGTTTTAAAATTGAACTAATTTTTCACCTAAGGTCATACGCTTGAAATTCGGTTCGAGTATAAATATAAATTAAATCATAACAGAAAAAGTTGTTGGCACTTCATTTTTAGGAAAGTTATAGTCTCCTGCTGCCATAAGAATGAGCGCCACCGCTCGTTTGTAACCAGTGGCGTACCGAGTAAGCCAGAAGAGTAGGAAGATAATAAAAGAAATGAACGGCATAAGTATTTCGTTTTTTAGCATTGTTGTAGGGGTACTGTTACGGCCACCAGTTACAAACTGGCGGTAGCAGAAGTTAGAAATAATCTACTTAGGATATTAAACAAAAATCTCCCCAATCAAATAACAAATCGCCTTTCCTGATATTTTGACACGTCCCCCTAAATACTCACAAGTTAAATCGCCACCGCGTTGCGATAGTTGTTTTGCGGTCATTCTAGTTTTGCCCAATTCCGAAGCCCAATAGGGCGTAAGGGTAGTATGTGCCGAACCTGTAACCGCATCTTCTGGAATACCACATTGTGGTGCAAAAAAGCGGGATACAAAATCCACATCGTTTCCTTTTGCAGTAACGATAACCCCACGGCAATCTAGTTGATCCAGAAGATGAAAATTGGGGTCAATACCTGCAATCTGTTCTTGGGTCTCGTAAACCATCATGTAATCCGTCTTGCCTTTAAAGGTTTTTATAGGAGTTAAACCAATGGCTTCGTTTAGGGCTGTAATCGGTTCAATAGCAGTGATTTCGTCCGTAGGGAAATCCATGGTCATACTTCCATCGGTATTTTTTACAACAAGCAACTCGCCACTTCTAGGAGAAATAAACCGAAGAGTATTTTGTTTGTGTCCGTAGTGATTGAAGAGCGTAAAAGCAGTTGCCAAAGTTGCATGGCCGCAGAGATCTACTTCCAGTTCTGGCGTAAACCATCTTAGTTCATAGCCATCTTTAACGGGAACGGCAAAGGCGGTTTCCGCAAGGTTATTTTCCGCCGCTATTTGTTGCATCAGTCCATCCGCTAACCATTCCGGTAATATGCAAACGGCAGCTGGATTTCCTCCAAAAATGGTATCGGTAAACGCGTCTATTTGATATATTTTTTGGTTCATAGGGTTTACTTTAAATAGCCTCTGCTCCTGAGGTCTTTATGGATGGCTACGATATCTTCAGGTATTTCAAATTGTGTGAGCCAATTCACATCAAGTCCGTGGTGTATGGCCATTCTCATTAGTAGGTCGTTTTGCCCGATCAAACGGCCTAATTGTTCTATTTGGGGTTTAAAATCCAGTTGATAGTCCTCATGCATTTTGTCTATAAGCAGCAGCAGTTTAAACGCCCTTGCGATAATATAAACACAAAACTTTTGACTTTTTTTAAGGCCTGCCTCAGCTATTTTAGCATTGGTTTTATCCAGTACCGTATTTAACATGGTCAAGTTTAAGGTTACTTCCCCAAATTTATCTTTTGTAATGCTCACGTGTTCGTTGATTTCCCCGCTCAGGTCCCTTAGGTCCATCATTAGATATCCTGGGCTATAAAACCTGTCCGAATGCAGATGCGCCCGTTTTATGATTCGTTCTTCCATCAATCCCCTTCGCTCATCTACTGTTCTATTATCCAAAAGTTCAAAGAGAAGTCTGTTGGCCAAACCTATGTCTTTTTTCAACAATCTAAATAGCAACTTGTCCTTTTCCTTGGAAGGCAGTTCCGATAACGCTTCCTTAAATTCTTTTGAAAACTGCATATATTTATTTTGATTCTAATTGTTTGTATTTCAGTTTTTTTAAGGGTTTCGAACAAGACCCCAAAGGTCTCAGAGACCTTTGGGGTCTGACCTGAGTCCAAGATATTAATTATTATTGGCATAACGAAAGGAGGCTTTTTTTGCAGGTATTTATAACTTGCATTTATATTCGGGCTAAAGGGGCGCAAGGTGCAAAAGGGTAATGCCACTATATGAAACCAAGGTCTTGGATACCAAAATAGTTCCTAAGAATTCTTCGCTTTATCTATAATAGCCTTCAAGCGCTCCTTGCGTAGTTCAGCTTCTTTCTTTAGCTTATTTTTCTTGCGCCCCATCAACTTGCTATGTTTGGCCTTATTGAAGGTGTTTTTAGCTTTCCCTTTTTTCGACATAATAACAGTGCTTATATCCAGTCTTTAGGGTGTTGCAACACCTCTAAAAGTCGTTCTTCTTCGCTACCGCTTTCGGGTTGATGGTCATAGCGCCATTGCACATGGGGCGGTAGGCTCATTAAAATACTTTCTATGCGGCCATTCGTCTTTAGACCGAACAACGTCCCCTTGTCATGCACAAGGTTAAATTCCACATAACGGCCTCGTCTAATTTCCTGCCAATCGCGCTGAGCACTCCCGTAGGGTAGGTCTTTCCGTTTTAAAACAATTGGTACATAGCAGTCTAAAAAACTGTTCCCTACCTCGGCCACAAAATTATACCAGTCGGTCATTTTCATATCTTCCGTGGCTTTGCAATAGTCGAAAAAGAGTCCACCTATGCCTCTGGCCTCGTTTCTATGGGTATTCCAGAAGTATTCATCACAGCGTTTTTTGTAGGTTGGATAAAAATCGGGGTGGTGTTTGTCGCAGGCTTCTTTGCAAACCGAATGAAAGTGTTGGGCATCCTCATCAAATAGGTAATAAGGCGTTAGATCTTGCCCGCCACCAAACCATTGATCTACGATATTCCCTTCTTTATCATACATTTCAAAATAGCGCCAATTCGCATGGACAGTCGGAACCATTGGGTTCTTTGGATGCAGCACCAAACTTAATCCGCAGGCGAAAAAATCGGCATCTTCAACGCCAAAGTAAGCTTGCATACTTTTTGGGAGTTCTCCATGGACGCCAGAGATATTTACACCGCCTTTTTCAAACACATTTCCGTTTTCAATGACTCGGGTCCTTCCGCCGCCGCCTTCTGGTCGTTCCCAGATATCTTCCTGAAAAGTAGCTTTGCCATCTACTTCTGCTAGTTTTGCAGTAATGGCGTCCTGTAGTTCTTGAATGTAAGCGTAGAAGGTTTCTTTGATCATGGAAGTCTGCCATTTTGAATTCAGGACAAAATTACGATTTTAAAAACTTTTGAAGCTTTTGTAAATAGATCAAAAAGTGACGGTGGGGAAAGGTTTAATAAAATAGAAAGGTGGATTTATCTATTTTGTAAACAGATAAAATCAACCCAAAACCGGCCCAATGCCTGCGGGTTGGTAAAGCAACCAACCGGTTACACTATACCGGTCGTTGAAGGATTTTAAAACGGCATGCGGTACTTCTGCACTTTTGAACAGGACACAGCGTTTGGCCAAAGGGGCAACGAGCTGTAATTCTTTATTACTGTCCAAAATTTCTAGCTGACCACCATGTTCGGGTTGCCAGTTTTCGTTCAGGTATAGAATCATGGAAATCATGCGGTTATTACGGCCTTCAAACTGATCTAGATGCCTGGCATAATGCCCGCCCGAAGGATAATGCGCCAAATGGAATTCTTGTCCGGATAGGCTTAAATAACAGTAGCGGTTAAGAATAAATTTGGTCTCTTCCAAAAGCTCCCAAAAACCATTTAAATCGGTATCCCTTGCGCTATTTAGCCAATAGGTTCGATCTCCGCGGATGTTCCGTTTTATGACATGTTGATTCAAAGTACCGATTCCGGCTTGGTCAAAGGCATCGATTTTGTCAAAGAGAAAACTTCGAAGCGAGGCGTAGAGGGCATCGTCCAAAAAATCATCAATAACTACATAATTTTGTTCGGAAAGGATATCCATCCAAGAAAGCCAATCCTTAAGGTCATGATTTGTTTTCAATCATCGTTTTAAAGGTGGGCGAATGTAGGTAAAATAGTGAAGCACTCTTAGATATCGACTTGGAAACAATAGAATTACGCAGCATTGACCATTTTTCAATACTAGAATATTGTCCGTATTTAAGCCATGATAAGGAACACAGGGTATTAGTATGGCAGAGCCACTACATATTTTAAAAGCGGAAGCGAAAAAAATGATAGCTATTTAATCAATAGAATTCCCCGAGGCTTTGCCTCGGGCGTAGCATTTGGATAATCAACTGTCAAGAACCAAGAACCAAGAGCCAAGAGCCAAGAGCCAAGAGCCAAGAGCCAAGAGCCAGGACAAAAGGTCTAGCTTCTTGGTTCTTATAGCGCAGCGGTCTTGCCGTTGATACCTGGATGGCTCTGCCTAGAGCTAGTTTATTTCAAGGCTACCTGTATGAGCTGTTTTTTACTGCCGCGCTTGGCATAGAACATCAATTCATCCTTGACACTATCCTTTAGCGGCCTCGAGACCAGTAAGGGCAGACGGACTTCCTTACTATCTATCGCCTTCCTGAAATTCATGTTTCCGTTTTCATCAAGCTTAATCAAATAAATATTCCTGTTTCTACTTAAGCCTTGTTTGAACATGATGCGCTCCGCACTTAGTTGCTGTGGATTTTCGGATGCCGTACTAATAAAAAAGTAGGTGTTGTTATCTTTCGTGTAGGAGCTGTAGGAGGTGTAGGCACCATCGCCCTGTGTAACTTCAGTTTTGTTGATGTTGCGCGCCCAAACCATGTCTCCGTCCGCATCTAATTTAACGCTCACAATATCGTTGTAATGGTAACGGGTAATCATCAGTCGGCCTCCGCTGCTGTTGCTCTGTACGCTGCTACTTGTAAAATGTTCTTCGGCATTGAACAGGATATGGCCGTCCTTGGTAATGTCCATGCCCTTAAAGACAAGATTTGTAATTTCCCTTCCTTCTTCCCTGCCAAACTTGTCCATCATAAACTGCTCCGAAAACGGGTTGAATTTCTCTGACAAAATTTCCAGTGAACGCGGCTGTAAGCTAAAATAGGCAATGCCGTTGTACCGATTATCCTTCCTATCCGCATAAAAACCAAGACACAGCAATTCGCTGCCCTTAAAAACAGGCTTAAGGGCTTCGGGAAACTTGCCTGGCGTATCAAAAGCCTGTATGCTTTTGTTCGAGGCCGAAATACGAACCAATTCGTATTGAAATTTTCGTTCTTTGGCGGAAATACGTTTCTTTTTAAAATAAGCCTTGCCCATCAAATAGGCGTTGGAGAGATCTGCTGAAAAAACAATGTTTTCAAAGGCATAGTTCTTTTCCTCCACCTCATCGGAAAAGTCGTGCTCCATTAACTTGCGCAAACTGGCATCGAACACATGGATATAATGCTTGTTTTCCTTTCTTTTCTTGAAATGGGTGGTAATGGCAAAGGCCGATTTTTCATCGTTGAACAAGACCGATGTGGTAAAGCCCGAAGAAAAGTTTCGGTTGTAATAATTACGATCTAAAGGTTCTTGCACCAGGTCCGATGCTATGGACAATAGAATCTCCTTCGTAAAATTAAATTCGGTAAACGGACTTCGATGCACTTGATACTCATAGGCCAATTTGGTATAGTTATACTCTAAAAAAAGCAGGTACACCTGACCGTTTCTCACATACGCTTCTACAAAATTGGCGTCCTTGAGCTTATAGTTGTACTCGGACAGAAGCTCCATATTGGCGTTATAATGCTCTACCAGATACCCTTTTGGTTTCAGTACAATACCGCTAAAGTAGGAGCGCACGACCACCGTGCCTCCGTTGCCGTCGGCTGCAATGGACAGTAGATTGGAATACTTGTGCTTGTCGTTATGGGTTTCGCCAAGGGTATACGCAATATCGCTATCTTGGGCATAGCTTCCCCATACGCCTATCGTCAGCAGTATAAAAAATATTGTTTTTCTGAACATGTTGGGTTCGGTTTTATGTCACAAGCCGGGGAAATTTGCCTTACGTTTTTCTAGGAATGCGGTCGTACCTTCTATAAAATCGTCCGTTCCAAAACAAGCGCCAAATGCGGCAATCTCCTCGTCGTAACCGTTTACGGTATTCATAAAACCAGCATTGATCGCTTTTATTGCATAAGAAATGGCTACGGACGAGTTATTGGCTATCTTTTGGGCAATTTTGACGCACAAGGGTAACAACTCTTCTTGGGGTACTACGTGATTTATCAAACCGTAGGAAAGTGCCTGTTCCGCCGAAATCATTCCAGCGGTCATGATGAGTTCCATCGCCCTACCCTTTCCCACCAGTTGTGGTAACCGCTGGGTGCCGCCATAGCCTGGAATAACACCCAAGGAAACTTCGGGAAGCCCCATTTTGGCATTGTCGCTCGCAACCCTAAAATGGCAGGCCATGGCGAGTTCCAATCCTCCGCCCAAGGCAAAACCGTTTACGGCCGCGATAACAGGCGTGGAAAGATGCTCCACAAAATCGAACAATAGCTTTTGTCCCTTTGCCGCTAATTTTCCGCCCTCTTTTTCGGAAAATTGTGCGAACTCAGAAATATCGGCACCGGCCACAAAAGCCTTTTGCCCGCTTCCGGTAAGGATGATGACCTTTACTTTTTTGTCCTTTTCCAGCTTACTGAAAACATCGTGCAGTTCAGCTATCGTTTCCTTGTTCAGGGCATTTAATTTATTGGGACGGTTGATGGTAACCGTTGCGATGGATTCTTCCTGCGTGCTAAGTATGGTATTGTATGACATGGTTTACTATTTTATAACCTGATTAAATGTTGAGCCTACTGCTAAAAGTAGTTTTAATATGGTATGGACGGAAAAAATGAATTCATAATTTTTTAAAATCTGATTTATAGTTTGTGCGAGAAGTAAACTCACTCGAAAACAATAACTTTTATCTCCCGGTCTGACGAGCACGATTGTTTTGCTTTTAAACCTGACTTTACGCAGTAGGCTCGCGATTTTTTGCTGTCGGGAATTTTACGTAAAACACGGTGCCCTTGCCGGGTTTAGAAGTAAAATCGATACTTCCTTTGTAGGTTTCCACGATATTCTTTACCATACCAAGTCCCAAGCCCATACCGCTGTTCTTAGTGGTAAATTTTGGCTCGAATATTTTCTCACGGTTCTCCTCGTATATTCCAATACCATTGTCCGCCACCGAAATCTTCACATAATCACCTTCCTTGGCCACGGAAACCAAAACCTTGGGAGAGGTAACCTCTGGAACGGCTTGGATGGCATTTTTAACCAAATTGGTCACTACGCGTATCAATTGGGTACGATCTAGCTTGGCAATAATCGTCTCTTGCTCTGCTATAAAATGGATATAATCCTCATTGAAAATATCCAAGGCCAATTTCACGATTTTGACCACGTTCAAGGTCTCGTTCTGTTGTGCGGGCATTTCTGCAAAATTGGAAAAGGCCGAGGCAATACTGCTCATGGTATCTATTTGTTGGATAAGGGTGTTGGAATATTCCTTTACTTTCTCCTCTATATTCGGGTCCTTGGGGTCAAATTTACGTTCAAAACTTTGTACGCTCAAGCGCATGGGCGTTAACGGATTCTTGATTTCATGGGCTACCTGTTTGGCCATTTCGCGCCATGCCTGCTCCCGCTCGCTACGGGCCAGTTTTATGGCGCTTAGTCCCAATTCGTCGATCATGCGGTTATAGGAGGATATCAATTTTTCTATTTCCTCGCCCGGACTCTCGATCTCTATTTTTTCGTTATTTCGGTTTAGGTTGGTGCGCTCCATCATGTTGGAAATGGTCTCCAAGGATCGCGTAATGTATTTGGAAATGACAAAGGCCAAGGCAATGGCCATGATCAACATCAAGACATAGACACCGCCTAAGCGCATCAAAAATTCGCGTAGTTCTTTATCGTTAAAGGAATTATCCTCGAAATAGGGGAGGTTTAAAATCCCGATCGGTTTGTATTTTCGGTCTAGAATATAGGTGTAGGAAGATTGATATCGGTCTCCAGCAGCTGCATTCTCCTGCACAAAGCGCTTGTCCGCACTACCTTCCAAGGCATTTAGGATTTCTGGTTCTACACAGAGCGAAATGGGATCGTTCTCAAATTTTGGCCGCGAGCTTTTTACCAGTTCGCCATCCAATGTATATAAGTTGAAGTTCATGTTCTGGACTGCCGCTATTTCATAGATCTCGGTTCTAAAGATCAGCCCTAGATTTTCTTCCGTAACGGGATAGGTGGTTTTTTGGATACTCAGGTCGATGCTCTGCCGTATCTGCTCCTCCTTGCGCTCCATCCTGTTTTGATGGTAATCCACATTAATTTCCCTAAACTGATAGATGGTAATCCCCAATATCAATACCGATGCAATCAATACCAGCAGTATCATTGATATAAAAATCCGCGATCGTAAGGATATTTTTTTAAACAAGGCTGGTGCGTTTCGTTCAAAGTTAGCAAATATCGAACCAAAATTTGCTCTTAGCTTTACGCCTTGCACTATAGGCTTAGGGAAGCTGCTATTATCAGCTACCGTGAGCGTTTTTTAGATGTAGGATTTGAGATGTTAGACTTGGGATGTTAGATATTAGATTTGAAATTTTCAAATTAGACGGGTTTCCGAGGATTACTTGATGTTTATTGACAAGATATTTACGGGAGCGGTAACGTTCTGTCATTACCTCAACTTTTATTGCGTTCCTATCAAACTTACCCGCCGAAGTTAGGGAAACACAATGAACTGGATTACTACCACTACCCGCTACCCACTACCGTCTAAAAACTACTAACTAAGCGTCAGGATTCTTTTTCCTGATGCGTTTGTACAGTTTGATGCCCAACATGAGCAGCACGCCCAACACAATAATGCCGAGCACGCCAAAAATCCAGTTAAAAGTTCCCTTTAAAATAACCAAAAAGACAACTGCAAAAAGAATTAGGGTAGCGCCCTCGTTCCAAATACGCATGTAGTTGGAGGTGTAATTTATCTCATTGTTCTGAAATTTTTTGAATATCCATTGATTTCGTAAGTGGTAGGCAATCAACAGCACCACAAAGGCAAGTTTTATATGCATCCAAGGTTGTTGCAGCCAAAAGGGCTGTAAAACCAAGAGCCAAATGGCAAAGATGGTCGCCAAAACAGCCGAGGGCCATGTGATGATGTACCACAGTCGCTTGGTCATCAACTTTAATTGTTCCGACAATATTTCCTTATCCGGAGATGGTTTTTGATTGGCTTCTATGTGATAAATAAATAATCTGGGAATATAGAATAGCCCCACAAACCATGTGATTACAAAGATGAGATGCAAGGCTTTTATGTAGTTGTAGTATTCGGTCATTTAAAGTTCAAGTGTCAAGCGCAAGCGCAAGTTCAAATTTAGGGTGTTTTTGATGAACGGAAATGTTTAGAAGAGAGAAAATAGAGTTTTTAATGGCCGTGCGCTGTCGGCTATTAACTATCTCAACCTGAAATTTACTTTGTAAACACAAATACAAATTCAAAAATCAAATACAAAAGCCAATCCCTAAGTTTTCTACCCTCTACCAAGTATTACAACCTGAAACCTACTGTGCAAATTCAAATTCAAATTCAAAAATAAATTCAAAAATAGCTTTGGCTACCTATTATCTTTCGTCTTTGCGAGAAGGCACGACGAAGCAATCTGTTAAATGGAATCGATTAATTTAATTCTTACTTGCGTTGGGCACTATTACACGTTTCTACAGATTGCTTCGGCCGATAAGGGTCTCGCAAAGGCGTAACAAGTTTAAGCGCCGTTGTGTCAAGTTTAAGTTCAAAATGACCTTGCGCTTTACGCCATAATCTTTTTCTGCCAACTATTTCACCCTGAAACAGTAGAAACCTACTTTGCAAACACAAACACACGTTCAAATACTAATCCCTAAATATTATTAGGTCGCCAATTTGTAGTTTTTACTTCGAAATTTTAATTTTTCTACCGTCTACCGTCTACCGTCTACCGTCTACCGTCTACCGTCTACCGTCTACCGTCTACCGTCTACCGTCTACCGTCTACCGTCTACCGTCTACCGTCTACCGTCTACCGTCTACCGTCCACCGTATACTAACTGTTAAAATTGAATCGCCCCAACCCCAGCTTCCCAAAGCTTTTTATTGTAGGCTGCAACCTCCGTTTTTAAGAGCTTTTCCCCTGTTGCTTTTAGTCCGATCCATTGTTGGTCGAGTTCTTCTTTTCTGGTTAAGGAAGCCGCATTTACTCTTTGAATCTCACTATTGGTCTGATTGATCAAGAACAGGTATTCCGCCGTGAACTTGTTGGGAAAGTTTTCCACATCATCATAGGCTTGCGACTTGCGTTGCACCATGTCCCCGTCCCACGTTTTTATTTTTGCTAGAAGCCCTTCTCCGGATGTTTTTAACTCGCCTTCGGGTAGGGCTTTTAATATGGAAGATAACTGACCCTGAACGGGGTATAATTGATTGACCATCTGGTGCATCTCCGTTACCTTTTCCTCCATTTCGGTCATGAGTTTGTCAAAGGCTTCGTATTGGGCTTGTTTAGTTTCGTACAGGGGAATTTCCTTGATTTCTCCTTTGGCGCTTGCGGTTTCACCATTCACTTTCAAGGTAAGTGTGTAGGTGCTCGGCGGTGCTTTATGTCCTCTGAAACCTGCTTCTATATACGCATTGGGTATACTTGGAATAATAGGATAGCCCATATCCCAAACAAAACGGTTTAATCCTTCTTTTTTGGTCAGTATGGGTTTTGGTGGTGCGCCACCTCCGTTATGTGGTACATAGTTGAGGTCTTTTTCGGAACTTATAGTGCGAATCAATTTGCCGTCCGTATTGCGAATTTCCAAGCTAATGCTATCGGTTGCAGCCAATTTGGGAAGTTGGTAATACAGCACCATGCCATTGGCGGGATTGATACCCTCAAACGGGTCTGTACCATCAAACTTTTCCGTATTTCCACTCATGGGACTTCCCCAAGAGCCATTGTAGGCTGTGGTGGGTTTAAAAAGCTTCAAGCCCTTTTCCGATGGTTGGTATTGACTTATGGCGGCCAAATCATCCAATATCCAGAAAGAACGTCCGGACGTAGCTACAATCAAATTCCCCCGATGGATTTTTAAATCCAATATCGGCGTTTTGGGTAAATTTAACTGGAACGATTCCCATTTTTTGCCATCATCATAGGAAATATACATGCCTTTTTCCGTTCCAGTGTACAAGAGTCCTTTGCGATTTACATCCTCGCGCACCACTCTCGTAAAAGCTCCGTAGGGAATTTCCCCACTGATATTCGTCCAGGTCTTTCCGTAATTGGTGGTTTTGTAAAGTGCCGGCGTATAGTCGTTGAACTTATACCGAGTAGTGGCGATATAGGCCGTAGCGGCATCGTGGGGCGACACCTCTATGGCATTGACCAAGGTTTCCCCAAAACCTTTCGGGGTTACATTTTCCCATGTTTCGCCGCCGTTTTTGGTTATGTGTACCAGTCCGTCATCACTACCTGTCCAAAAAACACCTTTCTCATGGGGCGATTCTACCATATAGGCAATAGTGCCATAGTTTTCGGCGCCTACCGCTTCATTGGTGTACGGTCCTCCTCCGTTGCCTTGTTTTTCGTCTATGTCCCTAGTGAGGTCGGGAGAAATTTCCTCCCAAGTCACGCCCATGTCCTTGGTTTTTAGTACCAGTTGCGCAGCGTGATAATAGGTATCTGGCTCATGAACGGAACGGATAATGGGTGCGTTCCAGTTGTAGAGATACTTCATATTACGTGCTTCCCTGCCCAAGTATTGTATGGGTGCCGCCATGATTTTTGTAGAGGCTTTGGATTCCATATCCAAGACTTCGATCGTGCCTAAATAACTACCACCAAGGACATATCTGGGGTTGTCCGGATCAAAGGCCAAAAAGGCACTTTCGCCACCCGCCGTATAGGTCCAGTCGCGATCCGTAATACTACTCCTTCCCAAGGAAAGGCTGGCTATCCGTACGGATGTATTATCCTGTTGCCCTCCATAAATATTGTAAGGAAAAAGATTGTCCACACTTATTCTATAAAACTGCGCTGTTGGCATGTGGCTTTGTCTGGACCAGCTCTTCCCAAAATTGAAAGACACCGCAGCACCGCCATCATTGGCAATGACCATATTGTTGGAATTATCAGGATTTATCCATAAATCGTGGTAATCGCCATGGGTTCCGGATAGGGTTTCCCAAGTTTTTCCACCATCTGTGGAGCGCAGGGCAGGGGCGCTCAGTACATACACGGTATCTTCATCGTTGGGATCGGCAAAAACTTCAATATAATACCAAGCGCGTTGCACCAAACGGTTGTCTCCGCTGACCATACTCCAAGAAGCTCCCGCATCATTGGAAACGAACAATCCGCCTTTGTCCGCATTGGAATCACTCTCTATTAAGGCATATACCTTGTTGGAGTTCGCCGGACTAACCGCAATGGCCATTTTACCTTTTTCATCGGGTAGGCCTTCATGAATCTGTTTCCACGTCTCGCCGGCATCGGTAGATTTGTACAGGCCACTTCCTGCCCCGCCGCTGACCACCATATTCGGTTTGCGTTGGTGTTCCCACATCGCCGCATACATGATTTCGGGATAATTGGCATCCATGGAAAGTTCCGAAGCACCCGTAAGTTCGTTTACAAACAGGGTATTCTTCCAAGTTTTGCCACCGTCTACAGATTTGTAGATGCCCCGTTCCGGATTACCATTGAACAAAGCGCCTTGTGCCGCCACGTAAATAATGTCCGCATTAGTAGGATGAATGATGATGCGCGAAATATGTTGGGTTTTCTCCAGTCCCAGATGCATCCATGTTTTTCCGGCATCGGTAGATTTGTAGACGCCATCTCCATAGGAAGTCATAACAGCTCTTGGGGCATGCTCGCCCATGCCCACAAAAACAATATTTGGGTTGGACATGGAAACCGCCACCGCACCCACGGAGCCGAGTTCAAAATAACCGTCCGAAATATTGTCCCATTGTTGCCCTGCCGTACTGGTCTTCCAAAGTCCACCACCCGTAGTGCCCATATAGTAGGTCATGGCATCGCCAATGACACCGGAAGCAGAAACCGAACGCCCCCCACGGTACGGGCCAACATTTCGGTATTTGACGGGTTCAAAATAATCGTTTACGGTTTGCGCGAAGGTTACGGTCGTCGCAACTAGAAATAGTAGGGCTAGGATTGGTTTTTTCATGGTTTGAGAATTGAGTTTCTTTATGTGCGTCATTATTAGGCGAAGTGTTACTTTTCAATAAGATACTTTGTAAACCAATTTACAATGGACACTGCCGAAGTAACCTTATTGGGGGTTTTTCTCCATCCATGACCTTCATCCGGGAATACAATATATTCCACGGGAATACCTCTTTTTTTTAGATTATCCACAACTTGTTCCGCCTCGACTACGGGAACATTTGTATCGTTTGCACCATGCAAAACTATTGTTGGCGTTTTGACAACATCAACCTTATTAATAGGAGAAAGTGTTTTTAGCATATCCGTTTCGGTTTCGGGATCTCCGTATTCAACTTTTGAAATTGCAGCCATCCATGGTTCTGTCTCTTCGAAAAACGTGATGAAATTAACGACACCAAATAAGTTGGCTGCAGCGGCGAACATATCAGGATACTCTGTAATTCCTGCCATAACCATATAACCGCCATAAGACCCTCCCATGATGCCAATCTTTCTTTTGTCGGCAAAACCCGATTCCACAATATAGTTATAACAGGCTTCAATATCTTTTACTCCATTCACTCTTAATGCGCCATTGTCCAAATTCACAAATTCCTTTCCAAAACCTGATGATCCTCTTACATTGGGAGAAAAGACTGCTATGCCCTGGCTTAACAAAGCTTGAAAAGTATAATTGAATGATGGCCTTGACTGACCCTCTGGGCCACCATGATAGCTGATTACGGTGGGATATGGACCAGTACTTGCAATGGGCTTGTATAGCCATCCGCTAAGCTCCAAATTGTCAAATGATTTGAATTTAACAAGCTCTGGGGCGACCAATTCACTAAGATTAATGCCAGGGTGCGGACTGTCGGTCAGTTTCTTGAAAGTGTCATTTTCAAAATCATAAAGCCAAATATTGGAAGGTTCTGTAGAACCACTTCCCGTAAAAATAAAATAACGATCGTCTGAAGAAAAGTCCCCACCACCTATCAACTCTACCGGCATCTCCAAAGACCTCAATTCCTTTTGTGCCTGTATATCAAAAAGACTAATTTCATTTCTTCCGGCAACATTCCAGACGAGCAAAGCGATTGAACCAGATGCATTAATAAAAAAGTCCTCTAATTCTGCATCTCCATGTTCAATTAAAATTTTTATTTCCCCATCATTTATTTTTCCAAATGCTATTTTATCTCTCTCTAAATTTGAAGCCATATAAATTTCACCAGTCGGGGAAAACTTACCGTAAAAACTGCCCGGTCCGCTGTGCTTTGTTAACAAAGTTTCTTTAGAATTTTTATCAATTAGATATACATCATTACTACCTCTACTGGCCAATCTTGATAGTAAAAATTGATCGTTGTTCTTGTTTATATCAGTGATATTCCCAATTCCTTGATTTTTTATGCTCCATTCTGTCGATTTGGTCATTATATTGTATAGATAACTATCCATGCCGGAAAGATTGTTTTGATTGGAAGAATAGGACAAGTAGTTTCCGTCTTTACTCCACTTGCCGACCCAATTATTTGATATTCCTCCACTAGTGATTTGTTCGAGTTCACTTCCATCGGCTTTGATTATGTAAACTTGACTATTCATACCACCCCCTGGAGCGAGTTGAAAGGCAATTTCATTTCCTTTTGGTGACCAGATGGCATTGGAAACTGGATCATTGAAGTTTGTCAGTTGTATGGGCCAACCTCCTTTACTTGGTATTTTCCAGAGTTGCGGAGTTCCACTAATATTTGACACAAATGCTACTTCACTACCATCCGGCGAAAACGATGGTGCATAGCATGCGCCTACTTTTGCCAAACCCTCAATTTTTGCGGATAGCTCTTTAGATGATTCTTGCGAAAAGCAGTTTGTTGAAATGAATAGTAGGGGGAGAAATACGGTTTTGAAAATTATTTTCATGGTTTATTTATTTCATTGTACATTTTGCGAATAGTTGTATGAAGGTACTATAACCTATTACCCCCTAAATTTAATGAAAATAGTACTAGCATGGCTAGCTCTATTTTAAAATCTAAAAGACAGCAATTCCTTTAAAATAACAAACTTTAACTTCTAAGCATAGCCACGATCATTTCGTGGGCACTATTTTTCATCATAGCATTTTCTATATTTTCTAATTAGGGTCATTGTACCGATAGAATAAATACCATGCTCGGCCGGCCCATAAGCACAATGGAGGTGTAGTTTAATGCCGCGTTTATGTTGGATAGCACCCGCCAGTTTGCAACTGGCGGCCGCAACGGTAGGGGTATTCTACATAAGGTTGCATGTTCTTAAAAACATCTGAAATGAGCATTTTGCGGCCATTGTCAGGTTAGTTACTTAACAGTGTCTTAGTAGGTACGTCACTAGTTAAAAACTAGCGGTAGCGGGGGTTTGGTTTTTTTCAAATGTTGTGCGATGGTTATGTATAGGGACAAGATATCCTATTTCTATTTTAAAATTAAAAAGACGGTAATTACCTTTAAATAACAAACTTCAGCTTCTTCTCAATGGCCACGATCATCTCATTGGCGATGTCCTTTCCGGTGGCGTTTTCTATACCTTCCAGGCCCGGGGAGGAATTTACCTCCAACAACAATGGACCTTTATGCGAACGGATGATATCCACGCCGGCTACTGCCAAGTCCAGTATCTTGGCGGCTTTTAAGGCCAATTTCTTCTCCTCCGAGGTTATCTTTATGATAGATGCCGTACCACCTTGATGGATGTTGGCGCGGAACTCCCCTTTTTGTGCCTGCCGCTGCATACTGGCCACTACTTTTCCGTTTATTACAAAACAGCGGATATCCTGTCCGTTGGCTTCTTTGATAAACTCCTGCACCAGGATATTGGTGTTAACACTTTTAAAGGCGTTGATGACACTCTCCGCGGCCTTGTTGGTTTCCGCTAACACCACTCCTTTCCCTTGGGTACTTTCCAAGAGCTTAATGATCAAGGGTGCGCCGTTGACCATTTTAATAAGGTCCTTGGTGTCCATGGGTGATTTTGCGAAACCTGTGATGGGAATATGGATATCGTTCTTGGAGAACAATTGGGAGGCGAACAACTTATCGCGACTCTGCGTAATGGCTTCCGAGGTATTTTGGCAGTACGCCCCCAAATTGGTAAACTGCCTGATCAACGCACAACCGTAAAAGGTGACCGAGGGTTTTATTCGGGGAATTACGGCATCGAAATCGGTTAAAATAGTGCCGCCCCGATAACGTATTTCGGGAGAATTGGCATCCAGTTTCATATAGGCCAGTTCCACGTTCAAAAACTGTATTTCGTGGCCACGGGCCTCGGCGGCCTCCATAATGCGCATATTGCTGTAAAGGGCCGGATTACTGGCCAGCAAGGCAATCTTTAATCCTGTTTTCTCCTTCCTGAACGGCGCATATTTTACGTCTATCTCTTCATCCGAAAATTGACGCGCCTCATAGTTCAAGGCAGGGTTTACGATGTAACGTTCGTTCAAGGCCTCGCGGCCCAAAAGCATACGAAATTCCATGGTGTCGCGGTTGGCAAGTGTCAACTCAATATCAAAGGTGTCACCGCCTATGGTTACCGGTGTTTTTATGACCAAGCGTTCCTCTGAAATACCGGAAGAACTCTTAACCATGCGTCTATCTATTAACCGTGCTTCGCATTCAATGGCAATACTCCTATTTTCCTGCAAGGGATTCACCTCAAACCTGACCCATTCCTTGGTGCCTTTTGAATACACTTTTAAATTGGTTGCCTGTATGGAAGATGTTTTGGCGCCGGAATCCACCCTAGCTTTTACCGCCGGAACGCCCAGACCTTGAAAAACACACCACTCCTCGCTCCCTATTACTTTTAATTCTTTCATTTTACTAAAACTTTGCTAACCAACCGATAAAAAGTATGAACCCCGTTGATCTGGCCCTTATATATAAATTGTCCATAACCTTTAGTCAGGTTATAGACTTTCAAGTCTACTGTTCCTTATTTTTTTCTGAGTTCAAAGATATCGGTTCTTCTGTCCTTGAGGTTTCGTACGGCACCAAATTGATTCAATTCCCGCAACAAATCGATATCCACATCGGCAATGAGAATCATTTCCGTATTTGGGGTAGCCTCCGCTTTTATTCCATTGGTAGGGAAGGAGAAATCACATGGCGTAAACACCATGGATTGGGCAAATTGTATATCCATGTTCTGGACATTGGGCAAATTCCCCACACTTCCGGCAATGGCCACATAACATTCGTTTTCTATGGCCCTGGCCTGCGCACAATGTCGCACTCTGGAATAGCCGTTCTGCGTATCCGTGAGGAAGGGGATAAAAAGGATGTCCATGCCCTCATCGGCCAGTAAACGGCTGAGTTCCGGAAACTCGGCATCGTAACAAATAAGAATACCTATTTTTCCACAATCGGTATCAAAGGCCTTTAACTGTGTTCCGCCCTGCATGCCCCAAACCTTGGCCTCGTCCGGGGTTACATGTAATTTTTCATAACGCTCCATACTGCCATCGCGACGGCATAGGTAGCCCACGTTGTACAGGCGGCCATCTATAATTTCGGGCATACTTCCCGTGATGACATTGATATTGTAGGAAATGGAAAATTCCGAGAACTTCTGTACGATGGCTTCGGTATGTTTTGCGAGTTCCCTGATGGCATCGGGTGTTGACAAATGGTTATCCTTGGCCATTAGCGGGGCATTGAAAAATTCGGGAAACAGGGCAAAATCGGAACGGTACCCGGACACGGCGTCTATAAAGTATTCCGCCTGCTCCAAAAGGGCTTCCAAATCCTTGTAGGGGCGCATTTGCCACTGTATCAACCCTAAACGTATAATGGTTTTCTTGGTCGCCGCTTTTTTGGAGGGTTTTTGGTAGTAGATATTGTCCCACTCCATTAAGATGGCAAAATCGTTGGAAGCCGCATCGCCAGGCAAATAGCCCTTCATGACCTTGGCGGGATGAAAATCGTTGCTGATCTGAAAATTCAGCACAGGATCCTCAATCTCCTTTCTGCGCACTTTGGCAATGTATTCCTTTGGTGTAAGCTCCTTGGAAAAGGTGTGAAAATTGGGCATCCTTCCCCCAAAAACAATACTTTTCAAATTCAGTTTCTCGCAAAGTTCCTTTCGGTAATCGTACAGTCTCCTACCCAAACGCAACCCCCTGAATTGGGGTTTTATGAACACGTCTATACCGTAAAGCACATCGCCATAGGGATCATGTGTGTTAAAGGAATAATTTCCGGTAACCTCCTCGTAGGTATGGTTGTCATCATACTTATCATAGTCTACAATAATGGAAAGCGCCACTCCGGCCAATTGTCCGTTGATCTTTATCACTACTTGCCCTTCCGGAAATTTATGTATCAGCGCGGTAATCTCCTTCTCGCCCCAGTAGGTACCAGGCATATTGGTGTACGCAGAAATCATGGCGATCTTTAGTTCCTGATAATCATCAAGGTCTAAAAACTTCAATTCAATATTTTCAATTTCCTCTATTTTCATTTTTATAATTTAAGTTGGCCTTCTGTAAAGGCAAAAGACATGGGAAGCCGCTATTTTGACCGAACGTGACATTTATCTCGTAAGGTATTGGGCGAATATTTAATTAGAGAATAGCTGTTGCAAGTGATTTTTGTAAATCGATAAAGGCCATCAGGCCCGAATATAATCGGATAATAAATCGAAACTTTAGCGCTAAATAGGATATTGCCCTGAGCTACGCCTGAATATTCTTGATGAGGGCGTCAGTTAAAACAGCTAAAATTTGATTTGTTTCATACTGATGTCGCTGATACTTTCGGGCGAAAACATCAGCTTTTATCCGACGTGATCATCAAGAGCGGATTATACATTGATCATATAAAAAATGCTATATCAGACTTTAAATCCATCAACTAAAACACTTGCCCCTTAAAATCAATCTTTCCCGTCCTCGGCATCCTCGGTATCCACCATATCCTCCATGTCCGGTTCCACAACGGCCGTGGGATCGTCATCATCAAAATTCTCATAATCGGCGGCATCGTAATTTTCCATGGTGTATTCCAGTTTTTCACTGATTTTGACCAAGTATTTGGTATCCGCCGTTAAGACCTCGACCGCCTCTATACGTTCACCTTTGGAATTGCGAAAAGAAATGACATCACGATCGTCATATCCATCCGGATAGCGATCCACGGTTAGTTTTAATACCTCTGGTGTCAATTTTTTAAAATCGACAATAACTTTTCTCAAATGTGCGTGTTTGTCCATAATTACATATCTAAAAGGTAAGCAAAAATTAGGGGCGCTACAATAGTCGCATCACTTTCTATAATAAATTTAGGTGTATTGATATCCAATTTTCCCCAGGTGATCTTCTCGTTGGGAACGGCTCCGGAATAGGACCCATAACTGGTCGTACTATCACTAATTTGACAGAAATAGCTCCAGAACGGCGTATCCGTACGTTCCATGTCCTGATAGAGCATAGGCACGACACAAATTGGGAAATCCCCCGCGATACCACCACCGATCTGGAAGAATCCGATTCCTCCCGAGACTTCGGGATTGGAATTCTGCGTATACCAATCCGCCAAAAAAGTCATGTATTCGATACCCGATTTCATGGTGGCGGGCTTCAACTCGCCCTTCAAAACATACGATGCAAAAATATTCCCCATGGTGCTGTCCTCCCATCCCGGACAGATAATAGGCAAGTTTTTCTCCGCTGCCGCATACATCCAAGAATCCTTTACATCTATTTCATAGTGCTGCTCCAAGATCCCGGAGAGCAACAACTTGTACATATACTCGTGCGGCAGATAACGTTCCCCTTTGGCTTCGGCATCTTTCCATATTTTTACGATATGCTCTTGTATCCTGCGGAAGGCTTCCTCCTCCGGGATACAGGTATCCGTAACACGGTTCAGTCCCTTTTCCATCAAATCCCATTCGTCTTGTGGGGTTAGATCACGATAATTGGGAACACGCTTGTAATGGGAATGCGCTACCAAGTTCATAATATCCTCTTCCAAGTTGGCGCCCGTACAGGATATAATGTGCACTTTATCTTGACGGATGATCTCCGCAAAGATTTTGCCCAACTCCGCAGTACTCATGGCACCCGCCAAGGAAACCAGCATCTTGTTGCCCTTGTCCAATTGTGCCTCGTAACCCTTTGCGGCATCCACCACACTGGCGGCATTAAAGTGCAGGTAATATTTTTCAATAAAATTGGAAATCGCTCCCTTAGTCTTCGTCATCTTCAAATTTTGAATTCGTACTCGATTTATAATCTATATCATAGGTGTTGTCGTAATTGTCATCCGCATCCCGACCCATGAACTTATAACTTAACATTTTATAATACAACTTTGCCGCCAAAAAATCCGAAGACCTATCGGTTTCCTTTGGGCACAGCTCCACGATATCAAAGCCCACTACGTTTTTCTCTTGAAATACCTTTTTTAGAAAATCCAATGTTTCGTACCAGAACAGGCCACCTGGCTCGGGAGTTCCTGTTGACGGCAGTATGGAAGGGTCAAAGGCATCTAGATCAAAGGTAATGAAAACGACATCGGTAAGGCTTTCTATGACCTTGTCCATCCAATACTCATCGTTCACCATGTCATGGGCAAAGAAGGTTTTTTCCATGTCCATAAAGGTCAATTCTATCGCATCCATAGAGCGTATGCCCACTTGCACCAAATTTGTGGTCTGGCTAGCTTCGTGAACGGCACAGGCATGGTTGTATTTTGTGCCTTCATAAGATTCCCGCAGGTCGGCGTGGGCATCTATATGCAAAACCGTCAAATTATCGAAACATTCGTTAAAGGCACGGATACTTCCTATGGAAACGGAATGTTCACCTCCAAAAAGGGTAACGAACTTGTTGCGTTTAATGTGCTCTTTGGTGATTTTATGCACCGCATGTACCATAGCCTCCGGACTACTGTTCTCCGTAATGGCCTCCGCAAGGTGTACGCCTTGTTCATAGACCTCGGAAGCTGTTTCTAAATCGTACAGTTCCATGTTTTCGGAGGCCTCCAAAAAAGCTTTTGGGCCCTTGTCGGCGCCCTTGCCCCACGTGCTTGTTCCGTCATAGGGAACAGGGATCAAAACCACTTTAGCGGTTTCCAATTGTGCGAATTCATCGGGTATACCGGCGTAATTCCTTGATGTGCTCATTTTATCGTTTGTTGTTTTTAAATTTTATGCTTGTTTGGTTATCTGTTTCTTAGGTGACCTTTGTCCTTGCATTCAACCTTTCTACACCTCCCTTAATCCCCTCTTTCTAGGGGAAAAACTGACACTTGTAAATTTTCCTCCTAATAAGGAGGCATCAAGGGAAGTGTCTGCCCCAAGCCTTTACGTTATATCTCAAACGCCGCACTTTTTAACCATTGCCTGCGATATCTTACCACCCCGTCTCTTTCGCTACGCTTAGAGCCATCCCCCTTTGCAAAAGGAGCGCAGCCGTGTACAGGCAGCTAATTTGCACTATTCATTTTTATCAGATGCCGATCAACTTAGCTTTATACATTAGGGGTCTGTGATGAAATAACCGGACTACTTTATTTCAAAACAGACCTAAACCTATTTATTCCACATCATTACAGTTTAAAATAATTGCTAACTTACTAACTAAGTAATACGAAGTGCTTCTTACTCCATAACTTTAACCTTTCTTTCCTTCGCAACGTCCTTATCCACATCATAACCCAGAATCTTCAGCAGATCATCGGCTTTTTGTTGCGGGCTAAAGAGTTTTGTAGTTAGTTTTCCATCGGCGTCCCTGTCTATTAGAATGTGCTTGGGCTGTGGAATAAGGCAGTGTTGCAGTCCGCCAAAGCCACCAATGGTTTCCTGATACGCTCCGGTATTAAAAAATCCTATATACAAGGGCTTGTCCTTTTTGTATTTGGGCAAATAAATAGCGTTCATGTTCTGTTCACTGTTGTAATAATCATCACTATCACAGGTAAGTCCGCCCAAAAGCACACGCTCGTACTCATCGTTCCAGCGGTTTATGGGCAGCATGATAAAGCGTTTGTTTATTGCCCATGTATCGGGCAGGGTGGTAATGAAGGAGGAATCGATCATGTTCCATTTTTCCCTATCGTTCTGTTGTTTTTGGTATAAGATCTCATAAATGGCGCCGCCGCTCTCGCCTACAGTAAAACTACCAAATTCGGTAAAAATATGGGGTACGGCCACATCGGCTTCGGCACAGGTAATATTGATCTGGTTCAGGATCTCATCGATCATATATTGGTAATCGTAGTCAAACGCCAAGCTGTTCTTAATGGGAAAACCGCCACCAATATTGAGACTGTCCAAAGATGGGCACATTTTTTTCAACCGTACGTACACCTTAAGACACTTTGCCAGTTCGTTCCAATAGTAGGCATTGTCACGTATACCTGTATTTATGAAAAAATGAAGCATTTTCAGTTCCACCTTATCGTTATCCTTGATTTGGTTCTCGTAAAACGGCACAATGTTCTTGTAGCCTATACCGAGTCTAGAGGTATAGAACTCGAACTTGGGTTCCTCTTCCGAGGCAATACGGATACCTACCTTAAAAGTATCGGCTATAACTTCTGAAAGCAAATCTATTTCCTCGTAATTGTCTATTATAGGGATACAATTGCGATGCCCGCTATTGATCAACCTCCCAATATTCTCCACATATTCGGAGCGTTTAAACCCGTTACAGATAACATACGTGTCGTTCTTTAGTTTACCGGCCGCTTTTAATTTTTCTACAATATTAATATCAAAGGCCGATGATGTCTCCATATGGATATCGTTCTTTAAGGCTTCGTGCATTACATGCTGAAAATGGGAGCTTTTGGTACAGTAACAATAGTGGTACTTGCCCTTGTAGTTGTTCTTTGCCATACCATTGGCAAACCAGTTTTTTGCCCTTTTGATGTTGTCCGAAATCTTGGGCAAATAGGTAAATTTTAAGGGGCTGCCATATTGTTCCACAAGTTCCACTAGGGGTATGTCGTGAAATTTTAGATGGTCTCCGTCCAATTGAAATTCCTCTTGAGGGAAAAAATAGGTTTGATCGATAAGGTCAATATATTTGGTATTCATTTTTTGAATATATGCTTAAAAGTTGAAAATCGATAAAAATAAGTTAGATTACTAACCTTATACATTAACAAATTGCTATGATTGCGATTTTCAATTTCAAATCAAAAATTTTTCCTCGGTGGTAGGAATAAAGAAGTAATCGTGCTGACTTTCCACGATCGAGGTAGTAAAAACGGAAGTTAGCTTTAAAATTCGGTCGCTTATCTTATAAGCCGTTTTGCGGTATGACTTCCTAATTCCACAAATCCCAAACATAGAAACACGGTACATGATGTTCAGCTGATGCCAAAAAAACAAATCGTTTTGGTTCCAATTTGAAGGAACAAATGAAAACAAAAAAAATGAAAAAACAAGGTTTTGAAAAATTTTTCTTGAAAATTAACGAGTACTGCATAATTAAGCGTTCAACAGCTTGACTTTTAATGTTTTAATTCCCTATATTTATGTTTAATCTATACATCTACACCCTATGAAAACACTTTTCTCCCTTATTTGCTGTTCCCTTTTTTTTGGGTCGCTGCCCACAATTGGCCAAATACCTTCCGGCGTCTACATGGCGGAAGTAGAAAACGTACGGCACGAAGTAAAAATCAGTGACGATTATTTTATCTATTCCGCCTACAAAACCAGTCCGCCGGAATTCATTAGAACCCTAGGCGGATTTGCCCAAGTAGAAAGCGCGGCAGGTGACGATATCCTAGTTGTCCTTCTGGAATTTAATTCCGGATATGGGGAAGATTCCTTAAGCAAACTTAGTATTCCCGTAAGCATGGAAGGAGAAACGCTACATCTGGACTGGTTTGACAAACTGCAACTTACACCCGTTGAAAATACAGCCCAGGACTTAGACGGGGCATGGCTCTTTGCCACAAGGGGACCGGACGAGGGACAGGAGCGCCGTGGCGAGGCCAATACCAGAAAAACACTCAAGTACCTGCAAGATGGCCACTTCCAATGGGTCGCCTATGATACGGATGGATTCGAATTTAGCGGTACCGGTGGTGGAACGTATACATCTAAAAATGGGACGTACACGGAACATATTGACTATTTCTCAAGAGACAATTCGAGAGCTGGAGCATCGTTGGATTTCAATTATGAACTAAAGGGAGCCGACTGGCACCATACCGGAAACAATAGCAAAGGCGAACCCTTGTATGAGATCTGGAGTAGAAGGTCGATGGAAAGCGAATAGCCTTTTCACTATTTTTTAGGGTAAATTGATAAAAAATTCTATTTTTGCGCCCTCAAATGGCCTCGTAGTTCAACGGATAGCCCCGCAGTCTCGGAATTTTAGACATTGGAAAATGTACTGGCCCTGAAATAATGAATATTGGCCTCGTAGTTCAACGGATAGAATAGAAGTTTCCTAAACTTTAGATGCAAGTTCGATTCTTGCCGAGGTCACTTTTTAGGCATTAAACGGACTTGTTTAGAACCAAAAAATACTGATTATCAAAGTTTTAATATTTTATGGTGTTTTTTGATATCATTTAATATCGTCTATTTGATTTCACAAATCGTCAACATTTTTTCTAAATGTTTTCGTATGCTATAATTGTTTATTTTTAGACTGTTAATTAAACAATTTACTGGTGATTTGACTTTCGTCCTTAATTAAGTTTAACTTAAAGACGTTCGTTATGCGCACTACTTCTACATTTTTCCATCTTATTTTGGATATATTCCAAAAGAACCCAAAACAACAAGGCACTTTTGTATGCCAGAATAACCGTTAACGGTAAAAAGGGCAACATAAGTCTCAGAAGGAGGAT
>Ga0306871_1000145_pt1 | contig 28274 bp, 22 predicted proteins | sample AntRauMeHopE1497_FD_190447 | JGI IMG/M metagenome (GOLD analysis project Ga0306871, IMG submission 190447) | Saline lake microbial communities from Rauer Islands, Antarctica - Metagenome Hop E1 #497 (v2) (version 2) | ecosystem: Environmental > Aquatic > Non-marine Saline and Alkaline > Saline ... | reverse complement strand
TCCCAATGCGTTAATAACTCTTTACAACTCCCCTTTTTACGATTGCCACTTTTAGTTACTTTTATAGACTCAAAAATGACTTCGGTTTTTTGGTTTACATGATTCAAGTATTGGAACATGAACCCTGAAACAAGAGAAACCTGAAACAATGACCAATGAACTTCTTTTTGGAGGCCTAACTGGTTTAAACAGATTCCCGACTTTACTGAAATGAATTCAGGACAAGCGCGGAATGAAAATAAGCTTATGTATTTAATATTCGACACCGAAACCACCGGATTGCCCAAAAACTGGAACGCATCTTACACAGACACGGACAACTGGCCGCGCTGCATCCAAATTGCATGGCAATTGCATGATGATATGGGCAGGGTCTTGGACCATCAGGATTATTTGGTACGGCCGGACGGATTTAATATTCCTTATGACGCCGAGCAGATTCACGGTATTTCTACAGCTTTGGCGGAGCGGGACGGCGTGCCGCTGCAAGAGGTGCTTGAAAAGTTCAATGCCGCGATGGCAAGGACGAAGTTCATTGTGGGCCAAAACGTGAAGTTCGACCTGAATATTATGGGTTCGGAATTCCATCGCTTAGGGGTAGAAAATCCGTTACAGGAACTACCAGTTTTGGATACTTGTACGGAACATACGGCACAACTATGCCAGATTCCCGGAGGGCGTGGCGGAAAATTTAAATTGCCCACACTTACGGAACTGCACCAACATCTTTTCAACCAACCCTTTGGTGAGGCGCACAACGCCACCGCCGATGTGGAGGCTACCACACGCTGCTTTTTGGAACTTGTCCGTTTACGGCAGTTCACCACGGATCAGTTGGACGTGCAGGCCGATTATTTCAAGAATTTCTCGGAGGCGAATCCGCAGGAGCTACAGCTCATCGGCCTAAAACACATCAACCTTAAAAAAGCATCAAAAAAAATTGCCGATGCCCTTTGGGACAAGGATACGGCAAGTGTGAGTCAGGCCGAAATCAAGGAAAATATAAAAACCTTGGAGGACGCTACCTTTGTGCACCTTCACAACCATTCGCAGTTTTCGGTACTACAATCCACCATCAATATAAAAGCATTGGTAAAGGTAGCGGCAGACAATCAGATGCCGGCAGTAGCACTAACGGACCATGCCAATATGATGGGCGCCTTTCACTTTGTGAAAGAAATAGGAAGTCACAACAAGGCGGTACAGGAAAAAAATGCGGCCGCTATTGAAAACGGCGAAAAAGCTACCGCCCAAGAAATAACCCCGATTATTGGCTGTGAGTTTTTTGTTTGCGAAGACCATACCAATAAGAGCGTAAAGGATTACGGATACCAGATCGTATTGCTGGCCAAGAACAAAAAGGGCTACCACAACCTGGCCAAGATGTCCTCCATTGCCTATACGCAGGGCTTCTATTATGTGCCCCGTATCGATAAAAAAGTTATACAACAATACAAAGAAGACATCATTGTACTTACGGGAAACCTTTACGGCGAGGTTCCGGGAAAGATATTGAACGTGGGCGAAAACCAAGCAGAAGAAGCCTTACTTTGGTGGAAAGCGGAATTTGGGGACGACCTGTATATTGAAATGATGCGCCACGGACAGGAAGATGAAGACCGTGTAAATCAGGTGCTGTTGGAGTTTTCCAAAAAGCACGATGTAAAATTGGTCGCTTCCAATAACACCTATTATTGCGCCAAGGAAGATGCAGATGCACACGATATTCTGCTGTGCGTGAAAGACGGGGAAAAACAGGCGACACCCATTGGCCGAGGTCGTGGTTACCGTTATGGGCTGCCCAATCAGGAATATTACTTCAAATCCCAGGATGAGATGAAGGAACTTTTTAAGGATATTCCCGATGCCATTTTGAACGTGCAGGAAATTGTAGATAAAATCGAATCTTTTGAGTTGGCCCGTGATGTGCTCTTACCTGTATTTGACATTCCGGAAGATTTTAAAGACCCCGAGGACAAGATTGATGGTAAAAACCGTGGTGAAAATGCCTACCTGCGCCACATCACCTATGAAGGTGCCAAAAAACGCTATCCAGAAATTACGGACGACATCAGGGAGCGTATCGATTTTGAGCTCGATACCATAAAAAACTCCGGTTATCCGGGCTATTTCTTGATTACGGAGGATTTTATACGCGAAGCGCGAAACATGGATGTTTCCGTAGGTCCCGGTCGTGGTTCGGCCGCGGGATCGGTAGTGGCGTTTTGCCTCAGGATTACCAATATAGACCCCTTAAAGTACGATCTGCTTTTTGAGCGCTTCCTGAATCCCGATAGGGTGTCCATGCCCGATATCGATATCGATTTTGATGATGAAGGCCGTGGCCGGGTAATGGATTACGTCATCAAGAAATACGGTGCCAACCAAGTAGCGCAGATCATTACTTACGGTACCATGGCGGCAAAATCCTCCATCCGAGATACTGCGCGTGTGCTGGACCTGCCCTTGGGCGATGCCGATAGAATTGCCAAACTGATTCCTACCATGTCCAAACTGGGCAAGATCTTTGGCCAGTCCGATGCCGACCTAAAAAAGAAGTTTCGCGCGGACGATCTGGAGAAAATATACCAGTTGTTGAACATACACGATGGGGACGACTTGGAGGGCCAGACCCTGAAAATGGCGCGTACCTTGGAAGGCTCCTTACGCAATACGGGCATTCACGCCTGTGGGGTCATTATTACGCCTAGTGATATTACCAATTTTGTCCCCGTAGCCACGGCTAAGGATTCGGATTTGTATGTTACGCAATTTGATAACTCCGTCGTGGAAAGTGCAGGGCTATTGAAGATGGATTTCTTGGGTCTAAAAACTTTGACGCTGATCAAGGATACGGTAAAAATCGTAAAAGCGAAGCACAATATAGATCTGGTTCCGGACGATTTTCCATTGGACGACCACAAAACTTATGAACTTTTCCAGCGTGGGGAGACCGTAGGCGTCTTCCAATATGAATCCGTAGGAATGCAAAAACACTTGATAGCCCTTAAGCCTACAGTTTTTGACGACCTTATTGCCATGAACGCGCTCTACCGTCCGGGCCCCATGGAATACATTCCTAGTTTTGTTGCCCGTAAAAATGGTAGCGAGGAAATTGCCTATGACCTTCCGGATATGGAAGAATACTTAAAGGAAACCTATGGGATTACCGTGTACCAAGAGCAAGTGATGCTCCTGTCCCAAAAACTGGCAGGCTTCTCCAAGGGCGATGCCGATGTGTTGCGTAAGGCCATGGGCAAAAAGATTTTTTCGGTACTACAAAAAATGAAACCCCAATTTTTGGAAGGTGGTGCCGCAAAAGGCCACCCCACCGAAGTATTGGAAAAAATCTGGAAAGACTGGGAAGCATTTGCCGCCTATGCCTTTAATAAAAGTCACTCTACCTGCTATGCCTACATAGCCTACCAAACGGCCTATTTAAAAGCCCACTACCCTGCCGAATATATGGCCGCCGTACTGAGCAACAATATGAACGACATAAAGCAGGTCACCTTTTTTATGGAAGAATGTAAACGCATGGGGCTAGCGGTTTTAGGGCCGGACGTGAACGAATCTTATTATAAGTTTGCCGTAAACAAGGAAGGCGCCGTACGTTTTGGCATGGGTGCCGTTAAGGGAGTAGGACGCGCCGCCGTGGAAACTATTGTGGAACACCGCAAAAAAGATGGCGTTTTCCATTCGGTTTTTGATTTGGCAAAGCGTATCGATTTGCGGTCTGCCAACAAAAAAGCCTTTGAAAACTTGGCGGTCGCCGGTGGATTCGATTCTTTTGGCACCACCCACAGGGCGCAGTATTTCCACGACGAGGGCGACGGTATTACCTTCTTGGAAAAAGTCATAAAATCTGCGGCAAAATACCAAGAGAACAAAAACTCGTCCCAAATGGATATGTTCGGGGGCACAAGTGAAGCCCAAATTCCCGAACCCATAGTTCCGCCTTGCGAGGAATGGGGTACCATGGAAAAGCTGCGCAGGGAAAAAGAAGTGGTAGGCATTTATATTTCCGGACACCCGCTGGACGATTTCAAGACCGAAATAACCGCTTTTTGCAACTCCGAAATTTCGCATCTCGCCGACATGGAAAAACATGTGAACCGTGAATTGACCATAGCGGGCGTTATTACGGATATTCAGCACCGTATTTCCAAGAACGGAAAGGGCTGGGCCGCTTTTACGATGGAAGATTATACGGAGTCCTATGAGTTTCGAATTTTTGGGGAAGAGTACTTAAAATTCCGTCATTTCCTAATGTCAAACTCCTTCGTGTACTTAAAAATATTTATTCGGGAAGGATGGGTGCAACGTGAAACTGGAAAAAAAGGAGAGCCTAGAATACAATTTAACGGATTTATGCTCCTACAGGAAGTTATGGAAACCTATGCCAAAAAATTGACGATCAACCTCAACATAGACAAATTAAAGGAACAGGACATCCACCAGCTAAAAGACACCTTTACACTGCACAAGGGAGACCATCCCATTAATTTTATCATCTATGAAATGGAAGAGGAAATCAAGGTAAGCTTATCCAGCCGAAAACAAAAAGTACAGATCAGTAGCGAATTACTGCATGAACTTGAAAAACAAGAAGTACATTTTAAATTGAATTGATCGGTGGGCCGGATGTCATTTCCGAGAAGTAAGACGCAAGCCTGCCCGCTCTAGGAGGGAAAGAAAGAGCCAAGAGTCAAGAGAAAAAAGCCTATCCGCCGTGGAAGGGAGACATGGGTCGAGAATTTAAACTATACCTAGTTACTCACCGCGAGACAGTTTACTTTTTTTTGATAAGGACTTTTAAAAATTCAGACTAAATTTCTTGCATAAACTGATACTCGGACGGCCATACAAAGAGTCCTCCCCTCCTGGGAGGCGACTGAGGGGCGGGTACGATAGTGAATTCTTTACTCAAGTTCAATCAAAACTAATTCCTATTTGCCAAGACGTAAAGGCATCAATCTGCTAATTGAACGGCATCTAATTCAAGATATAAGAATACAGACAACCGTGGAATAGCGGCTGCTATCCTGTTTCGGCATGCGCAGCACACGACCTACCAATAGAGAACAATTTAAAATTGTGATTAACACACATATCGAGATTCAAACTTGAAAAGACAGAAATTACCTTGCTGCCCCATATATACTCCTGCCAAATGAGTATACCTAGTGTTAAGTCTAAACTGAAATGGCGTAAAAGGTACTCGTAGATCTTGTGGTAGCCCTAGGCAAAAATCATTGTATAGCGTTAGCTACGGAACTATTTTTTAACGACGGGTTACCGCAAAAGATGTACAAGATTTTGCGCCAATTTTAGCTTGACTTGACATTAGGGTAAATTAAGTGGATTTCTGATGCCAAATAACTTCGTTAACCAGAGTTTATATGCATAAATCTTTATGTCAGCTCTTTCTGCCATTAATATCTAAATACTTATAGATAATAGCTTTACTGTCATACGTTAAAAGTATCCAAATCTTTTAACATAGTAATACTAATACTTTATATTAGTTATAAATTATGGTTATGATAAAAAGACTAGTACTTCTTTTAATGTTTATTCAGTTTAGCTATCAGGCTAGTGCACAAGTAGATGAGGCTCAAACCGGTGCTTGGTACATGTATTTTTACAATAAAACGTTCAAGGATAGTCAGTGGGGAATTCAGGGTGATTTCCAATATCGGGATTGGGCAGGACTTGGAGATATGGAACAACTTTTACTCCGTAGTGGTCTTACCTTTAAGCCCAAGGAGGCCAACGTTCTTTTTACGCTAGGTTATGCCAACATCACAACGGGAGTTCCTGGGGAAATCAGTGACACCTCTGGCGAAAACAGGATTTATCAAGAAGCATTGATACCCCAAAAACTGGGAAAACGTTACTTTATAACCCACCGCTTTAGGTACGAGCAGCGTTTTGTAGAAGACCAGGATTTTAGGACGCGCTATCGTTACATGTTATTCTTTAACGTTCCTTTCAATAAAACAGAACTAGAGAAGAACGCTGTTTATCTAGCCCTTTATAACGAACTATTTATTAACGGTGAGACGGACATCGGGAATGGCAGAAATGTAGCACTTTTTGACCGCAACAGAACATATATGGGACTAGGGTATGTACTCTCTTCCAAAGTAAGGGTACAACTGGGATGGATGAACCAAAAAACGGACAACTGGGGCAAAGGCCAATTGCAATTTAGCCTTCATCACAATTTTTAAATAAACAAGTAAGACAATCAATACAAATAATAACAATTAAAATAAAAATTATGAAAAGTAGAAATTTAGTACTAGCCACAGCAATGGTTGCCCTATTGGGCATATCCTGTCAAGACGCTACTAACGCCGGTGTTTCAAGTGAGATGGTAACGGAAATAGCAAAAGAGGTAGCGAAAGAGATGGCAATGAGCCAGGCCCCTATAAAGAGTATCATGTCCGCGGAGGAACAAGCTAGCATGTCTCCGGATGAGATTATAGGCCGTCTTAAAAAAGGGAACGAAAATTTTCAAGCCAACAATCTTACCAGAAGAGACCACTCCGAGCAACGTATTGAAGCCATGTTAGGACAGTACCCACAAGCTTTGGTATTATCCTGTGTGGACAGTAGAGTACCTGTAGAAGATATTTTTGATTTAGGCATTGGAGATATTTTTGTAGCTAGAGTCGCCGGAAACATTGAAAATGATGACATCGTAGGTTCTATGGAATTTGCTACAGCTGTTGCAGGATCTAAAGTAGTTATTGTAATGGGACATACTTCTTGTGGTGCAGTAAAACACGCGATAGACAATACAGATGCAGCTTCAATGAATATGAACGCTTTACAAAATCTATTAAATGAAATTAGGCCTTCTATGGAAGGATTGACACCTGATACTGGTGAAATTTCTTCTGAAAATACAAAATATATGGAAAGAGTAATTACAGTAAATGCCACTAAAACAGTAAAAGATATTAGAATTGCTTCACCAAAAATGGCAGGTCTAGAAAAAGAAGGAAAATTAAAAATCGTTGCTGCTGTTTATAATATGAATTCTGGTAAAGTAGAGTTTTTCAATGGAAATGGTGCAAAATAGAACCCATAAAGCAGCGCTGACCAAGGACTTTTATGTACCTAAAGAAGTAATGGTACAACCTTTTAAAAAGAGTCGGTCGTAATTCCAAAGATTATCTTTTAAAAACGAGTTAAAAGGGTCGCACACCAAAAAAGGCTGCGACCCTTTTTATTTTTAAACCATCCTTGCTAGAATCTAGCCCCTTTTTTAGATGCTAGAAATTGGGTCTAAAGACGGCCGTTAACCGAATAGGCTAGTCCAATACCTTAATAATCAAAACGTATATTACCTAAGTAAGGAACAACTAAATTAATTGACTAACTTTGCATAATCAATAAAAGTAAATTAAAATGGCATTAGAAATAACAGACGCTACTTTTGACGAGATAGTTTTAAAGAGCGACAAACCTGTAGTAGTGGATTTCTGGGCAGCTTGGTGCGGTCCCTGTAGAATGGTAGGCCCGATCATAGACGAAGTAAGTACGGAATATGAAGGCAAAGCTATTGTAGGTAAGGTAGATGTAGATGCCAACCAAGAATTTGCAGCTAAATATGGCGTTCGCAACATTCCTACGGTATTGGTATTTAAAGGTGGCGAGATCGTAAGCAGACAAGTAGGTGTTTCCCCAAAGAAAGCCTATACCGATGCGATTGACGCGCTATTATAAGCCCCCTAGCCCCCAAAGGGGGAATAAATAAGAGGTTTTAGAAAATAAATCGATACTTCATATCCTGTCTTGTTAGATGGGATTTTTTTTGCTTTCTTCATAACTATTATTGATAAACGAAGTATCCTGCCCTCAATAATTAGCGCAAAAATCGTTATCTTGGAATCATGAATCTACAATCGGAACTACATACGGCTTCCCTTTTTCAAAACCTGGAACTACTGGCCAAACAGGTCGTAGAAGGATTTATCAGCGGTATACACAAGAGTCCGTTTCACGGATTTTCAGCAGAATTTGCAGAACATAAGATCTATAACAATGGCGAAGGCACCAAACATATAGACTGGAAGCTTTTTGCAAAAACGGACAAGCTGTACACCAAGCGCTACGAGGAAGAGACCAATCTAAGGTGCCATATGATCTTGGACAATTCCGCCTCTATGTACTATCCACAGCTAAAAGAGTTAAGGCTGGATAACTTGAACAAAATAGGATTTGGGGTGCTGGCCATTGCCGCCCTGATGAACGTGCTAAAAAAACAACGGGATGCCGTTGGCCTAAGTATATACTCGGACACCTACAATTACTACGCTCCCGAAAAAGGAAGCGAACGCCATTTTCAAATGCTGTTGGCAAAGCTTAACCAAATAAGTCTGGACACCCAAGCCCCCAAAGAAACCGCTACCTACGCCTATCTGCACCAGATAGCGGAAAAAATAAAGCGGCGCAGCCTTATCTTTCTGTTTACGGATATGTTCCAGACCCAAACATCCGACGAAGAACTCTTTGATGCCCTACGGCATTTGAAATACAACAAACACGAAGTAGTGCTCTTCCATCTGCTGGACAAAGAACATGAGCTACATTTCAACTTTGACAATACTCCCAAACGATATGTAGACGTAGAAACGGGAGAACATCTAGACCTATATGCCGATAACATAAAGGAAGCGTATAAAGAAGGCATAACCAACTACCTTGAGGAGATAAAACTGAAATGCGCCCAATACCGAATCAATTATGTAGACATTGATGTTAAAGGCGATTTCTCTACCCTGCTGAATACCTTTTTAACGGAGCGCAGCAAATTTCTTTAATGAAGTAAAGTTTTTAAATGAAAATGTTTGCCCAATTGAATAAACACCATATATTTGCACACGCTAAACGCCACGGTCTGGTAGTTCAGTTGGTTAGAATACCTGCCTGTCACGCAGGGGGTCGCGGGTTCGAGTCCCGTCCAGACCGCTTCAAAAGTCCCTGATAATCAGGGACTTTTCTTTTTTTTGAGATGTTTTTAAATTTACGATTTGTCGATTAATAAACTATTTATAAACAATTCTGGCGGATTTGAAATTCCTAAGAGGTGCCTCAATAAATAGTTGAAAATCACTTGCCCTTTATATAGCCAAGAGCCATGAATTAGCACAATATCTTAGAAACTAGTGATACAAGTTACTTAGATTCAACTAATAAACGCAACAGCTTACTGTTGTGTTTATTAGTTGAATCTAAGACATAAGAAATATTAATATTTTTTATAGGAGATATTAATACAAGATTTTTTTTCTTCTGCGTTATTTATAGACTAACTTAATTGAGATTTATGAAAAATACAGGATTATGGAAAGTAGCAACACTTGTAATGGCAGTTGTCTTTTTTATGGCATGTGATAAAGATGATGACTCCTCTGTAAGTATAACAGTAAACGGCACTTTGCTGGTGGGAGACCGATCGGATTTTAATGGCGATCTTGATGCCAGTTTTACGGGTAAAGAAGGTACCGTATCACGTTCCTTTATTTGGAACAACAACCTCAACACGGCAGACTTCAATGCAGACATCACGGCTACTTCAAAAGGATCCTTTCGTATGACCGTGGAGGATTCCGAAGGAAGTGTAGTACTTGATCGTACTATCGATGGCGGTACCGAACCTGATACTATAGGTGGTGTTACTTCATCAGGGGCTTCTGGGATATGGACCGTGACCATTAAAGTAACTAGCTTTACCGGTAATGGTAGTTTTTCAATGAGTCAAGGGAATTAATCCTATAATAATAGTCAACGTTAACCCTGCCAGATATCCTAGCGGGGTTTTTATTTTTAGCTATGGTTTTGAACTCCCACCGCCAAAATCGATTTCCTTTACCTGCCAGCTGCTGCCGCTATTCGTACTTGAAGAAATATGGATTAATATATCCTTGAATATCAGACTTATAAAGGTGGAATTCCATGGGCAATATGAAGTTTAACTTTTTTAATTTTAGACATCAAAATTTGCCTATCATACTCCCAGATAAATTGATTAACCTTTGAAAAGAATGCTGACACTCCATATTCTTCATATATTTTAAGCATTTTTATATGCTCGGAAATTGGCACTGGCGATTTCCTTTGAAATTAGTTGGTAGTTATCTATTCAAACCTTCTATTTCTCCTACCGTTGTAAGTATGTGAATTTTTAAGTTTTTATTTTTTATTGCCGAATGGACTAATAACATTCAGGCTTTTATTGAAAATTTTTATTTGCAGTATATTTTTCTTAATTGTCTTAAGGTCTCCATCAATTTGGAAAACAGTTTCAGAATTTTTGCCTTCAAAAGCACTCGTTGTGTTTTTAATCATGCGGTAGGAATACTCACGCATTGTGTGCTCAACTCCAAAGAGAAATAAAAATGCGAGGTAAAATATTTTTAACCGATTTAATTTATTGATGACTACCATATCCAAAAATCCATCGTTTAAAACTGCCTTCCTTGTCATAGAAAAATTATATCCCATTACATTGGTATTGGAAATGAATATTAAAAACGGGCATATTGTTTCTTGTTTGCCGTTGACCTCAATTGTGTAGCTAACAATATTTTTATAGGACCACATAGATTTTATGCCGGCTATTAAATAAGTTAGTAGCCTCCGGTTTCTAGAGCTTTCGAAATTTAAGATTGTATTGGCCGCAAATCCGATTCCTGTATTGCTAAAAAAATAATTATCATTAATTTCACCTACATCAATTGCAGTTATGTTATTTTTTTTGATAGTATTGATTGCTTTTTCAATGTTGGTTGAAATTTTAAGGTTTCTTGCCAAACCATTACCTGACCCAATGGGAATAATTCCTAAAACAATTGTAGTATGGACTAGACAAGAAGCAATTTCGTTAATGGTTCCATCGCCTCCGCATGCCACGATAATATCCGCTTTTTGCTTTATGGATTGCCTCGTCAATAGTTTAGCGTGACCTTTGTATTCAGAGTATTTTACGACAATGGAAAAATCCTTTTTTCCAAAGTATTTTAACAGATACTGCTCCGTAATCAACGGTTTTCCTTTACCAGCAACGGGGTTTACTATGAAGTGGACAATTTTCATTTGTTCGCTTTTAAGGTTAACCCGTTATGATTGTATAGATGATCGGCCACTTGAAAATAGGAAATCGTTTCTTTTAGAAAACCATCATTCATAGGTATGGATTGCAAACTGTTATCTATACTGTCCCATTGGTACAAATTGGCCTGTTTCTGATCCCCTAACACCATAAGTTCCGAACCTTTCAATAGTCCTAATTTTCTATAGTTTCCAATAAAGGCACGTTCATCGCTCTTGCGCATTTTCAAGACATCTTTGCCGAAAAGGTTGCTTTCATAATTCCATCCCAGCTGTGCGAATAATGTAGGAAATACATCGATTTGGGAACATAATTTTTTAATATGTTCTTGTTCTCCATTTTCAAGATTTACTATCATTGCCGGAATATGGTAATTGGCAACATCAAGTTCCCAACGGCCTGCACTGCTGGCACAGTGGTCTGCCATGATCACGAAAACCGTATTTTTAAACCAAAGCTTTTGTTTTGCGCTTTTTAAAAATTCCTGAATGGCATAGTCGGTATACTTGATGGCACCGTTTCTTCCTGTCCCTGAGGGAATATCAATTTTATTGTCTGGATAGGTATATGGTTTATGGTTGGACGTAGTCATGATAAAATCGAAAAATGGTTTCCCTGCTTCAAATGCTAAATCTGCTTCATTTAAAACCCTACTGTAAATATCTTCATCGCAAACGCCCCAAGCATTTTCAAAAGTCACTTCATTATCCCCAATGTTTTTACGATTGGTAACAATATCGCCTGTTGGCAAAAATCCTCTACCTCTGTCAACAATATCAAAACCATTTTCGCTAAAATATTTATCCATATTATCAAAATAACCATCGCCACCATAAAAGAAAGTCCGTGAGTACCCTTTGGTTTTAAATACCTCACCAATCGTAAAAAGATTATTATTTTTGTCTCTTTTCACGATACTCCGCCCTGGAGTAGGGGGAACTGAAAGTGTTATGGCCTCCATTCCACGTACTGTTCTGGTTCCAGTGGCGTACAAATTATCGAAGGATAGCCCTGCTTGTGTTAAGGAATCCAAGGTTGGCGTCAACCGTTCGGGGTTGCCAAAAGAGCCCAAATATTTTGCACTTAAACTCTCAATACAAATGAAAATAACATTTGATTTTTTTTCTTCGCCATCATTCGTAACATATCTATTTATACTTGAAGATGGGGCATAAATACTGTCTTGAGGCGTTTTTATGTTTTCATTTACTTTCAAGAATGCCTTTATAATAGGCTCGGTTTGATAAAACTCCGGATAGCTCAATTCATTATTCCGAAATGCCGCAAAGAAGGAATAAATTCCGGCTTTGGAAATTTCATTGTTATAGCGATTTTCTGAAAGTTCGGCATTTTCGTTTTTGATAAACAAAGCAAAAATCAAAGTAATCCCTAAAATAAGCACGCTTGGAACCAATCGTATTTTAAAGACATCCTTACTTTCAAAAGTGCTCTTGAATAGTCCCAATTTTTTAAAGAATAAAACCGTAACCACGACAAGAATACTTATGCCGCCTATTAAAATGGGTAAGGGATAGGATTCGTTGATGTTCTTTACTACCTCGTAGGTATATATTAAATAATCAACCGCTATAAAATTGAACCTTCTTTGAAATTCATCCCAAAACGTGATTTCCGCAAAAAACGAAAAGAAGATGATGAGGATGCTCACGGTAAAGCCCGTATAGCAAATAATCCTATCTGCCACGGAACCGATAAACTTGTTGGGTATTGCCAAAAAATACACAGAACCAAGTAAGGCAAAAAATGAAACGGCACCGATATCGTAAAAAAGCCCTGTACTAAATGTAGTAGCCAAAGCAACTAGGCCATGATCTGTTTCTGAAAAGTTCCAAACAAGGAAAATGACTCTTAATAAAAGGGAAATCGCTAGAAACAAAAGGACAAAGCCTTTTAACAATGTAAATCGTTTTGGAACTGTTAGCTTCATTTTAATCGTATTAATTGTTTTAGTTTATTTATATTTTCTTGCTTTCCTTTTTCTACAACATCTTTGCCATAAGGGGTCTTGAAACGGTGTTCTTCCAAAAACTTAATGTTGAGAATTTGCCATTCGCCATCTGTCAAAACGATGTCACAAAACAGTTCCCATTCCTTTCGTAGGAGCATATTCCTGAATAAAAAATTTGGTGTGCCCAAATGGAACAGATCCGCATCACAAAGTACTTGAGCATAAATATCATGGGGGTTTTGAGGTATTTTTGTAGCCTCTATGCAAGAGCACACCATGTCAATTTCTTGTTTTGTGCAATTTGCCTTGGCCAGATATTGCGCTGCAAGTCCTTTGCTTACGTCTTCGTGACCTTTGTAGGTTATGGAAAAACCAGTATCGTGGAAGCAAGCTGCTATAGCTATAAAATCTGCTTCTTTTGCTGGTATTTTTATAGCATCTGAAATCAAAAAAACATGATCAATTACTTCTTGCGTATGTGCAAAGTTGTGAAAAGGCAGATTCTTGCATTTATCATTATGAAGTATGTCTGAACAATACCGGGTAATACTATTAATCGTCATGGCTGTCACGGCTCGTATCTAATAGGATGATATTGGCATCACTTCTAATTTCAATGTGCCTTATTTCGCCTCCACTTGTACCGACATTTTTGGAAATAACAATACAACCTATAGATAATAGCAAAACCAACACAAAGCCGTATTTGACAAAAGGCAGTTTTTTAAATTGGAAAAACAAGGTCAGCAGCGAAGCACCACCCAGAACCAACATCATGGTAAAAAAGAGTTCTGCCACTTCTTCGTGATTATGTATAATGGTTTCACTAATTCCAGGTAAATTCTCTACGATATCTTCAGCGCCTTCACCAGTATAAAAAGCGGCAATAGCGGTCAATGCACTAAAAATGAAAATTCCCAATGCCGTTGTCCTTACTTGCCGGTTTTTGGTGATGTACCCTGAAACCAATACAAGAAATCCAACCAGCACACCCACCATGGGAAGATGGTTTACTACTAAATGAAAATGTGCTTCGTTCATAATATATTTTTTTATTTTTAACACCCTACTGTGAAGGTTTACTCTGTGATCAAGTTAAATGCTCCTTTGGTTAAAAATTGCGTGTCAGGCTTAAAATCAGCTGTATTGAGTATTTGGATAAACCCATTGTTTGTAGCACCTATTTTTACCAATACTCTTTTGAAGTTTGTAGTATCTTCTTTTACAAGTACAAAAAAGTCATTATCAATGTTTGCTACTGCTAAGGAAGGCAATGCAGGATGTTCTGCCGAGGTGGTCAAGATTTCAGCTTCAATGTACATTCCGGGAGCAAATAGTTTTACTTCTTCTTCATTTACTAAATCTCCGTGAACATCTACCGTTCTATTTTGTGCATTTATAGACTTATTAACTAAATGAACCCTACCCTTATACACATTGTCCATATCGTTTTGCAATCTCACGTTGATTTGTTGACCTATTTTGACCATGGGAAGGTCTTTTTCAAAAATCTTCAATTCTATGTGAAGGTCGTCGGTATTGGTAACGGTTACAGCAACATCTGAAGGATTCAAATACATGCCTTTGCTTGCGTTTATAGTGGTTGCATAACCTGATAATGGAGAAAGCACACTAATGACCGACCGAATATTTTCGCCCGTAAGGCTATTCGGGTCAATGTTCATTAGGCTCAATTTCTTTTTAAGGGATTGGTATTGTGCCAAGGTAACGGTGTACTCCGATTCTGCCTTTAAGTAATTCTTTTTTGAAGTCACATTATCGACCATCAATTCTTCTTGGCGTTCATAATCTGATTTTAAATAACTCAACCGTCCTTGGGCTTCCAAGAAGTCTTGTTGTGCCTGAACATATTCCGGATTTTCAATTGTGAAAAGCACTTGGCCCTTTTTGACCGGATGCCCTGGCAATAGTTCAATATCCTTTACATAGCCAGCAAAGTAGGCACTGACATCTGCTTGGTTCTGTGGAGGCACTGCGAACATACCGTTGGCTTTCACTACGGTATTAAACTCTTGCATTGTTATTTTGCCCAATTCCATCTCGCCAGATATGAATTGATTTTCGGTTATGGTGATAGCATCTTGGTCTACATGCTCTATGCTTGCATCTGTATTGCCTTTTTCTGATTTTTCATTTGAATTGCAGGAAGCCAGCGTTAGCGCAAGCAGCAAAAGAATGCTTGTTGAACTTATAACATCGGAAAAATTATTGACTATATTTCTCATCATTAATTGGTTAAATAATTTAATTCTAAAACTGTAGCGTTATACTCGTTAAGGTTTTGTAGATAGGTGATTTGAATATTTTTGGCACTTTCTAAAAGCTGTACGTATTGCAAAAAATCTATCTCACCGTTTTGAAATGATTTAGATGCAGTTATAGTTAATTCTTTAGCAAGTTTACCTCCTGTGGTTTCAAAATAATCCACGGCTTCTTGAAATTTCCTTAAATCGGATAACAAGCCCTGATACTTTGATTCGAGTTGTATCTTGAAATTTTCAGATTCATCTGCCATAATCATAGTCTCTGTCTTTGCTGCATTGATTTTCGCTTTATTTGCTCCAAACCATAACGGAATGGATAAACCTGCTTGAAAACCATTGTATTGCTTTGCGTTCACACCATTATTAGTACCTTGAAAGACTGATATATGTAAATCTGGAAGCAATCTTTGCCTTTCCAAAGAGAGAGAAGATTCAGTTAGTTTTTGAGCGAAATCGTAGAATAGTATTCCAGGATGGTCACTAAAATTAGGTTGTTGTAATTCCAGTCTGGGCAAACGGTTTTCGTTTACGACAAGCAATGAATCCGTTTGCATCCATTGATATAGCATCGTAAATGCTTTTGCCACGCCTTCTTTTGTTTGTGCAAGGGAAATGGCTATTTCTTTTTGCTTGGTCTCTGCCGTAAGTTTTTCCAATAAATTAGTTTCGCCCACATCATATCGTTTGTTGGCAGCCCTAGAAAATTGGCCATAAAGACTGTCCAGAAAAGTATATTGCTCTACTAGGCTGTTATAATAAATCACATTATAGTAGGCCTTATAAACTTCTTTGGTCAATGTTCTTTCATTTAAGCGGTACTGTTGTGTGGATAACTCAACCCTCTGTTTTTCCACTTTGCGTTGAGCACCATAAATTGTAGGGAATTGTAAGGATTGGCTAATCCCAAAAACATCTAAAGGAAGCCCGTTTTGCGCAATATTATTTTCATCAGAATTATAATATACCTGCGTTTTATCTAAATTGAAAGCACTTCCTACGAGCTGTTTGGATTGATCTATTTTTTTTGCATAGGCCTGAAGTCCATTATTGTTTTCGATAGCTAATTGTACGGCTTGTTCCGCACTAATAGGCTTTTGTTGCGCACTTCCCATAATGGGCAAGAACAAAAGGGCAATAATACCGAGAACCTTAAGGTCTACTTTTGCCTTGACTTTAGGATGATGTCCTTTTCTGTCGAAAATTGCATATAATATGGGCAATACCACTAAGGTCAAAATTGTTGCGGTAATCAATCCACCCACAACAACTGTTGCCAAGGGTCTTTGTACTTCTGCTCCGGCCGAGGTTGAAATTGCCATAGGTAAAAAGCCTAGGGCTGCCGCTGTTGCTGTTAGTAATACAGGGCGTAACCTATTTTTTGTTCCCATTAAAATTCGCTTGTTAATATTGCTTACACCATGTGCTTTCAGTTCCTTAAATTCCTCGATCAATACAATACCGTTTAGAACGGCAATTCCAAAAAGAGCAATAAAACCGACTCCTGCTGAAATACTAAAGGGTAAATCCCGTATGTAAAGTAACATCACCCCTCCAATTGCGGATAAGGGAATAGCACTATAGATCATCAAGGCTTCCTTTACGGAATCGAAAGCAAAGTAGAGTAAGACAAAAATTAGAACCAGTGCAATAGGTACAGCAACTTTTAATCTTGCCGTTGCTGTACGAAGGTTTTCAAATTGCCCACCATAGCTTACAGAATAGCCGGTAGGTAATTTAACATCCCTTTCAATAATGGTTTGAACATCCTTAACTACCGATTCCAAATCTCGATTACGGACGTTCACGCCTACGACTATTCGGCGCTTTGTATCGTCACGCGATATTTTTGCCGGTCCCTTGGTGTAACTTATTTTGGCAAATTCGCTCAATGGTAGTTTTGTGCCATCAGGAAGAGGCACCGAAGCTGTTTCTATATTTTCAATATCCCTTCTATGGGCTTCGTTGTACCGAAGTACCAAATCAAATTGCTTTTCTCCTTCGAAAACTGTTCCTGCTGTCATTCCCGCAAAACCCATGGTAATGACCTTGTTCAGGTCTTCAATGTTCAAAGCATGTTTTGCAATTTTTCTACGATCATATTTTACCGTCATCTGGGGCAGTCCGGCAGTTTTCTCTACAGAAATATCGGCAGCTCCTTCCACGTTTTGAATTGCTTTTTCTATTTCTAAAGCTTTACTGGCGAGTATCTCCAGATCCTCGCCAAAAACTTTAATTGCCAAATCTGCACGTACTCCGGTAATCAGCTCATTGAAACGCATTTCAATGGGCTGGGTAAACTCAAAATCAACACCTGCAATTTCTGATAAAGCTTCCTTAAATTTATCTGCCAATTCGTCTTTAGTCTCGGCAGATACCCATTCGCTTTTTGGCTTTAATTTGATAATAACATCACTTTCTTCCATAGACATAGGATCTGTAGGCACCTCAGCAGCGCCAATGCGACTCACAACTTGTTCTACTTCAGAAAATTTTTTCAATATTTTCTCCATTCGCGTCGTAGCTTCGATAGTTTTGCTTAAGGATGTTCCCGTCTTTAAAACAGGCTGAATAACAAAATCGCCCTCATCTAAAGTGGGTACGAATTCGCCTCCCATTCTTGTAAACAGAAATCCGGTAAACACCAGTAGTCCCAAAGCAATGCCCAAAACCAATTTCTTTTGGCGTAACGCCCATGAAATGGTGGGTTGGTATTTTCTTTCTAAAAATGTAATTAGCCGAGATGAAATAGTTCTTTTTTCGGTATTGGTTGGTTTTATGAACATGGAAGCCATTACTGGTATATAAGTAAAGCACAGTACCATAGCGCCAATTAAGGCAAAAGAGAATACCAGAGCCATAGGACGGAACATTTTACCTTCTACGTTTATTAAGGAAAGAATAGGAATAAATACGATGATGATGATCAACTGCCCAAAAACTGCGGAGTTCATCATTTTTGATGCACCTTGATAGGTGATCTGATCTATTAACCCTTGTCTTTCGTTTATAGGAAGTGCCAATAATTTGGTACGCTGACTTGTAATTTTAAAGGCAATAAATTCAACAATAATTACCGCTCCATCAATGATGATCCCAAAATCTATGGCACCCAAGCTCATCAAATTGGCATCTACCCCAAAGATGTACATCAAGGAAAGTGCAAATAGCAGAGATAATGGAATAACGGAGGCCACGACCAAGCCAGACCGTAGGTTACCTAAAAGCAATACTACAACGAATATCACGATTAAACTCCCCAATATTAGGTTCTCGGCAATTGTAAAAGTAGTTTTGGCAATAAGTTCGCTTCGCTCCAGAAAGGGATTGATAGAAATGCCTGGAGGCAACGACGATTGTATTTTGGCCACACGTTCTTTTACAGCTTCGATCACAGCATTGGAGTTGGCATCTTTGAGCATCATAACCTGTCCCAAAACTTTTTCACCTTCACCATTTCCCGTTATTGCACCGAAACGATTGGCATGGCCAAAACCTACCGTAGCAATATCGCTAACATAAACCGGCACATCTCCTTTCTTTAATACAACAATATCTTCTATATCTTGAACAGAAGAAACTAAGCCTTCGCCCCTGATAAAGTAACTTTCATTTGCTTTCTCTATATAACCACCTCCGGCAACACTATTGTTTTTTTCCAAAGCACTGAACACTTCAAAAATGGAAACGTCCATCGCACGAAGTCGTTCAGGGTTAACAGCTACTTCATAGGTCTTTAGGTAGCCTCCCCAAGTATTTACCTCCACCACTCCGGGGATTCCGGAAAGTTGACGTTTTACCACCCAATCTTGTATGGTACGCACATCGGATAATGAATACTGTTCTTTGTGTTCTGCATCAACATCGATCACGTATTGGTATATTTCGCCCAGTCCTGTGGAAACAGGACCCATGAATGGCTTACCGAAGCCTGCTGGAATTTTTTCTTCGGCACTTTTTATTTTTTCTGCTATAAGTTGACGAGGTAGGTAAGTACCCATATCATCATCAAAAACAACTGTAACCACCGATAGACCAAACTTTGAAATAGAACGAATTTCCTTAACGCCTGGCAAGTTGGCCATTTCAAGTTCCACGGGATAGGTCAAAAATTTCTCTACATCCTCGGTAGCTAAATTTCTAGAGGTTGTGATGACCTGTACTTGATTGTTGGTTACATCCGGGACGGCCCCAATGGGTATATTGAAAAGGGAATAAAGGCCAAACCCCACGATGCCTGCGGTGAATAGCAATACAATTAGCTTGTGATGAATACTGTATTGTATAATCCGTTCTAACATTTTTTCATTGTTTATATGAATAACAATCCAAATGTAGAACTGGCATCTAAGATGTATCTAAGCCCTTCCTTAAGATTCACTTAAAATAGGATGCATCAAAGATGGCTTCGTCTAAAACTAAAAAGGCCCTGGACAATGTCCAGGGCCTTTTTCAATCAACTATTAAACACTAACCAAAATAGTAATGGATAAAGTGGGAATACCTATTTTTCTCAAGGCAGGTATTGCCAAATCAGTTATAAAAGTAGCATGCTATTATAAGAACTAGCCAAAGGAAGTCTTAGGATTCGCTTAAAATTCAATCTCGAAAGTCGTTCCTATCCCAAATTCACTCTCCACCACTATTCGCGCGTTGATAGCATCAGCAGCTTTTTTGGCTATGGACAGCCCCAAACCGTTACCCGAAATATTTTTATGGTTTAGTGCATCGGACCTAAAAAAGTGGTTGAACAAGTTGTCTAAATCCTCTTTTTTTATGCCTATTCCTTCATCTTGAACTTTGCAGATAACTTTTGAATCTAGCAGGACAATGTCTATATGTATGGTGGTATCGTCATTAGAATATTTTATGGCATTGCCAATGATGTTCTCCAATATCAAGTTTGAATAATATTGCGGTACCATAGCTTCTAAACTAGTTCCATTATGAAAGTCTATTGCGAGATTTTTTTCAGATATATGTTTTTTTTGCCTCGAAAGAATTTCGTCAATTATGGTGGGTAAAGGAACTAATCGTTTATTCGCTGTTTTTGCGTTAGTATCTAACCTAGCCAACAGTAAAAGCTGCTCTATGGTGGCAGACATTCGATCTATTTCTGTAAGGCTGAATTTGATTTTATCTTCATATTCTTCCTGTTCTCTCGGCTTTCGTATCAGCACCTCTAAGGTCCCTCTTAGTGTAGATAGCGGTGTGCGCAATTCGTGGGAAGCGTCTGACGTAAATTGCCGCTCTCGTTCAATAGCGTTTTCAATACGTTGAAGCAATTGATTTATTCCGGAAGACAACTCAAAGAGTTCGTCCCTATTTTGAGGAAGAACAACCCTTTCATTCAAATTATTCTTTGTAATTCTTTTTGTTGTTTCGGTTATAATTTTTACTGGGATGATCCCACGCCCTGCCAAGTATCTAGAAATGAAATAAAGTCCCACCAAAAGGAATAAATAGGAAACGATCAAAACATTCCTTAGGTTGAGCAATACCATCTTGGATGATTCCAATGACATTGCGGCTAGTATAAAACCTTTAATTCTGCCATTTTCCTCAATAGGTAGCTGTACTTGCCTAATGGCTCTGCTATTTAGTGTTTCATTAAAATGACCACCATATTTTTGTTTTGGGTTAAATCTGAGAACATCTGCTTTAAGGTTTGGAGATTTGTCCATAAATTTACCATCCTTGTTCAGTATCTGAATAAAAACAGGGTTGACTTGCACCTCTAAATGCTCTCTTTCTTCCCATTCGTTTTTATTGATAACCTTGATACTATCACCAACTATGTTAATTTCTCCGCTATGCTTTACCGCTTCAAAAGAAAGGTCGTTATCTAGATTTTGATATACCGCACCTTGTACTACAAAATATACAACTATAAAAGCCACGGCCATAATAACGGCAGTAGCAATCATATAATGTAATGCAATTCTATTTCTGAAACTTAAGCTCATACCTCTTTTGCTACATAGCCTATTCCACGAACGGTTTGAATATAGTCATCCTCTTTTCCAAGTTTTAATTTTCTGCGAAGGGCATTGATATATACGTCAATAATCCCCGTATTGTATTCAAAATGAATATCCCAGACACTTTCGATAATTCTAGACCTTCTACAAACCATACCCTTGTTCCGCATTAAATATTCGAGCAAGGCGAACTCTTTTTGCGTAAGGCTAATTTCTTCCTCTCCCTTTAGAACTTGGTGTGTTGCGGAATTAAGCACGATATTTCCCAGCATAAAAATGGAATGTTCCCCAGATTTAGGCCTTAGTTGTACCCTGATTCGTTCCAAAAGTTCTTCAAAATGAAAAGGTTTTTTAATATAATCGTTTGCACCAGCTTGGAGTCCAAATATAGTTTCGTCCACGGTATCCTTTGCAGTTAAAAAAATAATCGGTGTGTCCTTGAACTGTTTTCTGAACTGGCGGCTAATTTCAATACCGCTTACGCCAGGAACCATCCAATCTAAGAGTAGTAAATCGTATTCTCCGGAAAGTGCGAGTTGAAGACCTTTGTTGCCCTCTTCGGCAATATCTACGGCATAAGACTCTTCTTCCAAACCTTGCTTAAGGAAATTGAATATGCCCGGCTCATCCTCTACGATTAGAATTCTCATGTTACAAAAGTTACGCTTTTTAATTAAAGGAAGATTGGGTTTTTCTTAAGATTTGCTTAAAATTTACGAGTAGGGGTCTGTCCTCTTATTTGTATTGGAAATAAGCACTCTTAAATTCCAATTATCAACTATATGATGCTGTTATATCAATAGTTTGATAATTAACCATCTATTTTTTGGTCCATTCAAAAGCCATATTGAACAAGTTAAATAAAAGGTTGATATGATAGGTTTGAGTACAGAACCTGATATAACCCGTTCAAATAAACGAAAGAAGAATGAGGTGGAAGGACTAGTTTGGATTATCGATTGTTTAAATATTTCGAAGTTGTTTGGCCTCCGAAGATTTTCTTATACATTTAATTATCGACTATTTTTATTGGATCTCCATTCACAATTGTTCTTTAACCAAAAAATTTGAACGTAATTTTACTTCTCCTTTTTAGAATAAAACCAGTAACTGATTCCTGCGGACCAATAGAACACGTTCTCTAAATCTTCCTTAATGATGGCGTCAACGGTGGTAATGGTCGCACTGCTTTGTGGGAAAGCCCAAACAGGCGAAAAGGAAAATATAAAGTGCTTGTGGTAATACTGTAAAGGAAGACTCAGTTCTACATTTAAGAAATTGAATTCAGAGGCTTCCGAAATGTCAACATTCGTGACCTCAATGGGTTCGGAACTCCCTGATCCCTTACCTTGTCCCTTTCTATTGCCCAAGCGACTTGTGCTATAATATTCTTGATAAAAATTTTGGGATCCAATATAGAGCGACACTCTTGGGTTGATCAACAAGTTATTTTCAAACGTATAAAAAGTACGGTCAAGCATTAGACCGCCAAAAATATCCGGAGAACTTCCGTTGTTAAAATATGTGCTAGCCGATAGAGAAGCTTCAAAGGCTTTCAAATCATAACTTAGAATACCTGTGATATCGCCGACAACTTCGGATTGTACGTTGTAACTGTCCTTATCATAAAAATAGGCCGTACCGGAAATGCCTCCGCTCCAGTTTTTTGAATCGAACAGATAGCCAGCCGTAATCAAGGAAAGATCTACTCGATTCTCCTCGGTACCCGTGAGGTATGATATGGAAGCATCCGCAAAAAAGCCGGATTTGTCATAATACCCGATAGAAGGAAAAATATATGGGGCTGCTATCGAATCACGCCTGCCCAAAAATACCGCATCGTTGATGTAGCTTATATCGGTCAAAAAATAGGATCTGTCCTCGCTCGATTTTTCCTTGCCCGAGTTCTTATCGCCTTGAGCAATCGAACTGGTTCCTATAAACGATAATAACACCGAACAAATTAGAAGTCTTATTTTCATAACAGAGATAATTTAACAAAAGGAAAAGGCTTTGCCACGGTTATATGGTAAAGCCCAATATCAAATACTATTTATTATTATTTTTGCCTTTATTTTTCTGAAGGTTGGGTTTTTTGTTCCCTTTTTTGTTCATCATCTTCTTATTGCCCATCATGTTTTTTTGGAGCATCATTTTTCTTTGTTGATAGGTGTTCTTGAATTTCTGTCCGTCCATATTCAAACACTCGCCATCTTGAAGCCTTAACTGCTTGCGGTCTTGTGTTTGATACGAACCATCGGGTTTGACGGTGGTACCATCGGCAAGTTCGAGCTGTTGTTGCAATCTGTTCTGCGACTGGTTTCTGATCTGAACCGCCTCGCCATCGACCAGCATCACTTGGAACCGATTTTGGTTCCGTTCTTGAATTTGGGCATCGGACAGTCCTTTGTTCTCTTGCATGACCTTATACCTGTACTGGTATTCGTTGCGGTATTTTACGCCATCGTTATCGAGACATTCGCCATCTTTCAGTCGCAGACGGTCGCGATCTCTAGTCAGGTACGAGCCATTGGGGCTCACTACCGTACCATCGTTTAAGGTCAAGGGATCCTGCAATCGTATTTGATCGCGATCACGGATCTGTAGCACATCGTCATCGACCAATAACAATCGGTCTCGGTCTTGTACCCTATCCTGATCTTGGGCTGTGAGCATTGTAGTTCCTAAAACCGCGAATGCCGCTAAAAAAAGTATTCTTTTCATCACATTATAATTTAGGATTAATAATGATGTAAAAGTATACACCGTTTATGGCTTTTAAAATGACCTAGGTCAGTTGAAGCCAATAAATACGGGGTTTTTGTGTAACTTATGTTACATAAAAAACACATAATAGACTAACCAATCCGCTAAAAGCTGTAGCCAATCAAACATTATCAACTGTATTTATAGTGCCCGAAATGGAACAGGACAATTTCATGGTATTGTAGATTGTGCCGAACTTTTCAATATTCTTTTTTAATAAGCCCGTATTCAATTTCTTGTCCTTGGTGTAAATAGCCAAATTGTAAACGATACTGTCCATTCTTGGCGGATTTTCAAGACGTGTCGAACTGACTTCGAGAATAGCATTTGTATAGGTGAATTTCATCATGCCAGAAAAACGTTCAACATTCTTCAGCATACAGGCAGCAAAAGCACCCAAGAATAATTCGGCAGGATTTGGCAGGCTTTCAGAAGTCGTACCAAAATCTATGTTTGATTGCTTTATATGAACAATTGCATCCTTACTTGAAGTTGACGATGCTTTAATTTTATATGCCATAGCATGTTTTGTTATCAATTAAAAGTGCCAATACTTTATTATGGTCGGTTTATATCCTTATATAAGTTGAGAACTGTAGACGGAGTCAAAGGTTACACATCAAACAAATGGTTTGTGATACAACGTAATTAGTTTTTAAGATACTTTAAAATGGTAATACCTGTCGGATGTTCTAAACTTCTTCTCCTATTTCTATACTTTGTTATGCTTTCATATTTTTAGCTTTGTTTTCTCGAGCCACTTACTATCCTTGAAATTATCCCTTTTTGATTTGTAAATTCCGCTATCAATACACCACCTATGTGGAGTACGATAAATCCGATCAAGTAATAAATACCAAGTACATGGATTTCTTCCATTGGCGTTTTAAATTCCTTTGGTCCAAATTCTATAATAAGTCCGGTAACTAATGAAATAACAACACAGCAATAAAAAATGATATAAGTCCATTTTTGAAATTTCTCCTTTATGGGTAGGTCTTTGGTCAAAGGATTTTGGAACTTCATAGACCCAAAAAGAGGGAGTGTAAAACGTAGGCTAAATAAGCCAGTCAATACATAACCAATGTAAATATGCCAATCCCACATGGGCTGTCTTATCTTTTTTGCTAAAGTAATGAGTTGTTCTTGCGATAAAGTCTGGTCGGTACCACTCAAATATTCTTGTATGATAGTAGCCACATTATTCTTGTTCATCCATGTTAAGCGCAAAAAAATCGTAATTAGCAATAACAGAAATGAAACAGCTATTGCCCAGTGTAGTGTTCGATATATTTTAGAATATTTTATTTTTTCCATTATGTTGGTTTTTAGTGTATCCTTTATGTTCTTTTAATAACGTTTTAATGGGCAACCATTAATTTGTCCTAATTTTAGGTACATTTCTTTTTTAGGCTAAACTAACCCCAAATAGATACCCTACCAATGCGGTCAATCCCATGGCAACCGTTCCCCAAAATGTAATTCTAATAATTGCTTTTAAAATATCCGAGCCTCCTGCCTTTGCAGCTAGACCTCCTAGGATGACCAGAAATAAAATGGCAGAACCGTAGAGATAATATTCCAAACGCTGTAACGGCATAAAAATCGTTGCCAGAAGCGGAAGTGTACCGCCCACCGTGAATGCTGCTCCAGAAGCAAAGGCGGCTTGTATCGGTTTGGCTTGACTAATTTCATTAATGCCTAACTCATCTCTGATGTGGGCAGCGAGTGCATCTTTTTCAGTTAACTCTTTAGCAACTATTAATGCCGTTTCTTTTTTTAGGCCCCTGTTTTCGTAAATTTCAGCTAAGCGTTGCAATTCAATTTCAGGCATTTCCTCTAGTTCTTGCTTTTCCCTCTCGATATCCGCTTGTTCTACATCAGTTTGAGAACTTACAGAAACGTACTCTCCAGCTGCCATTGATAAAGCACCTGCGACCAATCCTGCAACGGTTGCCAATATAACAGGTTCTCTAAAATCACTTGCCGCGGCAACACCTATTGCCAAACTAGCTGTTGATAGGATACCGTCATTTGCACCAAGGACGGCTGCTCTTAACCAATTACTTCGGTGTATGTAATGATTGTCTAAATAATCGCCTTCAAATTCTGACATTTTTCAATTTTGTTTGTTATAAATGTACTGTGGGTATATGGGTTGAAATATGATAGAGGTCACTTTAGTTATTTTTACGAAGGAATAATTATGCCATAGGACAAGTTCTGATATACAATTATGTGTCTCCTTACCAATGTTGGGATTAAATTTTCTTATTACTTTTCCAATAACCTCGTTGTTACGATTTTTCATATGGTAGTATTGAAAATATACTTTTTCCTTAATCCGAAATCTCCCAATATCAATACTCAAGAGTATTGTTAAGTGAATACAATATATCCTTTGTTCTTTCATTTCTGTTTCAGTCGAAGTTTCCCATTTAGGTGCCGAGATCTTGGGCTATTAGCTTCTTGTCTCTATTTATTTCCGCTCTTTGGGTTAATGAAAATGAAATTGTCTTTAGGTTTTTTTCGAGGTTTGAGTCTCTAGACAATGGATTATATCTAGTTAACTTTGCTGTTTGAATACTATCAATATTTCTTACGGACTTAATTTGCCGTTTGGGTTAACAATGAAGTGTATCTTTCCGGCGTTGCGGAATCCTTCTCCTAAATTCAATAGCGAAGCTGTGTCTTTTGGGATTTTGGGACAATGGCCGTAACCAAGCTGTTATCAGGAATCGAATAGGGATATGGTGGCCAGCCAGAGAAGGTAAACTATACCATTATCGTTTCAGGCAATTATGGAAATGGTATTGGGCCTGATTTTCCTTTTGAGAACAACCCTGTGGGAATCTTAGGTACATTTAACCTTGATGATGAATTTCGGGTGGTCGTAAAAAATAAAATTAAAATTAATTGGAAATATCGAGACCGCCACTATGCATATTTCCTTAAAATTATTCATAGACCAAATTCGATAGTCATTTAAACATATGTTGTCAAGAAGATAATTTTGAAATTGAACAGGTATTTATGACCTGTAATACAGTTGTGATACTACTGACTAGCTGTTAGCCATAACCTTGTAATATACATTTGTATATGTATATAATTATATATTGGTACTGGAATATTCACTAATCAGAATCATATACTGAACAGTTCGATTTTATTACTCGCGAATATAACCCCGAGCCCGGAAGTCGCTCAAACCTTCCACTACAATCCTTCCCTAGCGGACACGCTACGCAGGTCCGCTAGGGAAATCTCTCCGTTCCAGTTTTGCCCGACCCCCTCGCGGCCGCGCAAAAGCACAAACGGCGAAAAAACCGCTTGACCTTTCCTCTCCCTACCCACAAAAATCTTGGATACTTCCATATTTCCTTAATTTTTTCAACACCATATTAGACCAGATAAATTTAGTGTTTGCACCCATATATACTTATATGGTTCGATATGTTTTTACATTTTAAATAATTGATTATAAGATAGTTATATTCTTAATTTATCTATTATATTTATCCGTGAAACGGATAGCAAGGTGCATTCTAAGTAACTTAGAATTGTCTACTTCTGACGAAGTGTTTTGCTTAAAAAGCAATGAAAAATGGAACAACGGAAAAAAGGTCGAAAACGATTGGGAAACATGAAGCGATACCATAACGTAATGCTTAGGTTCAATGATACGGAATATGGTATGCTGGTAAAAATATGCAAATCCTATAATTTGGACATCTCCGAAAGGGGCGTAATAAGTCCATTGCTTAGAAGATTGGTTTTGCAACAAGAGGCCGAGGAAAAGGATATGCTCCCCGACACTTCAAATCTTGCCTACTACATCAACAAGATCGGCAACAACATCAACCAATTGGTCAAGATTGCGCACCACAAGAATCTGAGAAGTCCGAACAGTAGTCTGCAAAACGAGATACAAAGAACCAATGAACTTTTGTACTCACTCATAGAAATTACGATGGAAGAACGAACAGAATGATAGGAAAGGTCATTTATGGCGAAACCTGTACCGGGACATTGAACTATATCTTCGGTAAAGAAGGTATGCAGATACTCGGTTATGGTAACACTTTTTCCCAGAGCATATCACCAAAATTTTTCGGAAACGTGCTCCATTTTCAGGGACAGCGAAA
>Ga0306871_1000144_pt1 | contig 28297 bp, 19 predicted proteins | sample AntRauMeHopE1497_FD_190447 | JGI IMG/M metagenome (GOLD analysis project Ga0306871, IMG submission 190447) | Saline lake microbial communities from Rauer Islands, Antarctica - Metagenome Hop E1 #497 (v2) (version 2) | ecosystem: Environmental > Aquatic > Non-marine Saline and Alkaline > Saline ... | reverse complement strand
GGCTATTTGGGATGGAGCATTTAGTCCGTCTGCCTTAAAAGGTGGGATTATAGGTGTGCTAGTCATAGGTTTTCAACGGGCAGCGTTCTCTAATGAGGCAGGTGTTGGATCTGCGGCGATCGCGCATAGTGCCGCAAAGACCAATCATCCGCCTTCCGAAGGCTTTGTAGCCTTGTTGGAGCCCTTTATAGATACCGTGGTGGTGTGTACGCTAACGGCATTGGTTTTGATATTTACAGGAATGCACGAGGTCGAAGGACTTGCAGGCGCACAATTGACGTCAGATGCATTTGGCAGCCAAATTTCGTGGTTTCCTTACGTTTTGGCACTGGCGGTTTTCCTTTTTGCCTTTTCTACCATGATTTCTTGGTCTTATTACGGAATGAGGGCGTGGACCTATCTCTTTGGAAAAAGCAGAAAAACGGAGTTCGTCTATAAAATGTTCTTTTTGGTATTTGTGGTCATCGGGGCTTCGGTAAGTTTAGGTGCCGTTTTGGATTTTTCGGACATGATGATTCTCGCTATGTCCTTCCCAAATATTATTGGACTTTATATTATGTCCGGGGAGGTTAAAAAAGACCTTGGAGACTATCTTAAAAATTTAAAGGCCAACAAATTGTTTAAAAAGCAGAAGATAGCGAAATAGCGACATAGCGTATGAAATTTTTAAAATCCCACTTAAGGTTCAATAAACAGGAACGAAGTGGGATTTTCTTTTTGTTGTTTTTATTGATCGGTGTGCAAATCGGATATTTTGTATTTAGGGATTATCTTTACGTTGGGTCAAAATCGATGCTTCCCGATACGGAGACCCAACAAAAAATCGACCTGCTTCGGGAGAATGTACTACAAAAGGATACGGTTCAAATATATCCGTTTAACCCCAACTTCATCACAGATTACAAGGGGTATACTTTGGGACTTTCCGTAGAAGAAATCGACAGGTTGCATGCCTTTAGGGCCGATAATAAATTTGTAAACACCACAGCAGAATTTCAACAGGTAACCAAGGTGTCCGATTCGCTTTTGAGCATGATTTCCCCGTATTTTAAATTTCCGGAGTGGGTAAGCACCAAAGCCAAACCTAAGGGCGCTAGCATTTATAAAAGCAGTTCCAATGAGGTAAGGGCAGGTATAGCTATTTCCGATTTGAATGCAGCCACGGAAGCCGAACTTAAATCCATTAACGGGATAGGGGACAAGCTGGCGGCGCGCATCATTAAGTTCAGGGACAGGTTGGGCGGTTTTCTACTAGATGACCAACTTTCCGATGTATATGGGCTAAAACCGGAAGTGGTGGAAAGAACCTTAAAACGCTTTCGTGTCCTGAAAATACCCGAGATAGAAAAAATGGATATCAATACAGCCACGGCAGAGGAGTTAGCGCAATTGGTCTATATTCAAAAAAAGGTGGCCTACGATATAGTAGCCTATAGGGAACGTAACGGAGGTATCGCTTCATTTGACGAATTGTTGGAAATAGACGGTTTTCCCGCCGACCGAATTAACAGAATTGCCTTATATTTGTTTAAAAAAAATTAATGCTATGAACGGAATGTACTTCACGGAAGAACATCAATTATTTAGGCAAAGTTTAAAGGATTTTTTACAAAAAGAGGTAGTTCCCCATATAGACAAGTGGGAAGAGACAGGTACTATCGACAGGTTTATTTGGCAGAAATTCGGGGAAATGGGATTTTTTGGACTTGCCACTCCGGAAGAGGAAGGCGGACTTGGACTAGATTTGTTCTATACCGTTGTGCTCTTGGAGGAATTACAGAAAGTTAACTCAGGCGGGTTTGCTGCGGCCATTTGGGCGCACGTGTATCTCGCCATGACCCATTTGAGCAAAAACGGAAATCAATATCAAAAGGACACCTACCTAAAACCTTCAGTAAGTGGAGATTTGGTTGGCTGTTTAGGGGTTTCCGAACCGTTTGGCGGGAGTGATGTGGCGGGTATGCGCACCACGGCGATCAAACAAGGGGAGAATTACATCGTCAATGGTTCCAAGACCTTTATTACAAACGGCGTTTATGCAGATTACGTCATACTGGCTGCCAAGACCAATCCTGAAATTGGTAATAAAGGAATCAGTATTCTCATCGTAGATCTAAAAAGTGAAGGAGTTTCGGCCAACAAATTGAACAAATTGGGTTGGAGAGCTTCGGATACGGCAGAACTTGCCTTTGACAACGTGGTTGTCCCTGCTTCCAATTTAATGGGAGCGGAAGGAAAGGGATTCACCTTTATTATGGAGGCCTTTGCCCTAGAAAGGTTGATTATGGGCGTTAATGCACACGCCAGGGCGGAATTTGCCTTGGAGTATGCACGTAATTATATGTCCGAAAGGGAAACGTTTGGGAATACCATAGACCAATATCAGGCGCTGCGCCATCGTTTTGTTGATCTCTATGCCGATATGGAAGTATGCCGACAATACAATTATTACGTAGTAGACAGAATGGATAAGGGCGAGTACGTGGTAAAGGAAGCCACAATTTCCAAGCTTAAGTCCACTAAAATGGCAGATGAGGTTATTTATGCCTGTTTACAGTTTTTAGGAGGCTATGGTTATATGGAAGATTATCCCATGGCCAGAATGTTCCGTGATAGTAGGCTAGGGCCAATAGGAGGGGGGACCTCCGAAATTTTACGGGAAATTATCGCAAAAATAATTATAGATAAAAAGGAATACAAGGCGCCAAACGAGTAGGTTTTTTCTAAAATGATTGGAATAATTACCAAAATAATCATTTGTATATTAAAAATAACCCTATATTTGCGCCCTTAATCACTAAAGAAAGGAGGTTGTAGCCCATGTTAATAATACCAGTAAAAGAAGGAGAAAACATCGATAGAGCTTTAAAGCGCTTCAAGCGAAAGTTCGATAAGACAGGTACAATGAGACAGTTGAGAAAACGTCAACAGTTTAATAAACCCTCTGTAGTGCGTAGAGCACAGATTCAAAAAGCACAGTACATACAAGGTCTAAGAGATCAGGAAGAAATCTAAGCCCGTGGTATTGAAAAATAGAAAAATCCCGCAATTTGCGGGATTTTTTTTGCTTCATAACCAAAATCATAATAAAGGTTTGATAACTTTGATGTATGGCGATTCAAGAATTCATAGCATATCTCTCACTAGAAAAGAACTATTCCGAGCACACGGTGCTTGCCTACAAAAACGATCTTCAAGCGTTTTTATCTTTTTGTTCCGCCCATTATGACGGGGCAGATATTGTTCATATAGACTATGTGGTCATAAGAAGCTGGATTGTTCGCTTGTCTGAGAGTGGTATTTCCAACCGGTCTATAAATCGTAAAATAGCTTCGTTAAAGGCATATTATCGTTTTCTTCAAAAAATCGGTGATATTACAGTTAATCCATTAGCTAGGCACAAAGCGCTAAAAACATCCAAAAAATTGGAAATCCCATTCTCTGAGACAGAGATGGAAGCTGTCTTGTCCGCTATGGGCTATACCGATGATTTTGAAGGAAAGCGGGACCAACTGATGATTCATTTACTTTATGCCACCGGAATGCGCAGGGCAGAGCTCATTAATTTAAAGTTGGGCGACGTAGATTTCGGGTCCAAATCCATCAAAGTGTTGGGCAAAAGAAACAAGGAGCGTATCATTCCTTTGTTGAGTAGTCTGAAGCCTTACTTTTTAGCGTATTTGAATGAGCGAAAAAAAATAGAAATTACCGAGGGCAACACTACTCTGTTTATTTCCAAGCAGGGCAATAAAATATATGAAACCCTTGTTTATAGAGTTATAAATAAGTACTTTAGTGATGTGTCCAGCAAAGTTAAGAAGAGTCCGCATATTCTTAGGCATACTTTCGCTACGCACTTGCTCAACGAAGGGGCGGATTTGAATTCCGTAAAGGAATTATTGGGACATTCGAGCTTGGCATCCACACAGGTGTATACACACAATAGTATAGCCGAGTTAAAAAAGGTGCACGCATTTGCACATCCTAGAGCAAACAAAGAATAGATGTCTAATCTGTTCCCGTTTTAAAACGGGGCGCTAAATATAAAGCCCATGAAAGTAAACGCACAATCCGTTAATTTTAATGCAGACCAGTCTTTGCTGGATTTTTTGCAAAATCGCTTGGATAAGCTAGAAACCTTTTATGATAAGGTAATTAGCTCAGACGTATATCTGAAAGTGGAGAACACCAGTAAAAAGGAAAACAAAATAGTAGAAATAAAGGTAAATATCCCAAGGGATAAATATATTGTAAAAAAGCAATGCAGATCTTTCGAGGAGGGCGTAGATTCTGCCTGTAGTTCCTTGGAAAGGAAGCTTATTAAAAGAAAAGAAAAATTAAGGCTGATAGCTTGATTAAAATTTTCCATATTTTGTTTTGAATAAACAAATAAATCTATACATTTGCAGTCCGTTAGAAATAGCGGACTTTTTTATGCTTAAAAAGTGTAAAAAATCGCCGATGTAGCTCAGCTGGCTAGAGCAGCTGATTTGTAATCAGCAGGTCGTGGGTTCGAGTCCCTCTATCGGCTCTTAAGTTCTTAAAAATACTGATTAAACGGGGAGATACTCAAGCGGCCAACGAGGGCAGACTGTAAATCTGCTGACTACGTCTTCGCAGGTTCGAATCCTGCTCTCCCCACTTTATTGTGGTAGGTAGCATCTTTTCAAAAGAGGCCTTTGCAGGTTCTCCCGATGCGTCGGGACTGCGCTCCCCACTTTAATTTTTATATCTGTATTTTTTTTTGAAATTTTGAAATTAAATAAGCGGGAGTAGCTCAGTTGGTAGAGCGTCAGCCTTCCAAGCTGAATGTCGCCGGTTCGAACCCGGTCTCCCGCTCTATTTATTTCTTGAATGTTAAAATGTTTGTTTTTTGGAAAGCCTTTGAAACTTTGGGGAAATGTAGGGTGAAAATTCTTTACCTAGCGGGGTCGATTTAAGTCTCTGCTTTTCTGTCAGAAATAAAAAAAACGGCGGGTTTTTCGCTAAAAACTTGAAGTTTAAGGTTGGAGTTGTATCAGTTAAAAGTTCTTTAGGGATAAAAACGGGCAACTTTAAACTATAAACCTGAAACACAAGATGCCGGTGTAGCTCAGGGGTAGAGCGTTTCCTTGGTAAGGAAGAGGTCACGAGTTCAAATCTCGTCATTGGCTCAATTGAGGAATAAATTTGTACACTAATATAAACTAAGATTAAAATTCATTAAACATGGCAAAGGAAAAATTCGATCGTTCCAAACCGCACTTAAATATTGGTACCATTGGACACGTAGATCACGGTAAAACCACATTGACTGCGGCTATTACAACAGTTTTAGCAAATGCAGGTCTTTCTGAAATGAGAAGTTTCGATTCTATCGACAACGCTCCTGAGGAAAAAGAAAGGGGTATTACTATCAATACATCACATGTAGAGTACTCTACGGCCAACCGTCACTACGCCCACGTAGACTGTCCTGGTCACGCGGATTACGTAAAGAACATGGTTACCGGTGCTGCCCAGATGGACGGTGCTATTTTAGTTGTTGCCGCTACGGACGGCCCAATGCCACAAACACGTGAGCACATTCTTTTAGGTCGCCAGGTTGGTATTCCTAGAATGGTCGTGTTCATGAACAAGGTGGATATGGTTGATGATGAGGAGCTTATTGAGCTAGTTGAAATGGAAGTAAGGGAATTACTTTCTTTCTACGAGTATGATGGTGACAATGGGCCCGTAATTGCAGGTTCTGCACTTGGAGCTTTGAACGGAGAGCAAAAATGGGTTGATACGGTGATGGAATTAATGGCCGCTGTTGATGAGTGGATCGAGCTTCCAAAAAGAGATGTCGAAAAAGATTTCTTAATGCCTGTTGAGGATGTATTTACGATTACAGGTCGTGGTACTGTTGCAACCGGTAGAATCGAAACAGGTATAGCTAATACTGGCGATGCTGTAGATATCATTGGTATGGGTGCCGAAAAATTGGCTTCTACTATTACAGGTGTTGAGATGTTCCGTAAAATATTGGATAGGGGCGAAGCTGGAGATAACGTAGGTATCCTTTTAAGAGGCATAGAGAAATCTCAAATTAGTCGTGGTATGGTAATCTGTAAGCCAGGTTCCGTTAAGCCGCACGATAAGTTTGAAGCTGAGGTCTATGTTTTGAAAAAAGAAGAAGGTGGTCGTCACACACCGTTCCATAATAATTACCGTCCACAGTTCTACGTAAGAACAACGGATGTTACAGGTAACATTTCCCTTCCAAGTGGAGTAGAAATGGTTATGCCTGGAGATAACTTAACTATTACGGTTGAATTAATTCAACCAATTGCCTTGAGCGTGGGTCTTCGTTTTGCTATCCGTGAAGGTGGCAGAACTGTAGGTGCCGGTCAGGTTACTAAGATTCTTTAGTATCGGAAATAGTTTTAAATAGTGTTACATCAAAAAGGGTGTCCCGACTTTAAATCGGGATACCTTTCGGTGTAAAATTATAGTGGTGTACTTTTCACATTGTTGTTGGGTGTGCTTCAAAAAATACGGGTGTAGCTCAGTTGGTAGAGCACTGGTCTCCAAAACCAGGTGTCGGGAGTTCGAGTCTCTCCTCCCGTGCGGAAAATGATTAAAAGTTTTGTACGGTTGTTTAACTTGTGGATATTAAATTCACAAAATACGCTTTCTGTGCTGTTTTCCATAAAGAGGCTTTGAGTTGTTTCTTTAAAATTGAAGCTATAAATTAGTTGAAAATGATTACATATATAAAAGAAGCGGTTGAGGAGTTAAGAAATAACGTAACGCTTCCTACTAGGGCCGAGTCGTCAAACCTAATGGTCGTTGTTGCCGTATTTTCAATCATCTTTGCTTTGGCCACTTGGGGCGTTGATACCGTTTTTAGTGAAATCATAAAAATATATTTCAACAACGTTCTAAATTAAGGGAAGCTCTATGTCAGAAGTATTAGAAAAGAAATGGTACGTAATAAGAGCTGTTAGTGGTCAAGAGAACAAAATCAAAGGCTATATAGAGAGCGAAGTGGAGCGTCATGGTTTTTCGGATTATTTGGAAGACGTTTTGGTGCCTACGGAGAAAGTTGTTCAAGTCAGGAACGGCAAGAAAATCAATAAAGAACGGGTTTATTTTCCGGGATATATCATGGTCAAGGCCAATTTGGGCGGTGAGATGGTGCATATCATTAGATCTATTACCAATGTTATTGGCTTTTTGGGTGAAACTAAGGGCGGAGACCCTGTTCCACTTAGAAAGGCCGAAGTAAACAGGATGTTAGGGAAGGTAGACGAGCTGACCATTAATACGGACAGTGTAGCTATTCCTTTTATATTTGGTGAGACCGTAAAGGTTATCGATGGTCCCTTTAACGGATTTAACGGCACCGTAGAGAAAATAAACGAAGAAAAGCGTAAGCTCGAAGTAATGGTGAAGATTTTCGGAAGAAAAACACCATTGGAGCTAAGCTATATGCAAGTAGAAAAAGTATAAGATAAGTGTTACATATTTAAAAGTTGTGTTGCTTCCATTAACACGCTTTCAATTTAATTTTAAACAATGGCAAAAGAAATAGGTAAAGTAGTTAAACTACAAGTTAGGGGAGGTGCAGCGAATCCATCGCCACCGGTTGGACCCGCCTTAGGTGCTGCCGGTGTTAACATCATGGAATTCTGTAAGCAGTTTAACGCTAGAACGCAGGATAAACCGGGTAAAGTTTTACCAGTTGTGATCACCGTTTATAAGGATAAGTCTTTTGATTTTCTTGTAAAAACACCACCAGCGGCAGTTCAGCTATTGGAAGCGGCTAAGATTAAAAAAGGATCTGGCGAACCTAACAGAGTAAAATTAGGTAGTGTATCCTGGGACCAGGTCAAGGCGATAGCCGAAGACAAAATGGTAGACCTTAATGCCTTTACTGTAGAATCGGCAATGAGTATGATTGCAGGTACGGCGCGTTCAATGGGTATGAAGGTTTCAGGAAAAAGACCTTTTTAAATCTTAAAAAGCAATTAAATGGCAAAGTTAACAAAGAAGCTAAAGGAAGCACATTCCAAAATAGAAAAGGATAAATTATATTCTGTAGAGGAAGCTTCAGCTTTAATAAAAGAGATAACCAATACAAAATTCGATGCATCTGTTGATCTCGCCGTACGTTTGGGTGTAGACCCAAGAAAGGCAAATCAAATGGTACGTGGTGTGGTAACACTTCCTCACGGTACAGGTAAGGATGTGAAGGTTTTGGCGCTGGTAACACCGGACAAAGAAGCGGAAGCACTGGAAGCGGGCGCTGATTTTGTTGGGTTGGATGAGTATTTGGATAAAATTAAAGGGGGTTGGACAGATGTTGATGTAATTATCACCATGCCTAGCGTCATGGGTAAATTAGGGCCTCTAGGACGTGTTTTAGGACCAAGAGGTTTAATGCCAAATCCAAAAACGGGAACAGTAACGATGGATGTTGCCAAAGCGGTATCCGAAGTGAAAGCAGGTAAGATTGATTTTAAAGTTGATAAAACGGGCATCGTGCATGCGGCTGTGGGAAAAGCTTCCTTTACGGCGGATAAAATTGCAGATAATGCCAGGGAGTTGTTAGACACTTTGAACAAACTTAAACCTACCGCTGCAAAGGGTGTTTACATGAAAAGTATTTTTATGTCAAGCACCATGAGTCCTAGTGTTCAATTAGACCCTAAGTCAGTTTAAGCGCTGCCGGTTAAAAATTTCAATTATGACAAGACAAGAAAAAGCAACGGTTATACAGGATTTAACAAAGCAGTTGTCAGAGAACCCAGTTATTTATTTAGCGGATGTTTCTGGCATGAAGGCAGGGGCTACCACAGATTTGAGAAGAGCCTGTTACAAAGCTAACATTAAGCTGGCCGTAGTTAAGAATACATTGCTTGCAAAGGCAATGGAAGCATCGGATAGGGAGTTTGGAGAACTTCCATCGGTCTTAAAAGGGAATACCTCCCTGATGTTTTCCGAAGTTGGTAATGCTCCGGCAAAACTGATTAAAAATTTCAGGAAAAAATCGGCTAAACCATTACTAAAAGGTGCTTTCGTAGAAGAGACAGTTTACCTTGGTGATGAGAATTTGGATGCGCTAGTGAGCATTAAATCCAAAGAAGAGATGATTGGCGAAATTATCGGGTTGTTACAATCTCCCGCCAAGAATGTTATCTCTGGACTTAAATCTGGTGGCGGTAAGCTAGCCGGAATCCTTAAGACATTATCCGAAAGATAAGTACGCACTATAAACTAAGTATATTTTTAAAATTTTATTAAACGATAGAAAATGGCAGATTTAAAAGATTTCGCAGAACAATTGGTTAACCTTACGGTAAAAGAAGTAAACGAGTTAGCTGGTATATTAAAAGAAGAATATGGTATTGAGCCTGCTGCTGCTGCAGTGGCCGTTGCCGCTGGTGGCGGTGCCGCCGAAGCTGGTGAAGCTGTTGAGGAGCAAACGGAATTCGATGTAATTTTAAAAGCCGCCGGTGCTTCTAAATTAGCAGTGGTTAAATTGGTTAAGGAATTGACCGGTTTGGGATTAAAAGATGCCAAGGATATTGTTGATAGCGCACCAAAGGCCGTTAAGGAAGGTGTTTCTAAGGACGAAGCGGAAGGTATTAAAAAATCTTTGGAAGAAGCTGGAGCGGAAGTTGAGCTTAAATAATAGCAACGACCATAGTCCCGATACTTCGGGGTTGGTTTAGGTCTTTTCCCGCCGGTTGGCGGGGTAAGACCTTGACCTATTTATAGAATTAGGTATATGAAGAGGTATACCACCACATAGTACTCACGATCAAAACACTGTCCTTAGATGTTCACAAATCAGACTGAAAGAATAAATTTTGCATCCGCCAAGAAAACACCGGCCTATCCGGATTTTTTGGACATTCAGATCAAATCTTTTCAAGATTTTTTTCAACTTGAAACAAAATCTGACCAAAGGGGTGACGAAGGTTTGTACAATACCTTCATGGAGAATTTTCCAATTACCGACACTAGAAATCAGTTTGTACTGGAATTTTTGGATTATTTCATCGATCCGCCAAGATATTCAATTCAAGAATGTATAGAGCGCGGTCTTACCTATAGCGTTCCGCTAAAGGCCAGGTTAAAATTATATTGTACCGATCCTGAGCATGAGGATTTTGAAACCATAGTGCAGGACGTTTACTTGGGCACTATTCCTTATATGACACCTAGTGGCACTTTTGTGATAAACGGTGCCGAAAGGGTAGTTGTTTCACAATTGCACCGTTCGCCAGGGGTTTTCTTCGGACAATCTTTCCATGCCAATGGAACTAAATTATATTCTGCCAGGGTGATTCCTTTTAAAGGTTCTTGGATAGAATTTGCTACCGATATCAATGGCGTAATGTATGCGTATATCGATAGAAAGAAAAAATTACCGGTAACCACATTGTTCAGGGCTATTGGCTTTGAGCGTGATAAGGATATATTGGAGATCTTTGACCTGTCCGAGGAAGTGAAGGTTTCTAAGGCCGGACTTACAAAAGTATTGGGTCGTAAACTGGCCGCTAGGGTATTGAATACCTGGCATGAGGATTTTGTAGATGAGGATACCGGTGAAGTGGTATCTATAGAGAGAAATGAAATTGTATTGGACCGTGATACCGTTCTTGATAAAGAACACATCACCGAGATCATGGAGGCAGATGTAAAGACAATCCTTTTGCACAAGGAGAATAACGCACAATCTGATTACGCCATTATTCACAATACCTTACAAAAGGATCCAACAAACTCCGAAAAAGAGGCTGTTGAACATATCTACCGTCAACTGCGTAACGCAGAACCGCCAGATGAGGAAACTGCACGTGGTATCATAGATAAACTATTCTTTTCTGATCAACGGTATAACCTTGGTGAGGTTGGGCGGTACAGAATGAACAAGAAATTAGGTTTGGATATTGGAATGGACAAGCAAGTCTTGACCAAGGAGGATATCATTACCATTATAAAATATTTGATCGAGCTTATCAATTCCAAAGCGGAGATCGATGATATTGACCACCTTTCAAATAGACGTGTGAGAACTGTTGGAGAACAGTTGTCCTCTCAGTTTGGCGTAGGTTTGGCTAGAATGGCACGTACCATTCGCGAGCGAATGAACGTGCGTGACAATGAAGTATTTACGCCCATAGATTTGATCAATGCCAAGACCTTGTCCTCGGTGATCAACTCTTTTTTTGGTACCAACCAGTTATCCCAGTTCATGGATCAAACCAACCCTTTGGCAGAGATAACGCACAAACGAAGATTATCGGCATTGGGGCCAGGCGGACTTTCAAGGGAAAGAGCGGGTTTTGAGGTTCGTGATGTACACTATACGCACTACGGTAGATTATGTCCGATTGAAACACCGGAAGGGCCAAACATTGGTCTAATTTCTTCCCTATCTGTTTTTGCCAAGGTGAACCCTATGGGCTTCCTGGAAACACCATACAGAAAGGTAGAGAACGCTAAAATTGATTTGGACAATTTCGTGTACTTAAGTGCCGAGGAGGAAGAGGGAATGAAAATAGCCCAGGCTAACATTCCTATGAAGGAGGACGGACAGATAGTTACGGATAAGGTAATTGCAAGGGAGGAGGGCGATTTTCCAGTGGTTGATCCGTCAGAGCTCAATTATACGGACGTTGCACCAAATCAGATCGCATCTATTTCCGCATCCTTGATTCCGTTCTTGGAACATGATGATGCCAACCGTGCCTTGATGGGGTCTAACATGATGCGTCAGGCAGTACCATTGTTAAAGCCGCAGGCGCCTATTGTTGGGACCGGGTTGGAAAGACAAGTGGCGTCCGACTCCAGGGTCTTGATCAACGCAGAGGGTGATGGGGTTATTGAATATGTAGATGCCCAGAAAATTACCATTAAGTACGACAGGACAGATGCCGAGCGACTTATTAGTTTTGATGAGGACGAGAAAACCTATTATCTGGTAAAGTTCAGGAAGACAAACCAAGGAACTAGTATCAACCTGAAACCTATCGTAAAAAGAGGCGACAGAGTTAAAAAAGGGCAAGTACTATGTGAGGGATATGCTACAGAAAAAGGAGAATTGGCTTTGGGTAGAAACCTTACCGTGGCCTTTATGCCATGGAAGGGATACAACTTTGAGGATGCTATCGTGATTTCGGAGAAAGTAGTGCGCGAGGATATATTTACGTCTATTCACGTGGACGAATACTCTTTGGAAGTAAGGGATACCAAACTGGGAGCTGAGGAATTAACCCACGATATTCCCAATGTTTCCGAGGAGGCCACAAAAGATTTGGACGAAAACGGTATGATCCGTATAGGGGCCGAGGTAAAACCTGGGGATATTCTTATTGGTAAGATTACACCAAAAGGTGAATCCGACCCCACACCTGAAGAAAAATTGTTACGTGCCATTTTTGGTGACAAAGCGGGCGACGTAAAGGATGCCTCTTTAAAAGCCTCTCCTTCTTTGCGGGGAGTTGTTATTGAGAAGAAATTGTTTTCAAGGTCTGTAAAGGATAAAAGAAAACGTTCAGAAGATAAGGAGGACCTTTCTAAATTAGAACTGGAGTACGAAGTAAAATTTCAGGAATTAAAGGATGTCCTTGTAGAGAAGTTGTTCACGTTGGTGAATGGAAAAACGTCGCAAGGAGTACTGAACGACTTAGGTGAAGAGGTGCTTCCAAAGGGCAAGAAGTACACCATGAAGATGTTGAACTCTGTTGATGATTTCGCACATTTGATAGGTGGAAGCTGGACCACGGATAACGACAACAATGATTCTGTAGCAGATTTATTGCACAACTATAAAATTAAGTTGAACGATCTTCAAGGAAATCTAAGAAGGGATAAGTTTACCATTTCCGTTGGGGATGAATTGCCTGCGGGAATAATGAAGTTAGCCAAAGTGTACATCGCTAAAAAGCGTAAGCTTAAAGTAGGTGATAAAATGGCCGGTCGTCACGGTAACAAAGGAATTGTTTCAAGAATAGTCCGTCAGGAAGATATGCCTTTCTTGGAAGATGGAACTCCTGTGGATATCGTATTGAATCCGTTGGGTGTGCCGTCACGTATGAACATTGGTCAGATATATGAGACCGTGTTGGGCTGGGCCGGACTTAAATTAGGTAAGAAATTCGGTACGCCAATCTTTGATGGTGCAACGCTTGATCAAATTAATGGATATACCGATGAAGCCGGTATCCCAAGATTTGGGCATACGTATCTATTCGATGGAGGAACAGGGCAGCGTTTTGATCAACCTGCCACGGTAGGGGTGATCTATATGTTGAAGCTAGGACACATGGTAGATGATAAGATGCACGCACGTTCCATAGGACCGTATTCCTTAATTACGCAACAGCCCTTGGGTGGTAAAGCCCAGTTCGGTGGTCAGCGTTTCGGGGAAATGGAAGTTTGGGCATTGGAAGCTTATGGTGCATCGGCTACCTTACGTGAGATATTGACCGTTAAGTCGGATGATGTGATCGGAAGGGCCAAGACTTATGAGGCTATCGTAAAAGGCGAGACCATGCCAGAACCTGGTTTACCAGAATCTTTCAACGTTTTAATGCACGAGCTTAAGGGATTAGGTTTGGATATTAGACTTGAAGAATAAGTCCATAGTTTTAAAGACTATTTGAAAACAAAATTAAAATCATTATCAGCACGCTATTATGGCTAGAATTAAAGATAATAACCCAGTAAAAAGGTTTGATAAAATTTCGATAGGATTAGCATCGCCGGAAGCAATTTTGGCAGAATCCAGAGGAGAAGTTTTAAAGCCTGAAACCATTAACTATAGGACGCACAAACCAGAGCGTGACGGTCTTTTCTGTGAACGTATTTTTGGTCCTGTAAAGGATTACGAGTGTGCTTGCGGAAAATACAAGCGTATCCGTTACCGTGGTATTGTTTGCGACCGTTGTGGTGTAGAGGTTACCGAAAAGAAAGTGCGTAGGGATAGGGTAGGACATATCAATTTGGTAGTTCCTGTAGCCCACATCTGGTATTTTCGCTCACTTCCCAATAAAATAGGATACCTTCTAGGGTTGCCCTCCAAGAAATTGGACATGATCATTTACTATGAAAGGTACGTAGTTATACAGCCTGGTCTGGCCAAAGGTGCGGAAGGTGAGGAAATCAATAAAATGGATTTTTTGACCGAGGAGGAATACCTGAACATTTTGGAATCTATCCCACAGGAAAATCAGTACTTGGAGGATTCCGACCCTAATAAGTTCATTGCTAAAATGGGTGCCGAATGCTTGATCGACCTCTTGGGAAGAATCGATTTAAAAGAGCTGTCCTTTAGTTTGAGACACAAAGCGAATACCGAGACATCCAAACAAAGAAAAACAGAGGCTCTCAAAAGACTTCAAGTAGTTGAAGCCTTAAGGGAATCCCAAGAAAATAGGGAGAACGAGCCAGAGTGGATGATCATGAAAGTAATTCCGGTGATACCACCAGAATTACGGCCATTGGTGCCATTGGATGGTGGTCGTTTTGCCACTTCGGATTTAAACGATCTGTACAGAAGGGTTATCATCCGTAACAACCGTCTAAAAAGATTGGTGGAGATAAAAGCTCCTGAGGTTATTCTTAGAAATGAGAAACGTATGCTTCAAGAAGCGGTCGATTCACTTTTTGATAATACCAGAAAAGCTTCTGCGGTCAAAACAGAATCAAACCGTCCATTAAAATCTCTTTCAGATTCATTGAAAGGGAAACAAGGACGTTTCCGTCAGAACTTATTAGGTAAGCGTGTGGATTATTCTGCACGGTCGGTCATCGTTGTGGGGCCGGAACTGAAATTGTTCGAATGTGGTCTGCCTAAGGACATGGCTGCGGAACTCTACAAGCCCTTTGTTATCCGTAAGTTGATAGAAAGAGGTATTGTAAAGACCGTAAAGTCTGCCAAAAAGATTATAGATAAGAAAGAGCCCGTTGTTTGGGATATTTTGGAGAATGTGTTAAAAGGGCATCCGGTACTGTTGAACCGTGCGCCTACTTTGCACCGTTTGGGTATTCAGGCATTTCAGCCAAAACTCATCGAAGGGAAGGCCATTCGCTTGCATCCATTGGTTTGTACAGCGTTTAATGCCGATTTTGATGGTGATCAAATGGCAGTGCACCTTCCATTGGGCCCAGAAGCTATTTTGGAGGCACAACTTCTAATGTTGGCATCGCATAATATTTTGAACCCTGCAAATGGTTCACCTATTACCGTACCATCACAGGATATGGTCTTGGGGCTGTATTATATGACCAAAGAAAGAAAATCAACACCTGAAGTGCCGATCAAGGGTGAAGGTATGACCTTCTACTCTTACGAGGAGGTTGAAATTGCTTTCAATGAAGGTATGGTCAACCTGAATGCGGGTATTAAGGTTAGGGCAAAAGATTTCAATGCAGAAGGGGAATTGGTCAACCAGATCATTCCCACAACAGTGGGTAGGGTATTGTTCAACATGGAAGTACCGGAAGCAGCTGGTTATATTAACGATGTATTGAACAAGAAGTCGTTACGTGATATCATTGGCGGTATTTTGGCAGTGACCGATGTTCCTACCACGGCTGATTTCCTAGACAAAATTAAAACGATGGGGTATGACTTCGCCTTCAGAGGTGGTCTTTCCTTTAGTTTGGGCGATATTATTATTCCAAAGGAGAAGCCTGAAATGATCGCTGATGCCAATGGGCAGGTAGATAGTATTATGGCCAACTATAATATGGGACTTATTACCAACAATGAGCGTTATAATCAGGTAATCGATGTTTGGACTTCTACGAACGCCATGCTAACAGAGTTGGCCATGAAGCGTATTCGTGAGGATCAGCAAGGATTCAACTCGGTATATATGATGTTGGATTCCGGTGCAAGGGGTTCTAAGGAGCAGATTCGTCAATTAACGGGTATGCGTGGTCTTATGGCCAAGCCGAAGAAGTCTACCGCAGGTGGTGGTGAGATTATTGAAAACCCTATTCTTTCCAACTTTAAGGAAGGTTTGTCCATCTTGGAATACTTTATCTCCACGCACGGTGCGCGTAAGGGTCTCGCGGATACGGCCCTGAAAACGGCGGATGCCGGCTACCTAACAAGAAGGTTGGTAGATGTTTCGCAAGATGTGATCATTAACATTGAGGATTGTGAGACTTTAAGAGGCGTTGAAGTAGAGGCACTCAAGAAGAACGAGGAAATTGTTGAAACTTTGGGCGAACGTATCTTAGGACGTGTTTCCCTCAACGATGTCTATGATCCGTTGACCGAAGAGCTATTACTTTCTGCTGGCCAGGAGGTAATGGAAGTTGATGTTAAGCGAATCGAGGCCTCCCCGATCGAAAGAATGGAAGTGCGCTCCGCTTTAACCTGTGAGGCACAGAAAGGTATTTGTGCCAAGTGCTACGGAAGAAACCTTTCTACCAATAAAATGGTGCAGAGAGGGGAAGCAGTTGGCGTGGTAGCGGCCCAATCCATTGGAGAGCCAGGTACCCAGTTAACACTTCGTACCTTCCACGTGGGTGGTATTGCAGGAAACATTTCCGAGGATAACAAACTTCAGGTTAAATTTGCAGGTATTGCTGAAATCGAGGATCTTAGAACTGTAAAAGGTCAGAATTCCGAAGGGCAGCCAAGCGATATTGTAATCTCTAGAACTTCAGAAATAAAAGTAGTCGATATTAAGACCGGGATTACCTTAAGTACTAATAATATTCCTTATGGTTCACAGATTTTCATCGAAAATGGTGCGAAGGTGACTAAAGGTGATGTGATTTGTTCTTGGGATCCATATAATGGCGTAATTGTTTCAGAATTTCCTGGTAAGATTTCCTATGAGAATATAGAGCAAGGTGTAACGTATCAGGTAGAAATAGATGAGCAAACTGGTTTCCAGGAAAAGGTAATTTCAGAATCTAGAAATAAGAAATTGATTCCTACATTACTAATCCAGGACGGAAAAGGGGAGACCTTACGGTCGTATAACCTACCGGTAGGTTCCCATATTATGGTGGACGACGGAGACAAGATCAAGGAAGGTAAAATTTTGGTAAAAATACCACGTAAATCTGCAAAATCTGGAGATATTACAGGGGGACTACCAAGAGTAACCGAACTGTTTGAAGCACGTAACCCTTCCAATCCGGCCGTGGTTTCGGAGATTGACGGCGTTGTTTCCTTCGGAAAGATCAAGAGAGGTAACCGCGAAATTATTATCGAGTCCAAATTGGGGGAGGTCAAGAAATATTTGGTCAAACTGTCCAATCAGATACTTGTCCAGGAAAACGATTATGTAAGGGCGGGAATGCCTTTGTCGGATGGATCAATAACTCCAGAAGATATTTTGGCAATAAAAGGGCCATCGGCCGTACAGCAGTATTTAGTGAACGAAGTTCAGGAGGTATACCGTCTGCAAGGTGTAAAAATAAATGATAAGCATTTTGAGGTTGTGGTAAGACAAATGATGCGCAAAGTACGTATTGTAGATCCGGGGGATACCATTTTCTTGGAAAACCAGTTGATTCATAAGGATGACTTTATAAGTGAAAACGATGATATTTTTGGTAAGAAAGTAGTGATGGAGGCAGGTGATTCCACAAACTTAAAGCCAGGTCAAATTGTTACCGTACGTGAGCTTAGGGATGAAAATTCTCTTTTGAAGCGTAATGATAAGGCTTTGGTAGAGGGAAGGGATGCAGTTGCGGCAACCGCGACTCCGATTCTCCAAGGTATTACAAGGGCATCACTTCAGACGAAATCGTTTATTTCTGCGGCTTCTTTCCAAGAAACCACGAAAGTCTTGAACGAAGCAGCCGTAAGCGGTAAGATAGATACTTTGGAAGGACTAAAGGAAAATGTAATCGTAGGTCATAGAATACCGGCAGGTACTGGAATGAGGGACTACGAGAACATTATCGTAGGCTCCAAAGAGGAATATGATGAAATAATGGCAAGAAAGGAAGCCTTACGATTCTAATCTAATCAGCCCTCAATTTTTTATTGAGGGCTTTTTTTTAAAGGTATAACAGCATAAATATGAGTGATCAAACGAAATCTAAACAAAAGCAAATAAATATAGAGCTGGATGAAAAAACGGCGGAAGGAATTTATTCCAATTTGGCAATTATAAACCATTCCGTATCAGAATTTGTGGTGGACTTCATAAGTATGATGCCAGGTGCGCCAAAGGCCAAAGTAAAGAGCAGGATCGTGTTAACGCCACAGCATGCAAAGAAATTTCTTAAGGCATTGAACGATAATGTGCAACGTTTTGAGAAAGCGCATGGCACCATTAAGGATTATGAGCAAACACCGGTACCCATAAATTTCGGGCCAATAGGAGAAGCTTAATAAATATGAAACCCACCAATTTTCCGGTGGGTTTTATATTTATTAAAAGTTAATGACTCAAGAATGGGAGAGGTGAATGAAAACGAACATTTTAGTTTCGGACTTCATTTTTTACTCTTCTGTTTATGTCAATCGAACTCGGATACAAAATGTAATTTGACCAAGGGATATTTGGATTGAGTCATTTGCAGGGAGAACTGGGAATCGGCCAAGAACACCAATTGTCCACGTTTGTCCTTTGCCAGAAATTTCTGCTTTACTCTAATGAACTCTTTAAATTGCTCACTTTTTCTATTTTCATTACCCACCCAACACGCTTTATAGACAGGAAAATTCTCATAACTACATTTGGCTCCATATTCGTGTTCCAAGCGATACTGGATAACTTCAAATTGTAGTGCGCCCACCGTACCTATTATTTTACGCCCGTTTAATTCCAGCGTAAATAATTGCGCAACGCCCTCATCCATTAATTGATCGATACCCTTGTTCAGTTGTTTGGATTTCATGGGGTCTGCATTGTTGATATATCTAAAATGCTCTGGGGAGAAGCTGGGGATACCTTTGTAGTGTAAAGATTCTCCTTCGGTTAATGTGTCACCTATTTTGAAGTTCCCGGTATCATGTAACCCTACGATATCCCCTGGGTAGGATATATCGACAATTTCTTTCTTTTCGGCAAAAAATGCGTTGGGACTTGAGAATTTTAATTTTTTGTCCTGCCGTACGTGCAAATAGGGTTTGTTCCGCTCAAAAGTGCCCGATACAATTTTTACAAAAGCTAAACGGTCTCTGTGTTTGGGATCCATATTGGCATGGATTTTAAAAACAAAGCCCGTGAGTTCCTTTTCATTGGCATTGACCAAGCGTTCTTCCGCCATTTTTGGTTTTGGTGCCGGTGCTATTTCGATGAAGCAATCCAAAAGTTCGCGTACTCCAAAATTATTGAGGGCGGAGCCAAAAAAGACGGGTTGTTGTTCTCCTTTTAAATAAAGGTCTTTATCAAATTTAGGGTACACGCCCCGGACTAACTCCAGATTTCCCCTAAGTTCCTCTGCTGCTTTAGATCCGATTATATGCTCCAGTTCCGCGCTTTCAAGGTCGTCAAAAGCTATGGTTTCCTCAATATTTTTTCTACTATCCCCACTGAAAAGGTTAATATTTTTTTCGTAGATATTATAGATTCCCTTGAAATCATAGCCTATTCCTATCGGAAAACTAAGCGGGGTGACGGAAAGTCCTAATTTTTGTTCCAATTCGTCCAATAGATCAAAGGCATCTTGCCCTTCCCGGTCCAACTTATTGATGAAAACCAGCATAGGAATATTACGCATGCGGCAAACTTCTACTAGTTTAACAGTTTGTTCCTCAACACCCTTGGCTACATCTATGACTACAATTACACTGTCAACCGCTGTCAATGTCCTAAATGTGTCCTCGGCAAAATCTTTGTGCCCAGGTGTATCAAGGATATTGATTTTTTTGTCTTTATAAATGAAAGCCAATACGGATGTCGCAACAGATATTCCTCTTTGTCTTTCAATTTCCATGAAATCACTAGTGGCGGTTTTCTTGATTTTATTGTTCTTTACCGCTCCCGCTTCTTGGATTGCCCCACCGAAAAGCAAGAGTTTTTCAGTTAGGGTAGTTTTACCAGCATCAGGATGTGATATAATTCCAAAAGTGCGTCTTCTCGCTATTTCCTCCTTAAAGCTCATTTTATGAAATTTGAATCCAAAAGTACATGAATTTTGGGTTTTGCCATGTATTAATCCAGTGAAGATTTCTTCTTGATTAAATACTTAAATGTGACTAATGTTATACTTTTGTGTCTTACTATTAAATGAAATAGTTGGCGCTATATTTTTCATAATTCGTATTTCATGGAGATTTATTAACAAGTTGTCCAAGATGCAAAGAAGCTAGCTATTTTACTAGTATATTACGCTGAATTAAATTAGGAAGTCCCACATCCTACCGAAATAAAATCCTGCATGTCATGGTGATAAGTCGAAAATGCTTTTCATTATGAGAAATTCAATTATTCAACCTTTATTAGGAAAACGACTAGTTTTTGTCTGTTTCCTTTTTGTTTCAGTATTAAAGTCATGGTCTATTCCGCCAGAAGCTATAAAGAGTTCCTCTTCTAGCGTTGGTGTTTCTGAGTTTACGGACGAAGAAAGTAGTATAGAGACAGATTGTGAAGAACTTCAATATTTGGAAATCTTAACTACGGATTTTGATGTTTCAGGTTTGATGCAAAACGGTAGTGCGCAAGAGTTAACGATAGATGTAAGTGATAAATGGAACCTTCCTATCGGCAGCGTTATAATTTCCACTTCGGTAGTTAAGCAAAATGTCCCAGGTAATTTCTTTTCGGTTAATCTTGCGAATACAATCGCGTTTACATTTACCGGTAGCGTACCTGTAAGAATATTGGCTGAACATTCTCCGCTGATTCAATGTCATAAACGGGACGGAATAGTAGCTGTAGACGGTACTCCCTATACTTTTGAGACAGTTTTACCTACCGGTGTGAGCCAACAAAATGAAGGTGACCGTTATTATGTTGAAAACAATACATCAAATGTTTTAATTTTACCTGCACCAGGAGCTTGGCGTTCGACAAGTGTAGTGGAAGAAATATCATTTTATTCCACTTCTACCAGTAGTGAAAATTGGATACATTTATATATTAGTCCCGATACCTGTGCTAATCTAGACACGGACGGCGATGGCGTTCCGGACATCACGGACCTTGACGATGACAACGACGGACTTCTGGATACTACGGAGGATCCGAACCTTGATGGCGACAACAATCCCCTGACGGATGCGACGGACACGGACGGCGACGGCATCGCCGACCATTTGGACATCGACAGCGACGATGACGGCATTCCGGACAACGTGGAGGCTCAGACCACTGCCGGCTATAATGCTCCCAATAATGATGACCCGGCCACCTATTTGGGCAATGACGGGGTAAACAGTGCATATATCGGTGGTCTTACACCGGTAAACACGGACGGCGATGACGATCCGGACTATCTGGATAGCGACAGCGACAACGATACGGTGCCGGACAACAACGAGGGGAACGACTTCAACTTCGACGGTGTGCCGGACCAGGTACTTACCGGCACGGACACGGACGGCGACGGACTGGACGACGGTTACGAGGGCGCCGACCTGGATGACGGTTTTGACGTGAACGACGAGATAGACGACCCTGCGAACGACCTTCCGGACACGGACGGCACGGAGGACGTGAACTATAGAGACCTCGACGACGACGGCGACGGGACGCCCACCGAGGAGGAGGACCCGAACGGTAACGGCGACCCCACGGACGACGACAGCGACGATGACGGTACGCCGGACTATCTTGATTCGGATAGTCCTATACTGGATGTAATCGATGACTCCGTAAGTACTCCTTTGGATACTCCGATAGACATTGATATTCTGGCGAACGACACCGGTATCCCAACGGATGGCACTTTGACGGTCACTGAGCCGTCCAACGGAACCCTTGAGATCAACGACGGTGGCACCCCGGATGATATACGCGATGATTTCCTAAGCTATGTCCCAACGGAAGGATTCGCGGGGACGGATACCTTTGAATATACGGTGTGCGACGCTTCCGGTACCTGCGATACGGCAACGGTCACCATAGTTGTCGGAACGCCCCCTGTTCTGGATGTAGTTGACGACACGGTAAGTACACCTTTGGATACTCCGACGGACATCGATATTTTGGCGAACGACACCGGTATCCCAACGGATGGCACTTTGACGGTCACGCAGCCGTCGAGCGGAACAATAGAAATAAACGACGGTGGTACCCCGGATGATCTAAGCGACGATTTCCTAAGCTATGTTCCAAACGATGGTTTCGAGGGAACGGATACCTTTGAATATACGGTCTGCGACGCTTCGGGCACCTGCGATACGGCAACGGTCACCATAATTGTCGGAACGCCCCCGGTTCTGGATTTGGTTGATGATTCCGCAGTTACAGACTCTGAAATACCTATAAACATAGCTATTTTTGTAAACGATTCCGGTATCCCGGATAATGGCATACTTACGTTTACAGAATCTTCAAATGGTAGTGTAGACCTGAACGATGGTGTAACTCCGAATGACCTTTCGGACGATTTTGTAACCTATACGCCAAATGCTGGTTTTAGCGGCACGGATACCTTTGAATATACAGTTTGTGACATCCTAGGTAACTGTGATACTGCCGAAGTAACGATTGTGGTAAATGAACCACAAGAACTTAAAGTAGAAGTCAATCAAATTGTATCTCCCAATGCCGATGGTAAAAACGATTTCTTGTTTATTCGCGGTTTGGATAAACTAAGAAGTAATACGTTAAAAATATTTAATAGATGGGGAGTTGCGGTGTACGAAGGTGAAAATTATAACAATCAAAATAATGTTTTCGACGGCCGATCTAGGGGAAGATCAACACTTAGCGTAGAGGACTATCTTCCTTCGGGGGTATATTTTTACATCTTTGATTATACTACACTTGAAGGCGAGAGTAAGGTTGATAGTGAGTATATTTACATAAGCAGATAACTGAATAACCACATGAAAATCAGAAATAAATTTTTAGGGTTACTTTCCTTAGTCTTACTTTATATGGGCGAAATAAATGCCCAGCAAGATGCCCAATACACCCAGTACATGTTCAATACCATTAGCATAAACCCTGCCTATGCAGGGTCTCGTGGTCAATTGAGCGCGGCAGCCTTGTATAGGTCGCAATGGGTAGGTTTGGATGGCGCCCCTACCTCCCAGACATTTAATTTACATTCGCCGATCAGAAATAGTAAATTGGGATATGGGATATCTGTTCTAAATGATGAAATAGGTGATGGGGCTGTTCAGGAAACCTATTTTGATGCAGCCTTATCTTATACAATTGATGTATCTCGTGAAGGAAAACTATCCTTTGGATTAAAAGCCGGTTTAAATGTGCTTAATCTTGATTTTAATAGATTGCGGAATTTTGATGCAGAACCGGTAAGCGTTGAAAATATAGAAAATAGAATTTCACCTAATGTTGGTCTGGGCTTTTACTACCATACCAATAAGTTTTATGCCGGGTTATCGGCTCCTAATCTTGTTGAAACCGAGCATTTTGATAATTCCCAGACCGATGCCAATGCAATTCAGTTCCTATCAAAGGAGCGGATTAATTTCTACCTCATTACAGGTTACGTTTTTGATTTGAACGGTAACTTAAAGTTCAAACCGGCTTTACTAACTAAAGTGGTCGGGGGCGCACCGCTTCAGGTGGATCTTTCTGCAAATTTTATGTTTAACGATAAATTTACCTTTGGTGCGGCTTATAGATGGGATGCGGCGGTCAGTGCCATGGCAGGTTTTCAAATTTCGGAGCAGTTTATGCTAGGGTTGGCCTATGACAGGGAAACTACGGAATTGGGAGGTTCCCGGTTCAATGATGGCTCCCTTGAAATTTTCTTAAGGTTTGAATTAGTGAAATCGTTCCAGCGATTGGTATCACCTCGTTTCTTTTAATACGGAAATACCCGACCCATGATGAAAAAAGCACAAATACTCTGTTTTCTTTTTGCTATTACCTTTCTAGCAACCGTTTCTGGTCAAGAAAGGTTGGTAACTAAGGGAAACGAGAAATATGAAGAATACTCGTTTAGACCAGCGATCGATATCTATAAAAAGGTTTTGGATAAAGGTTTCGTTTCTGCCGACTTGCTTAAAAAGTTGGGTAATTCCTATTACTACAATGCTGACTATAAAGAAGCGGCTGAAACCTATGGAAGGCTAGTGGCTGAATTTACAGACGATGTAATTCCGGAAGATTATTTTAAATATGCCCAGACCCTGAAGTCTTTGGGCGAGTATGGGCGCTCCAATGAAATTATGGCAAAATTTACGGCACTAACTTCTGGTGATGCCAGAGCGAGTGCATTTAAGGAAGACCGGGATTTTATGGCCGAAATAAAGAGCAATTCCGGTAGGTACGATATAACTTCTTTTCAATACAATTCTGTCTATTCCGAGTTTGCACCTACCTATTACAAAGAAGGATTAATTTTTTCCTCGGATAGGGACACAGGAAATTTTGCGAGATACAGGCATACATGGAATGCTAAGGATTTTTTGGATTTATACAAGGTCAATTCCGATAGTATTTCTCGTAACTTGGTAACAAAATTTAGTAAGGACGTCAATACTAGGTCGCACGAATCTACTTCTGTGGTAACCAAAGACGGACAAACATTATATTTTACACGAAATAATTTTGTAGCCGGTAAATACATTAAGGATGAAGAGGGCATCATTAGACTGAAAATTTTCAGGGCAAAAATGGTAGATGGAGTTTGGAGTGAAATCGAAGAACTTCCTTTTAATAATGACGCCTACTCCGTTGCAAATCCGGCTTTAAGTCCCGGAGGGAAAACACTTTATTTTGCCTCCGATATGCCAGGCACCTTCGGGCAGTCGGATATTTTTATGGTATCCATCAACGATGATGGTACTTTTGGCACTCCAGAAAATTTAGGCATCAACATCAACACAGAGGCAAGAGAAACATTTCCATTTGTTACTAGTGAAGAAATACTTTATTTTTCGTCGGACGGTCATCCAGGTTTGGGAGGTTTGGACGTATTTGCTACAAAGATCAAGCGTATGGACTTTACCGGAAAGGTGCTTAACGTAGGTGAACCTATAAATAGTAGGAAAGATGATTTTACTTTTATTTTCAATGAGTTGTCCAAAGAGGGGTACATGGCTTCAAACAGGGACGGAGGTTTAGGGGAAGATGATATCTACGGGTTTTTAGAAAATGAACCCTTGGTCTTTGAATGTGTTCAGAAGATTTCGGGAACAGTACGAGATAAAATTTCAAATAATGTACTGGTCGGAGCAACCGTAAAAGTGATTGACGAAAGTAATGCAGAGATACTTACGACTATTACTAATTCTGAGGGAAATTACGACCTTGTTCTAGATTGTAATCAAGGAAATTTTGTCAGGGCTTTAATGGACGGCTATGTGCCCTTTGAAGAATATATTGGCGTTTCGGACGGTAAACCCAAGATTATAGATTTCTATTTGGAAAGAGACCTCATTACAGCAGGCTTTGGTGATGATTTGGCAAAGCTGTTACAGTTAAGCACCATTTATTTCGACTTTGATAAATACAATATCCGTAAGGACTCTGAAATCGAGGTAGAAAAGGTAATAGCCGCAATGGAGAAATACCCTAGTCTTAAAATTCAGGTAAACTCTCATACGGATAGCAGAGGCGCGGCAGCCTATAATTTATGGCTTTCACAGAAAAGAGCTGAGTCCACTATAAATTATATGATTTCTAAGGGAATAGCTTCAGGCAGATTGGCCAGTAAAGGTTTTGGGGAAACAAAGCTCATAAACGAATGTGCCGATGGGGTTAGATGTGCTTCCGAAAAGCATGATTTAAATAGACGGTCCGAGTTCATAATTCTGGAATAGGGTTACTTTAAATCTAGGTCACCAACGCCCAAATCTTTCAATAAGGTATCTTAACTTGCGCCTTTTAGACAAAGATGCCCTAATTATTTCAGGAGTTTTTACGCCTACCGACCCTCAATCTTCTAAGTTTTTATTGCAATAATAACGTTTGGGTTTCTTAAGTGCAAAAGTCATTTTATGACTTAGGGTCTGTGATAAAATAACCTGACTATTGCTACTGGTACTTTTGCTCGTCCAGCTACCTTTCAAATACTCGCTATAGCTATAGCTATAGCTATTGCTATGTCTGTGTTTTTCGCCTTGGCGGCTAACAAAATAACTTCCTGTAATTTAGTCACTTTAGTTCAAAACAAATCCTTGCCAAAGTTTTTCCGAGTATCAAATTGCGGATGGATAGTGCTTCACATTTTTTATTGTTTTTTTCGTAATCAAATCCTGATTTAACTCTCAAATAAATATATAGTCAGCTATTCCAAAAAACCGATCGGGTTTTATCTGCCTCATAGTACCTAAATCCAACTACGTTTATTCTTCTTCAGTTATATTTTTTAATTGGAATTGAAATCAACCTTGTACGCTATTTTAGTTTTTCCAAGCAACTGGAAATATATCGTTTATGGCCTTTATCTATGAACTAATCTTCAAATTCTAAGGTTGTGGTTGATCGGAAACCTCAAATTTTTATGGCTATACAGTGCTATTTTACGGTTACACAACATTAATTTTCTAAAGGGATGTCTTAAAGTTAATTTTGTATCCTCTTCATATTCCGTAGAACAAAATGACTAGAGTTTAGTGCTGTTTTTTGGGAATCGGAAGTAAAAAAATTTTGAATTTGGAACAAGGAAATAAAAAAATAACACCAAACTATATTTTAAGTAAACACGCTGTTATGGACAAAAGAATACTATGGATATTATTTTTAGTGTCGAGTTTCACATTTGCGCAAACCACGGTAACATTAGAAGACCAATGTAATTGTGAGGTGCTTCAAGGAACCGATGTCTCTGTACCGGGGGTAACCGCTCCGTCGGGAGCAGATTTGGGCGATTTGTATGTAAATACAAACTCTGGAACAATTTTTTTCTGGGATGGTAATTCTTGGGAACTAACCGCCACGGACAATCAGCAGTTAGCGGGTTTTATATTTGATGATGCCACCAATCAATTAACACTGGATTTGGAAGACGGAGGAAGTGTAAATGTTGATTTGAGTAGTTTACGCGATACTTTTTCAGATGCCAATACGGTAATTACAAGTTTTGATATTGATGCCGGTACGAATAGTTTGATAATTACCGATAGCGAAGCGAACTCCTTTTCTATTTCTCTTGCCAGTTTAGCATCCATTATAGATACGGATACGGCGGTTACCGACTTTTTTATAGATGCAGGAATAGGAGAACTTGTCATCTTAAATAATGATGGAGCTGAATTTAGGGTTTCTTTATCGGGAATTGCTGCTGCAACAGATACCAATACAACCAATGCTACTTTTGAAATTGATTTAGCAGCCAATGAGTTGGTTATTTCAGATAGCGAAGGAAATGATGTACGTATAGCTTTGGCGGATATAGCAGCTTTGGTAGATACTGACGACCAGAATGCAGGAGAGGTAGCGGTCACGCCTGCCGGCAACCTAACCAGTACGGACGTACAGTCCGCTTTGGCGGAACTTGACGGCGACATCACGGGAAGCGAGCTTACCACCACGGTTATAGAAGGGGCGGGAACGGATGTAAGTACCACGGTAGTGGGCAACAATACGGAATATTCAGTATCCACGGAACTCAGTGCTGCGACCGGAAATGCACTTTCAGTAGTAGCCGACGGACTTTTTGCAACAGATACGGACGACCAGACGATAGATAATCTTACAATGGACACCGGTGGGATACTTAACATCTCCTTGGATGGTGATGGTGTAGCCCCTGTAACCTTAGATTTAGTCAGTAATAACGGAGGAAACGATATTTCAGTAGATGCCAGTGGAGGTTTATATTTAAATGTATCCTCGGTAACTATCTCGGAAACTATTACGACGCTTAACGAAAACGGAGATAGTACATTTACTTATGAAAGTGAGGATGGTACGGAAACAACATTTGTTGGTACTGATGATCAGAACGCAGGAGAAGTGACAGTAGCCGATGTTGGTGGTAACTTTATAGTTGATACCGTAGAGGGGGCACTATCTGAATTGGCTGGCAGAACAGACGACGATACTACGTACAGCGCAGGTGCCGGACTTGATCTAACGGGAACAACGTTCTCCGTGGACGGTTCAACGATCACACCGGACTGGACGAACATTACGAGTGTCCCTGCCGATATAGCGGATGGAGACGACAACGACAATACTACGAACATTGCCTTGGCGGTAAGTGGAACGAACCTTGTTTTGACCGATAGTGATACGAATACGGT
>Ga0306871_1000143_pt1 | contig 28454 bp, 54 predicted proteins | sample AntRauMeHopE1497_FD_190447 | JGI IMG/M metagenome (GOLD analysis project Ga0306871, IMG submission 190447) | Saline lake microbial communities from Rauer Islands, Antarctica - Metagenome Hop E1 #497 (v2) (version 2) | ecosystem: Environmental > Aquatic > Non-marine Saline and Alkaline > Saline ... | reverse complement strand
GTCCATATTTAAGGTGTCCTTTGAAAGATTGCGCGGCAACGGATCGACACATTCTTGCGAAAGTATGCGCCGTCGATTGCGCCCGGCTGTGGGTCGCCCATATCTGCCACCTGAATTTGACCGTCTCCGGCGGATAGTATCAGGTCAATGGGGAATTGGTCGATGATGCGCTGCGCTTGGTCGTCAGCCTCATCCTCGAACGTGCCTTCTTGCACAAAGACTGCCACAAACAGCCGAACGACCATCCGGCTTGATTTGGACAATCCCAAACGCTCCGGCGGCGTCATGGTGAAATACGCCAACCAATAAGGCGGATCCGGCGTGACGTATTGCAGCGCGCCTGCGTCCCAGACACCAGGCGCATTTTCACCCCATACAATCGGCGGGGCGGACGGTGTGGCGGCCAAGCGTGTGCGCAGGGCTGTTTTGATGTCTTTGTGATTCATCCGACCCGTGCCTTTGCTTTTGCGATAGACGCCCTCACAATCGCGGGCCATTGATCGACGGCACCCTCGACAAAGTGTGCGCCGGGGCGGCCATTGCGGCCGTTGTTCACCGCTGCAGCGTATGGAACATCGCCATTACCCCAAGTAAATGTTGCTAGATCGCCGCCCTTCATACTGGCAGCGATCATGATATATGATTCCTCGCCCTCTCCCGACGCACCGCCAGCCACTGACGATTGCAGGCTGTTGCGCAAGTTGCCCGTGTCAACAGGCATGCGTCCGCCTTTGGCCTTGGTGACTTGCGCGACAGCCACGACAGATTGCGTCGCGTCCTTCAGCACGGCATCAATCCGGCGTTCGGTTTTTTTAGTCCACTGGTCAAGCTGGGCCCATGTATATTTCGCCATTATTCCAGCCTCGCAAAGAAGTCGATTATGATTTCCTCGTAGCATCTGCAATTTACGATTTCAGACGCCGGTGCGCCCATACTTGAGTCGAGCGGAAACATCAGCGAAAAGCCGCCCACAATAAACGGCTCCCCATATGCCACCACCTGACCGTCGGCTGCTGCATGTGTCGGTCGCGTTTTAGCATCACCCGTGGCGTCCCACTTGCCCTTTTTATCCTCAGCCCGCACATCATTGTTCGGGTTTTCGATAAGCTGCGCGACCGCCTCATGCCGCCCTGCACTCAAAGCCCTCATAGTTTCTGTGCGGGCGATGGTTTCGCCGCGTTGCCGCAACAGATTGTTGGAATATCCCTGCGCGGCCCTGTCAATGGCCGTCTGGGGCAGGGTTGTTCCATCCCGAATGGCGCGAAAAATGGCGGCGTCGGATTGTTTGTTGCGCGCTGTGAGTGTGCTTTTCAACGTGCCGTCATTGCCGATCCAGAACGCCTTGACCGGACGCGATGCGCCCGTGACAGGATCGGTGACAATGCGCACAACCCCAACGCCGTTTTGCGAGGATAGTGCCGCCCGCATAGTCTGGACGTGTTCCGCCTGCGTGCTGTGCAGCCCCACCAGCCCGCCTTGCCGCGTGCCGTTTACCACGCGCCCGCCAATGTCCAGTGCGGTGCGCAGTGGTCCTGCGCCAGCCTCCAGCCCTGCCCGGATCGTCTGGGCAATCATCACGCGCGTGTCGTCAATTACCTCAGTCACCAGCCTTGAGCCCAGGTCCCGTGCAATCCGCTCGGCCCGCATATTCCGGCCCCCGAATGACTGCACAACGCGGCTGGCAATTGGCGCGCGGCGGGTCGCGTGTTGGAACGCGCCCATCTGATAATTGCCGCCAGCGGCCAGCGCAGCCGTGATTGCCGTATCTGTTTTGAACAAATCGGCGGCGTCGAACCGCAGCGCACGAAACGCAGCGTCCACATCACCGCGCGCAATGGCAGCCTCAAGTGCCTTCATGTCAACACCCGCCCGCGCCTGACGCATGGCCGCGACAAACTCCGACTGGACGCCCGGCCATGTCTGGTCCAGCAGTCTGAGAAAGTTGCGGCGAGTGTCGCGGGTTGTCATGTGTCTTGTTCAACCATCGTCAGTCCCATTGCGGCCAGTGTTGCCAGCGCGTCGTCACCCACACAGGCCGTCAACTTGTCGGGCATGGCCGTCACTGGCGTCGGTGAGAACACCAGCGCCGCTTGTGCGCGATTAGCACCTGCCATGCTGACGGTGTTGTCAGTGTCCCATGCGGGGCGCTGTAGGGCTGTCCGCGCGGCTGAGGTGAATGCGGCTGACACAGGTAGGCTTGCGACGGCGTAGAGATTACCGTCCGCGTCCTGCCAGTTCAACTCGCCGTAGGTCAGCGCGTCCGGTACACCGAACCCCAACACCATGGCTAGTTGGTTTGCATCATCCTTCAATCCATCGGGGCAGGCGATTGTTAGCCTCATTAGAAGCCTCCTGTAACGGTGACGGTCCAGCCGCGAGCGCGCAGCGTTGTGATTGCTGCTTCACCCGTTGCCGAGGGTGCCGAGCCGCCCGACTGGTCGAATACCCGCGTCCCGGCGTTAATACCGGATGCCACGAGCGAAACTAGAACATTGTCAATGCTGGTTTCGGTTAGGGCTGTGTTAGTGAATGCATCAGCGAAGTTCCCGCCTTTTATACTATCAAAGGCGTTAGCGGGGAAACTTGTTAGGCCAGTGCAGCCAAACCAAGCAAGGGCGAAATTAGCCCCCAATGAAGTATTGATCAAAGGGAAACTTGTTAGGCCAGTGCAGGAGCGCCAAGCATTACTGAAGTCAGTCCCCGATGAGGTATCAATCAAAGGGAAACTTGTTAGGCCGGTGCAGCCAAACCAAGCAGTGTTGAAAGTAGTCCCCGATGAGGTGTCGATTAGGGGGAAACTTGTAAGGCCGGGGCAGTTGCGCCAAGCACTGTTGAAATCAGTCCCCGATGAGGTATCAATCAAAGGGAAACTTGTTAGGCCGGTGCAGCCAAACCAAGCCAAACTGAAATCAGTCCCCGCTGACGTGTCGATTAGAGGGAAGGATGTGAGTTCCGCCCAATTCCGCCAGTAAGACCCAAAATCCGTAACCGCCCCATAACTCGCCGTCGCGCCGTTTGCCACAAAATGTGCCTCAGTATCAGCCGCCTCAGTTGCACTCAAAGCCCCGTCGCGGATCAACTGCCCCACGAGTGCGGTGCCGGGGAAATACAGACCGCCCCTCCCGCCAATGTCATAAGCGCCCGCAGGGATTGTCACACCGTAGGAAGCCGTGCCTTGGTCGGTTGCCAAGACCATCGTGCCTGTAAAACCACCGACGGGCACTGTCATGGGTAAGCGATCATCAACATTGTCAACCGTGGCGCGGGCAGGGCCAGTCTGGTATGTCAACCTTCTCGCAGCCGTGGCCTGCGTGGCGTGATTACCGTTGCCAGACTTGTCACCCATGTACCCGATTGGGTCGGATGCCGCAGTGACAGGCGTGGTGCCGTCTGAAAGCTGAAACAGCGTGGATAGGTCGCTGGATTCATACCATACGCCCTCGGCGTCACCTGCGAATAGGGCAGATGGGGAGAAGCCGCCGGATCGCATTGCCCCTAGCCTTAACAACCGCAGCCCGCGAAAGGCTAGGTTACGCATCCGCATGGCTTACGGAAGCTACCGACGCAGTGTTTGCAAACGCCCAAACGCGGTTTGCTCCATCCACACCCGGCCAAAGCTGCGCAATCGTCAGATCAGCAGCAAGGACATTCCCGCCACCCAATACAATTGTGCCCAGCAGCGTCGATGGTGCTGTAACGCCGTTCGTTGCTTGCAACATCATTTCGGTGGCGCTAACCGACTGCACCCTGATTGACAAAGCATTTGCGTTGGTCAGTTGCGTCCAGACTGCGGGCGGGATTTCGACATTGTTATTTCGTGCCATGATCGTTTCCTTTATATGTCATTTGATCACCTTCACCATCCAAGAAATAACAAATCCGGCAGAGTCCATCGGAATAACTTCTTGCACGGGCCAATTCACGCCGCCGATTGTCAGCGCGTCGGACGTGCTAGGGGTAATCGTCACGCCGTGGTTCACCAGCGAATAGACCAACTCACCCGCACCCAATGCCAGCCCGGTCCGCTGCGTGTATGCCTTGCCGGACGGTTTGGCCGTGAAGGTGTGAACCACTGGCGCGCCGGGTGTGGGGTTCCATTCCGGGCCAGTGGACGTTCCGGGCCGACTGATCGTGACAGACACCGCGCCTAGCCCGTCGCCCGCATCACGCCCCGCCTCAGCGTAGGCCAGTGCGACTTCAGCGGCTATTGCGGCCCCGCTCATACCAGCCTCGGGCCGGTCGAGTAACCGTAAAGCCCGCCGCACTGGCGCAGCATGGCCTCGATTTTGGTAGACCGGGGGATGGCCGCGCCGCCCTTGCTGGCGTCACCCGTTACCTGCCATTTGATATCACCCACGCCGACAAGAACTTTCTGATCGGCTGGCGTGAATGTCTTGGTCCAGATGCCAGGCGCTGCCACCTCGGCAATGGCAGCCTCATAGGCGGCCTCCACGACATTGGCGCTGTCAACGGTGCAGGTCGATCCGTCCAGATAGGTGAATTGGATGTAATCGGACGCGCGAACAAGCGCGTGCAAAGTCGCGGCGTCGTCAGCGATTACCGTGCCACGGTCCCCGGCGTATGCGATGAGTGCTGTGGTGGTGCCGATCATGTGACGCTCCAATGAATGGACGGGCCATGACAGCCCGCCCGATGGTTATTTTTTGCCAGTTGGCATGACGGGCTGTGCCGCCTTGGCGTCAGCTTCGGCCGTCATCGGCACAAGCCATTCGCTGCCAATCCATTCTGCAACGCCCGCATTCTTCGCCAGATCGGCGGAAATAGGAACGTCGCCACCGAGTTTGACCTCGGTGCCGTCTGGCAGGATAAGCAAGCCCGGGTAGGTACTGATGTGCTTTGTCATGGTCACAAACCCGTACCGTACCGCACCGCCGAGGGTGTGCGGATGCTGACCGGCGCGAACCGGAATGCACCATAAGTCCGAACCTCAAGCCCGTAAGCCTGTGGTGCGAGGAACATCAGCGGCATGGGCATGTGCAGCTTCACAACGCTCGGATCGTTGCGGTAAGCCACCATCTTGTTGGTCAGATTGAAGTCCGAAAAGATGTTCAACGGCTGACCAGTCTGGGCGGTGTAGACGTTCGCGCGCCGGATGAAGTCGAGGATCGTCACATCGCTTTCCGGCGCGATCTGGCGGGTGGCCAAATCACCGAACTGAGCGATCGGCAGCACGATGGTATCCGCAATCTGCGTTCCAAGACTTGCCGACTTGATGCCGGTTAGCAGGCCGTTAATGAACGCGAGGATCGCCTGTGGCGTGGACAGTGCGAACGTCGCCGCAGACGCAGCCGATGTGATGCCTGTGGTGTTGAAGAGACCTTCAATCTCCATGTCAGCGTTGCCGATCAGCGCCGTGCTGTTGACTAGCTGCTCATACGCCATCCGCGCCGCATTTGCCGACTCAGTAGGCAGGTTCATGCCCAGTTGTGCCGCCGCGCCAATTTCCTCAATCGAATAGGAATACATGACGCCCGCCATATTGACGGTCTGCTCAAACTTACCGGTCGTTATATCAACGCGCGGGATGTCGTCCCCTTTGCCATTGATGAATTTTGCGCGCCCGACCGAATCCTGCGTGAAGAACGTGACGGATGCTGCGAATTGATTTGTCGACGTGTCCACCTGCATCAATCGCGGGTAGAGGATCGTCGGATAGGGTTTGCGCATCACCTCGGCTTCGATGTGGCTGCGCTGCGAAATGACGAAACCCAAAGCTGCGGGCGCGTCCATGATCTGCGTGTTCATTGTCTTTGCTCCTTACGGCAGGTAGACACGAACAAGATCACCGATCTCGCCCGAAGTTTCAAATTTTGCCCCGGCAATCGTGGTGGCAAGGTCATGCCCGATCACGCCGGTTGCGGGAGTGAAAGTGACGGGGTTTGCCACAGTCACGGCAGTGGATGCGATGACCCAGACCGTGCCCTTACGCAAGATGCCCGCCATTTCACCGACGATATACTCGTCATTGGCCCGGCTCTTGTCAGCGACGGCGATACCCTCAAATCCAACGCCACCGAGGCGGCATGTACCTTCGTCTGTACCGCTGGCACCGACAGCGCGCCCGAACGGGACCACGGCGGTTGTGACACGCTTGGACGCCACGTCTTTAACTTGTTGGCCCTCGGCGATCATACCGGCGTAACCAAGGGGCATGACAGTAACAGCTGCCCCGAATGCGTCTTGAATAGGCATGATTTACGCTCCTTTGCCAACGGGTTGAAGATAGGCCGTGCCGAGGCCCTTGACGTATTCGGCACGCGCGTCGGTCGCAACCGTCACGCCAGACTTGATCGCGTCCGCGACCGGATCGCCCTTGCCAGCGTCACGAGCCACAACGGCGAACATGCCTTTGATTTCGGCGTCGGACGCATCGGACACGGCCTCATCACCCAGCTTGTGGGCAACAGCGGCTTTGCGCAGATCACCGTCAGATAAGCCCTCGGGCTTCACGTCCTTGGCAATCTTGGCCACGGTCGAAACCAACGCCACACGGTCAGAAACCAGCTTATCGATTCCAGCCTGATCAAGCGCGCCGTCTTTGGCGGTCTTGAGGTCAGCTTTCAACGTGCCGATTTCCTCGTCCTTGGCTTCGATTGCCGCGATATGGGCAGTCTCAGCGTCGGAAAGGGCTTTGGCTTGGGAGACCTTGAACGCCTCGATTTTCGCGGTATCGGCGGCGCTGACCTGAACGGCCTGATCCCCCAAAACCACAGTTTGCAAATTGTCTGCCATTGGGCGGACCTCCTTATCTGCATGTGGGATGGGGGAAGCGCCCCAAGTCGCCCGGTCTTTCCCAGCGTCAGCATTGTCTCCAATGCGAGCAATGCCAGCACGGCCACGGGCCACGATAGCAATGTGATTGATGCGAATGTCGCGCTGCACCGCGTCGTATTCTTCGCCGTCAGCAGTGATGCCCGGCGTGTGGTCTATGACGCTGGTGTAGCCCGCTGATAGGTCGCGGGTGCCCGCCTCGATTGCGGCAATGGCAGCGGCATCCTTAACGATTAGGGGGAGGCGCAACTTGCCATCCACCCACTCGGCTTCGGTGCTAACTTCACCCTTCGCAAGATCTGCCCAGTTGTCTTTTGTGACCGCCTCGGCAGGGTGGCCCATAGTGATAGGCGCGTGCGTGTATGTCATCACGCTTGCCGGGGCTTTGACTTCATCCTCTGGACGGTAGACCCGCACCGGCGCATCGCCAGTCAGTCCCATCTCGGACGCTGAGTATAGCTGGATGCCCGTGCGCGCGACAAAAGCCTCTGCCACGAGGTATCCGTCCGCAGTCTTGCGGGTTCCTGCTAATGTGGCCGCGTCAGTAAATTTCATTCCTGATCTCCCTCGCCTTGCCCGGCGAAAAACTCTGCAACATCGGCCTCAAGACCGGGCGCAACGCCGGATTCCGTCAGCGCATTGACGACCGCGCGGCCCAGAGCTTCTTCTGGAATAAGCCCATCCATGCGATGCACGCGCTCGAATGCCGTGGTGATTTTGTCCGCAACTTCAGCGCGGTCTTTCGCGTCAGGCTGGTGAAGCGACTTCCAGTTGAAATGGATTTCCTCGGGACGCTCCCCAAGGGCTGACCGAACTAGGCACTCGTCCAAAACCGCCATTGCAGGCTGCATTTCGCCGGATTGCTGCGCCTTAATCATGTCGTAAAAGTTGCGCGTGTCGCTTTCGCCCGTGGCGTTCATGCCAGCGGGTGCGCGACCGAATAGGCGCGTCATGGGAATGTCAGAGGCACCAGAAACCGAGACCATGAAGCGGTCCCAAATGTCAGGCAGACCCGCAAAGGTCATTGTCTTTTGTTCATACTCTTCCGCCGCGTCAATCATCAGCGCGCCGTTGATGCCCTTGCCCGTCATTGCGAGTTGCCAACGGGCGAGCATGTTCTGCTCGTATGCCGAGCCGCCACTGCGCAGGCTTTCGGTAAAGTCTGGAATCTTCACGACGTCTATTTTGGCCTCGTATGTCAGGCTTAGAATGTTTGCCGAAACGCTGTCATGGGCCTTTACCGCGTCCATGGTTGCTTGCAGCACGCTATCACCCCAGCCATCTGAGGTCATATCAGGATCTGGCAAATGCACGCCGTCAAAGATGACCAGCCGCGACGGATGCACGATGGTGTCGGACCCCATTTTATACATCGACGGACGGCCATAGCCCGGCAATGTGGGGTCGTTTTGCATGGTCTGTGCGGAGAGTTTCAACTTAGGCAGGACCGCTAGGAACTGGATGCCCCCGGCGCGCACGCTACCAACGTCCATCGGCAATGTAGGGTCGCTGTCGCCCGTTCCAATGTAGATTGCCGCGCCGCCGTACAGACGGGCCAGAACGCGCGCTTGGCGAACCTTCTGCACCAGCCCAAGCCGCGCCTCCTCAGCTTCGATCCTGCTGATCTGGTCCGCTTCCGCCTGCCACTCCCGCCACTCCCGCACGCTTTCATGCGCTGGAAGGTTGACGATTTTCTGTGCCAGCCAAGATGACCGCCACGCCTGCGAAAGCTGCGCATCGCTCAAAGACACAAACGCATATTCTGCGCCGAATGCCTTGTCTCGGCTTGTGCCAAGATTTGATACGAGGTTGCGAAGGCCGTCTAGGATCATGTTAAAGCATACCTTCGATTGAGTATGTGGAGCCGCCCAGCAAGTCCGCAATCGCGTCCATTAGAGGGTCTACTTGATCGTCAAAGCCCGTTCCCAAGCCGTCGAATGTCTGCAATTCGTATCGCAGCGCCTCGGTAAATGTCGTGTTGTCAGGCAACCACACCTGCCCCGTTGATATCCATGGGGCGGCGTCTAGGCCGCGCGTGTACTTGTCTTTGTTGCGCTGGATGCCCTGCACAGGAACGCCTTGGCGCTTTAGCGACTGGATCAGGCCCGTGCCGGAAACCTTATCCTCGACCCAAAGCCCTCTGACATTCTTGCCTGTCGCGCGATGCTTTGCCCAAAACGCGAGCGCGTTCTTTTCAAGGTCTGGCGCTTCCCACTTGCCGCGAACCAGGTCGATAAGACCCGCCCCGCCGCCTTTGAATTTCGCCCAAAGCTCTATGACCGAATAATCATTCCGCTCGCCCGTCTTTTGGGCTGTGTCTGCATACATCCGGTAGTAATCAACCTCGGGCAATCCGCCCTCATTGTACCACCTGATTCCGCCCATATCGAACAACGCGCCCTCGATAGAGACGGGCCGCTGCATGTATTGGCTTGCGAAGGTGTAGGCGTCGGCCTTGAGTATCTCTATTTCGTCCGCTGAATGCTTTTCCGGCCAAAGGGGGCCAGCGGGCAGCGAATGTCTAATAGGCCGTCCGTGCGTCCATTCTGCGGGATAATCTTGCCCCGGCTCTGTTATTACCGGCAGATCAAGATGATCCCATATTTCGCCTGTGCCGCCTTTCAGCAAATGCCCCACGAAGTCGTCGCTGTGAAGCCGTTGCATAATGACGACAATCGGCACCCCGTCATGGGCCAGCCGCGATCTGAATGTGTTGGTAGCCCTCTGGTTCACCGTCTTGCGTTTCGTCGGGCTGAATGCGTCGTCAGGCTTTAACGGATCATCGACAATCAACGCGCCCGTAAAGCGCGACTTGTCCATGTATCCCGCTCGGAAGCCCGTGATAGGCCCACCTGCGGCCTTGGCCAGCATCCCGCCGTTCGCAATTGTCTTCCATCTGTCCTTCGCGCTGCTGCTGGCGTCGATACCAACCGGCCACGCCCGCGCAAATTCCTCAGTTTGGATCAGGCCCTTGATCTTGTCGCTGTTCTCCCGTGCCAAATCATCCGAGAAGGTCGCATGGATGAAGCGAGATGCCGGGTTTATCTGAAACCCCTTGGCCACGAAGTTGACCACGGCCAACTCGGTCTTTGTGTAGCCGGGCGGTAGCGTGATTATAAGCCGCGTGATTTCGCCCGCATGGATCTTATCCAGCGCCTGCCCGATGATCTTGTGGTGCGGCCCTTCGATAAACTCCATGCCTTCACGGATCGGAAAGAAATGCTTGGCAAAGCCTAAGTTAGTCCGCCTCGCCCATTCCAGGCTGATCTCTTGCTTTGTCGGTAAGGCGTTCAAGTTGTGCAAGCTCCTCATCCGACAGGTTTGTGAGAAGAACATTGGGCTGTGGCGTCATGGTGCCGTCGCTGCTGGTGTTATCCACAACGCTGGTTTCCTTCCACCCGGACCGCGTCTTCATCCAGAAGATCATTGCAGACGTGTCGCCGTTTTTGGCCTTGTTGAATAGCGCGCCGCCGATGGTGGCGTTTGCCTTGGCCGTCGATAAATCCAACTCATTGCGGTAGTGCTTGCGCAATGTCTTGGGGTCGATCCCAAGTATTTGCGCCACGATATCCTGCCGCGTGCCGACTGTTGTGTGCAACTCAACCGTCTGCCGTGTGGCATCCGTTGGCTCATGCGGGGGCTTGGTCTTCATGCGAAAAGCCTCCGAACCGCGTATGAGCGGATGATTGATGCGCCCGTGTAAACTGCTGTGATGCCCCAAGCGTGTGAGGCTGTGACGTGATACCCAAACGCGGGCAGCACAGTGAACGTCAGGGCTAGTGAGACGCCGAATCCTATGGCTGTGGACGCTACAGCCTCAAGCGCGCTTAGGCGGCGAGGTTGCATCGTTCAGCCTTTAGCTCGTCGTATGTCTGGCCTGTGGCCTCAAGCGTTGCTGTTGCGCCTGCGAAGGCTTGCCAGCGTTGGATTATCACGTCGCAATACTTGGGGTCGAGTTCCATCATAAACGCTCGCCTGTCCGTGTTTTCACAGACGATGCAAACCGTCCCACTACCAGCAAACACGTCCAATATCGCGCCCTTAATTGGCACAGACAAAAAGTCCACAGAGAAATCTATAACCTCAGCAGGCTTTTGTGTCGGGTGAACTGATCCACGCAAAGCGCCCCGATTTACAGTCTTGCTGCGCAGCGGCTTATCTTCGGTCGTCCATGCCAGTTCACCGTCTGACATGGTTAAGCCGTCTTGGCCTTTACTCCAATAAATCCACCCACGAGTTGCAGGCAACAGGTCAGCGAAGTAATTACCGCCCCAAATAACAGAAGGGACGCCTAACGCAACGATCCACGCAAAAATTGAAGCGTTGGGCCTTTCGTTGTCCCATCCCCTTTTTTCATGAAACTTGCGGTTGTGTTTGGGGTTTGCGCTCACAGACTTCTTTTGCCCGTCAATGCCAATTCCATAAGGTGGGTCTGTGATGACAGCGTTTGGCGTCACACCATCCATCAGCTTATCAACCGCATCAATGCTAGTGCTATCACCGCACATCAACCGATGCCGCCCTAACAGCCAAACATCGCCCTCAACAGTAACGGGCACCTCTGGCGCATCCGGCACCGCGTCCTCGTCCGTCAGCCCTTCGGTTGGCTCTGCTAAGAAGTCGGCAATCTCACCCAAGTCAAACCCGGTCAGCGTCAGGTCAAAGCCCGATGCGTCCAGATCCGCAAATTCCAGCTTCAGAAGTTCAACATCCCATTCGGCAAACTCTGACACTTTATTGACGCTCAGGCGGAACGCCTTGATCTGCGCGTCGGTCAGATCGTCGGCCAGGATCACAGGCACCTCGGTCAGGCCCAGCTTTGCGGCGGCTTTGAGCCGAAGATGACCGTCCACAACCGTGCCGTCCGACTTGGCGACGATTGGCACGCGAAACCCAAACTCACGGATTGCAGACGCCACCTTGTCAACGGCATGGTCATTCTTGCGCGGGTTCCGGGCATAGCCGATGCAACGCTCGATCGGCCATGTTTCAAACTGCAAAGTCACTGGCATCGGTCCTTTAGCGCGCCATATGCGCCGCTCTTTGACATTCCCATTGTGTCGGCCACTTCCTGTATCGTCGCGCCAGACTTGCGCATCGAAATCATTTCATCGGCGCGAGGGTGCCTGCTCGGCTTAGGCCCGCGTTTCTTTTGCCCCGGCTTATAATAATTCACTGGCCTGTCATAAGTGCCGTGCGCCCGCTTGTGCTGCTCATTCTCCGAGCGCGAAGACCAAACGATGTTTTCAAGTCGGTTGTCAGATGGCTTGCCGTTCTTGTGGGCTGCTTCTTTTCTTTCTCCAACAGGTGGACCAAGAAACGTCAGGGCCACTAACCTATGCACGCCCATCTTAACGGATGCACCGAGGCTAACGTAATGATAACCAAGCCCCGCAACCCACGGCGACAGAATGCAACCCGTGCGCTGCCTGCCGTCAGGCAAAAACCGATCAAGCGATCTGACCCGCCCTATAGACGAAACCTCATATCCTTCGTTATCTGGGATTGCCCGCCAAACCTCTGCGGGTGTAGTTGTTAAATCAGCCATATTCGATCCTTCCGTGATCGTCTTGGTTAGACCCGGTGTTGAGTGCTAGAACACTCCATCGGGTTGATTGTATTTTAGCCTTATTTACTTTGCGATGCCACCAAAACACTTGGATATGGCACAAGATCAGCGGTCGCAATCGCCTTATAGGCGGGAAATTCTGTCATTTAACCCTCGCCTTGCTGCGTTACCCCATCCCCAATTCGCCGCATCAAATGCTATGGCCAGACGGCGTTGACGCTTGCGCGCATTGTGGTGCTATACGGTGGGGTGGGCCGTTGGGAGTACCTGGCCGGGAACGCAAAACGCGCCCGAATGTTTCCACCGGGCGCACTAAGTCACATCACCAATACACCAACTTCAAAACCGCGTCAAGCGCCAGCCACAACGTCCAGCGCGCCACGCAATAGCGGCAGATTGCCGGGGGTCTTTCCGCTGCACACGGTCCACTCGATTGCCCCGCGCTGCCACGTTGTCAGGCGCTCCGTTATGCGGCGATAGGCAAGGTAGGCTTCCACGTTGCCGTCGCCCTCGTCATGCCCGACCGGGCCGATATCAAGACATGACCGCCCCGTTGATAGCCCTAGCTCCGCGCGGAATGCCGCGTGCGCTTCTTGGATGTGCCGCGCGGCCTGCTCCTGCGCATAGTTGATTTGGCCGAGGTCATAGAGGCGCGCCACTGCGTCGTGGATTGTCATCGCTGGGGCCTCCTGCCTCCCCGGCCCCGTGGGGATTGTCACCTTGCCGTGTTGCGCCCGCTCTGGCGGGGGCCTGATAGCCGATTGCCGCCCTTCTGGGGGTAGTGCTGCGATTTGGCCGGGTTGCGCCTGGACGCGGCCTTGTGGCGTCATTTTGCGCCTTGGCTTCTTGGATTTGCTGCCCTTGCCCATGACTTGCTCCTTTTGCCGTATTTCGCGTTGCCGTAATTTGTGAGCGCCTGCCTCTGGAAGTCGTCGCGCACATCATCCACGCGGATCAGAAGAAGCCCGTGTTCGTGCCAAGCGAGATTGCAGGCTGCGAAGGATGCCAGGCTGTCCTCCACTGGTGTGCGGGGCGCAGGTTGCCCGTGCCGATAGATGGAGGATATGGCGGTCATGTCAGCCTCCAAACCGGAACGTCATTGGCGATCTGGCGGCGAACAAGACCAAGCGCCTTGAGCCTGCCGAGCGCCTTTGCAACGCGCATTTTACCCTGACCCGTTGGGATCATCAGATCAGAGCATGTGCGCTCCCGCCCGTCGCTCATGATGTCCAGCACCATGGCCTGCGTTTCGTTCGGGCATAGGACTGCGCCTCGGGTCATGCGCCTGCCCTCCCAATAACCCAATGCTCCGGATGCACGGCCTCAACCGTCAACCCGATGGCCCCCACGGCGCTGGATGGTGTTTGTGCGTTCATTGTCGTCTCTCCGTTGTTGGGTGGCTGGCGGGCCGTTCGTGTCTTTGGTTTCAGGCCCGCCTGCCGTATGCCCCTAGCCCTGCAATGCACTTGCCACATAAAAGAATGTTTTGGGTTTCGGGGCAATTCTATTTGGGTGTGGCCTCCGGTGGGGCGGGAAGAGCATGGCCAAGCGCCCAGATACGCTCAGGCGCTTGGGTGTGCTGGTCATTGGGTATCTCCCTTGTGTTCGTTTACGTGGCACTGGCGGCATAGCCAAACCACGTCTAAGGGTCGCGCATAGTCGTGATGGTGGCCATCTATGCGGCATCCAGACTTCCCACACCTACTGCAATGGTCAGGCTTGATTACCTTGCTGTCTCTAACCCTATTCCCAAGAATGACATGCGCCGCTCTCTTCTCTGAATTGTCATCTACCCACTTTTGCCTAGACGCCTGCAAAGATGCCTTGCCCGCATCCGTCTTTTGATACCGCTTGTGCCTAGCAATTACCCTTGGGTCTTCCTTGAATCGCTTGGCATCATACGCCCTGTACCGATCAACGTTTTCCCTTCGGTTTATCCTAACCGCTTCCTTGTGGCATTCCTTGCATCGGGTGTTTACGCCTTTGTAAAATTCAGCGCTTTTTTCGGTCGCGCCGCAAACCTTGCATTTGCTTGGCATGGGTTCACCATAACCCTAAAACGGTATATGTAAAGACATACCTTTAGAACGGGATATCTTCCCCATCCATATCTGAACCCCCTGCCCCGCCAGTGCCGTACCCGCCGCCAGCGCCGCCGCCGTAGTTTGAACTGTCAGGTAATCCTTGACGGTTGCTGCCGTCGCGCCAGAACGCGCCGGGAAGTTTTTCGGATTTGGGGCGGACTTCTGTGATTTTAGCGTTGGGGAATTTATCCTTGACCATGCCGAGCAGGCCGTCACCCGCGCCGATACCCTTCAGGGACATAGACACTTCCCGCATCGTGAAGAGCTTCAAGTCTGAGCGGGCGTCTTTTGCCGCTTGCCAATCCGCGTCATCGCGGACGATGCCAAAGCGAAAGCCCTGGCCGTCGTCGTATTCGATGATTGACCGGTCAGCCTTGGCAGCGCCGATGCGCTCGGCCTCGGCATCCATGTAGGCGAAGCCCTTTAGGGCACTCTCAACGCAGGCCGTCAGATCCGCCTGCGCGGCACGTGGGCTTATGGGCCGCTCAGTGCCAGCAATCGCTTTGTTGAGGTTGCCCATTGTCTGGTCCCAGATGTGGGCGGTCTCCACGCTGACCAACTCAGCCAAGCGGCTGACGCCCCATTTGATATCCATGTCCCGGCTTGCCGCGTCGAACGCCTTGAGTCCGTGCGCGGTGTTGATGTCGGCGGGAGCGCTCTTGCCATAGGTGGGCGGCTGCGTGTGATGGCGGTAATGGCGGCTCATAGCTTTTCCTCATTTATTGTTTGGCTGGCATCTTCCCGTCGCACCCCTCCCTCCCCTTTAAGAAAGGGGGGGAGTGGAACGGTAGTGTGCAATTTTCCGGAACGGAACGGCGACCGTTCCAGTGTTTCCTCTTTTTTTTCAATGGCTTGCGCCGAAGCCGTTCCGGATCGTTCCAGTGGAACGTTCCGCGTTCCAGTGCCGTTCCAGAGGCATGTTTTGGGACGGCAAATCGTTCCAGTCGGATCGTTTAAAAACAATGACTTAGCGGGGGTTGGGTTGTGTAGTGGAACGGCCACAATCATGCCTCCAAATCCACGGGGGAACCGCCGCCGTGAATGATTTCCGCAGCCTTGTGACCCTTGTCGGTTAAGAACCAGTTGTTCAAAATGCTCTTGATCAAGCCCTCATCCTTGAGTTCGACCAGTCTACGAACCAGCGTGGACTTCTGCGCATTTCCGGTTGCGCCAATCAGCCCAACATCAACGCACCGCTGCGTCATGGAGAGGCAATCGCTGTTTTCTATGCTGAGAATTAAGCGCTCTTTTATGGTGTGTGATGTTTTGGCAATTTCCATTGCTCGCGTCTCAAGGAGAGGCTTTGCCAGAACGGTCGGCATCATGCGGCCTTTGGCATCTTTGATCCGCTCTGATTTCACCGTTTCGATCTCAAACATCAGCGGCTCGAAGTCTGCTCCTCGGTGCTTGCCTTGCCAGTGCATTTCGACCGCCGCGTCTCGCTTCCAAAGACACAGGTTGCCGTCCACCTCGTTTAGGAGGGCTGAACCGCCCATGGGTGTTAGGTTTGTTTTGGCGGCGTTTTTGACGGGGTGCGCTGGAACAATAACCGCGGGCTTTCCGTGGGCCTCGGTAATCTTGCGAAGCACTCTTGCGAAGTCCAGCATTTGCGCGTTGCTGTTGCTGTCGTCTCCGTCAAAGTAGGCTGCGAGGGTGTCGATGATAACAAGGTTGCATTTTGGCAGGCTTGCCAGCTTTTCCTTGATCAGCGCCATGTCCTGCCGGATCGAAAATGTACCGGCGATGAAGTGCATACGGCTTTGCGCCGCAGGCGTTTCTGATCGCTCCAATGTAGCGATAATGCGGCCCCGCACATCGTCGGGGTTTTCGCCCGCCATATAGATCACGTCACCGCCTTCGGTTTCGCGCCCGCACACGTCCTGCCCGCTTGCCATGGCGTCAGCCGCGTAAAGCATAACAGCGGTTTTTCCGCTGCCTGTTGGGGCAGTCAGAGTGTAGAGCCGCCCGCGCTGGATTACGCCGTCAATCAGGTATTCAGGGGCCACAAAATCAGCGGTGAACTCAGCCGCGCTTTGCATCCTCCATGCAGGGCCACTGTTCGGGGCAACATCAGGATTGGTGGCATTGCTCGGTGCATGATCGAAGTTCGGCGCGGGCTTTTCAGCCGCCTCGAATTTCGGGTTCGCCCGCGTCCGGTTAATCATGTCCTGCACTTCGCGCCGGGTATCTTCGACGGTATAGCCGGGCAGGGTCAGGGGGGCCGTCAGGGCGTGGATTTCGCCATCAGACAGGGATTTGCGCACGTAGCTGCCGACCAGCTTCAGCACGGCGATATTCCACTCGCTGCCGGAAAGCGCCTGTATGGCGGTGCGTTCGCGGTCCAGCGTCTCAATTGCGCCCGTGTCGATGTGCAGACCCGTTGTGGGGGCCGTGGCCGCTGGTGTGGACCCGAATGCCCGGCGCATTTGATCGATGGTCACGGGGGCGCGTGTGTCGTCGTATTGGGTGCGGATCGAGCACATCTCTTTGGTGTAGCCGCGTTCCTGCTTGTGTGTGGCGGGATAGGAGATGGTGCCGCCCACGCGCATGATGCGGCTTGGGTTGATCACTGACCTGTCGGACCCGAAGTGCGCGGCTATGGCGCTTTGTGTGTCGCGCCATGCGGCAAGATCCGTGGTGGGCGTTTCCAGTTCCCAATAAAGGTGGACCCGCACTGTAGGGATAGACCCCGTTAAGACTGCCGCCACGTATTTCGGGCCGGTCCATTGTTTGACGTTGTTGGCGCTTTCCAACTCGTCGCAATCGGCCCAAAGAAAGAAGCTCGCAAGGATGTCTTCGTCCTTGGCTGATCCCGATACGTCGGCCCTAATGGGATTGCGGACGGCGTAGATGTTGAAACCAAGGTCGTTCATTGATTCGACCCACGCCACGGCGTCCTCGATGTCGGCGGGGCTAAACTTGGCGATTTGTGGCTTTGCGTTTTCTTTGAACGCGCGGATTTCAAAGACGGCGGGGGCGGTTAATTCGCCCCATCGGGCCGTCATGTAAGTAAGGTCGCGGCGGATGCCGACGGCATCCGGCAACAGAGCGGTGCTTGCTGGCTCCATCATTCTATGACCACGAAGTCTTCGGCGCTGTCTTCTATGGCCTCGGCCATAATGCTGCACAGACCCGCCATGCCCTCAACAGACGGCCCAAAATACTGGCCTTTTAGTTTGTGGGGCCAGAAGTTGAGAACGCGGACATTGCCTGTAGCCCCATTCAAAACGCGGCACTGGACGTGCCACGGGGCTTTTTGGGGGTTGGGTTGAAAGAATGTGGCCCACTCGAACCGGCGCATAAAGGTTTCGAATGCGGCGCAGTTGGTTACTTGGTCTGGGTCGTTGTCGTTCATGTAGAGTTGCATGATTGCGCCTCGTTGTGTGGGGTAGGCCCCACGCAGATCATTCCGCGCGGGGCTGGTTTAGATGGGTGGTTTAGAAGCCTCCTGCTGTGGCAGTTGGTGTGGGTGTGGTTTCAACGGGTGCAGGTGCGACTTCTGTGGCGATTGTCGGCGCGTCGGCTTTGAGGCAATCAGGGCGCTCGACCCACTGCACGACGGTCAAGACAGGCTTGTTGCTGGCCCCGGATTTTAGCACTTGGGTATCAACGCCGGTTTGTTTGACCAGCGGCAGTAACCGCCCGTTGTCCGACTTTTCCGTCCATTCCGCTGCGATCTGCTTGGACAGCTTCGAGAATGCGTCATAGGAGCCGAAAGACGCCTGCTCCCAAGTTGCGGCTAGGCCGTCTCCGATTGCGCATCGGATGGACAGGGCCGCTCCCCAAGCATAGGCCCCGGAGGGCTTTTTGCTTTCGTCAGGGCGTGGCGTTGCCTGCGAAAAGTGCGGGTTCCATTTCTTTTCTGGGGCCTGCCCTGTTGCGCCGTCACGCATCCAGCCGAGTTGCAGTGTGTCCAAATCGAGGACGCACCCGCTGGCAAAGGCATCAACAACACGCTCAAACTTTTCGTCGTTCTCGTCCTTGCCCCGCAAAACCCAAGACTTGGGCGCGAAACCCTTCATCGCAGATCCGTTCGAGGTCCAAGACATCCATGGCCCCATGGAGCCGCCTGTGTCGCCTGTGTCGATTGTAAAAGACATAATGTGTTTTCCTTGTTTTTCGTTTGCGCCGTAGCGCGGTTAAACCGTGAAAAGTCACGGCATTTACGGAAGTTTCCGCAAATCATTCAGGTCTGTTAGACCGTTGTTTCTTGAGTAGGCCATTGAGGCGACGTAGACGCTGCTCTCGGAAACGGCGCACACCTTGGCTATGCGCGGCACTTCGCCTTGGCCTAATTGCCCGGTGGCTGTGCGACGGGCATTTTTAATGCTGTCGAGAACCTGAGAAAGTTGGGCATTGCTAAACTTTGCATGATGGTGATGCTCTCCTTGCACATGTGTCCCGTGCATCTTTTTATGGGAGCAATTAACCTTCTGAGTTGCCTGCAAAAGATTTTCCGGCCTGTTGCTGTCGCGGACTCCGTCAATGTGACAAACCACCATATCGGGCAGTAGAGGCCCGACGAAAGCCTGATAAACAAGCCGGTGAACTAGGAAATTATCTTTCACTTTTGCACCATCTTGGGTGCGGTAAAGCATGATGTATTCATAGCCGTTTTTGGCTTTATAATTCTTCCTCTTGCGCATCCGCCCGCTCTGCGTCGAATAAACATGACCTTCTTGCGTGATGTAATTATTCGGGAATCCCGATATTTGAACAAAATCATACATCAGAAATTTTTCCCCAAAACGTTGGTTTGCGCTGTTGGCGTGGTTGCCACGGGCGCACCCGTATCGGGGGCCGGGTCGTTTCCGGCTTCCAGAATTGCTGTCTGAAATATTGCCGCCTCAGTAACGTCCTCGCCCATGCGATTGTCAAACATAAATATCGCGTCGATCATCAGGCTTTCGGCAGCGAGGTAGTCGTCAACCTCTTGCGTGGTTTCCAAGCCTTCGATTTGTTCGATAACTTGCCGCTTGCTGCGATCCGCGCGGGCGAAGGTGGTGAAGGAAATGCGCTGGCTGTCGTCAACAACGGCAGACTTTGCCTGCCAAGTCGGTTCGGGCGCCCCGGTGTCGATTCTAAACATAGCGCACCTCATTGTGCGGGATGCCTTCTGCGATCAGGAAGTCGCGCACATCATCGACGCTTTTGACGACGGCCACGGGATAGCCGATGCCGCGCAGCATTTCGTGCGCTTGGTTTTGGGCGTCTGTTGTGCGGCCCGTTTTCGATTTAACCTCAAGAAGGAACGTCTGATTGGGTGCCAGCACGACCAAATCGGGGAAGCCTTTGAACACGCCCGCTGCGCGCTGGCGCATAACCTGAGCCATGCCGGCCTTGCCGCGTGTGTTGACTTCATTGACACTGTGCTGGACGATTGCGCGCGGCATGACGGCGCGCAGGTATTTGACAATCGCCACTTGGATTTTGAACTCAGGATTTGCCATCGGTCGCCACCTCCCCACCGCAAGCGGCATAGCCTGCCATGTCCACCCAATTGTCGGCGAGGCCGGGGTTGCCCCAAGCGCGCACTGTTTTGAGATCAATCATCATAATTGCGACTTGCGCGGGCGTGATGTTTACGCCGAGACGGCCTGACCAGATCCGCGCCAGCGCCGTGAAGTTGTCCTTCACGCTGCCGTGCGTTGCTGCGCGGTCCACGGTCACGGCTTGGGTGGCGTCTCTTAGGATTTCTGCGCGGGTCATACCCTCACCTCCGCTTGCGCCAGGCGCGCCTTTGCCTTGACCCACTTGCGCTCTAGCTGGCGTGTGGCTTTGTGGGACTGCCGTGCCCGCTCTACCGCCCGCCGTGCGTTGTGTTCGTCGGTGGACGCGCAGAACCACACGGCGCGGGCCAAGCGGGCGTCTGTGTCGCCTGAATAAAAGCCCTCAGCCCGTAGGCCGAGGGGAGTTGACAGGGAGGCTTTGCGCAGAGACACCGCTGCGCTCGGTGTTGGTGCGCGGCGCAACTCAGGGGAGGCTGAGGAGGCCGCGCTATCGCACTCCGCCGATAGGTAGCAGGCGGGTGCGTGTGGGTGCGTGGGGGTCATGCTGCCGCCTTTGAGGCTGCTTTTAGGGCCTCTCGATCAATTTTGCCGCTCATGTAAGCTTCGTGGATAAAGTCATGATCGAGCCCGGCCAATATGCACACGCACTGAAAATCACGCCGCGCTTCGGCTATCCATTTTCGGGCGGCAGCTCTGGACAGGACCTCGTAGGATTTGCGCGTGGGCTTAGTGGCGGTAGCGTCGATAACTGCGTTAAACAAAACAGCTTGCCATAGTGTTTGCTCTGGAGGCTGGGTCATGCTGCCGCCTCCGCATTGGCCAGCGCGGCCAAGCCACTGGGCGTGATCGTCCAGTTTTCGCCTTGCGTCCCGAACCTGCCAAAATCAGCCCCGCGAATGAGGCCCTTTTCGTTGAGCGCGGCCAACACCTTCGGGTGCGCGTCAAGATTGCGCCCGGTGCGCCATTGCTCGTCCGATAGCCGGGCGAGGACGGTGTGCTGCTTGGGGGTGAGGGAGGTCATGCTGCACCCCCAACCGGCGCGGCATTCATCTTTGCGCGGATGCCCTCAATCGTGGGCCATCTGGGGTCGCGGCCATTCTCAAGGTCTCGCAACAGGTTCGGGTCATTGACAGTCCAGACCCCAAACGCGGTTTTGGACATGCCACTAAGCGCGCGGTAGCGATCAATCTCGGCCACCAGCTTCACTATCTCGGGGTTTTTCACTGCGATGTTCATGCCACATCATTAGGAAACATCCTAACGTCTTGCAACAGGAAACTTCCAATTCGCACCGCAATCGCGCGAAAATATATTAGGAAGTTTCCTGTTTTAGTGTTGCGTTAGGAAATATCCTAGGCCATAGTTCCCCCAACAACTGAGGAGACACCGACATGAAATACGAAATCAAACATCGCTGGACGGGGCGGGTGATCTTCACCGCCGAAATCGAATGCGACGAAAGACAAGCCGCAAACTTCAAGCTCGGCTTGGCCATCAAGGTTGCTGTGGGAAAAGGCGCGGACCTCAAAGGCGCGTACCTCGAAGGCGCGTACCTCAAAGGCGCGTACCTCAAAGGCGCGCACCTCGAAGGCGCGAGCCTCAAAGGCGCGTACCTCGAAGGCGCGCACATCGAAGGCGCGTACCTCAAAGGCGCGCACCTCGAAGGCGCGTACTTTGGGAGGGTTCCCATTATCCCCAATATTCATACAGCGGTATACGAGGCGTCAACCCAAACACCGGAATCTCTGGATATGGGCCGTTGGCACTCATGTGGGACAACGCACTGCCGTGCCGGATGGGTAACGACGCTGGCGGGCGAGGCGGGCGCTAAACTGGAAGCTGAGATTGGCACACCAGCCGCTGCCATGGCGATCTACGCCGCAAGCGACCCTGAATATTTACAGCGCGACGGGTGCCCCGATTTTTTATGCGGGAATGATGCTGCTCTGGCGGACATGAAGCGCCTTGCCGAGTTGGAGACATCGACATGAACTTAGACATCAAACCAGAAAAGCTAGAAGCCGCAATTATTGCTGAGGCGGTAGATCAAATCCTTGGCGCAGATCAGGGTGAGGCTTACTCACGCTACCTGACCGGCATCCGCGCGGGTGTAGAATCCCGCATCGATAAGATGTTCGCAGACCATGCTGACGCCCTCATTCAAGAGGCGTTGGACGCCGCCATAAAGGATGGCTTTGAGCGGGAATACAGCAAGGTTGACCAGTGGGGCAAACGTGAGGGGGAGAAAACCTCAATCTCAAAAGAGCTTGCCCGGCTTGTTAGCGGTTATTGGTCGGAGCGCGTGGACAGCAGTGGGAAGCCCACAAGCTCAACCTACGGAAACACCCTGACGCGAGCAGAATACTTGATGACCGTAATTTGTTCTTCGGACTTTTCCGAGAGCATGAAGGCCTCCGCTTTGAACGTTACTGGGCACCTAAAAGATGGGCTCCGCGCGCATATGGCAGCACAGATGGACACAGTTCTTGACGGCCTATTCAAGGTCAAAAGCCTCCAAGACCAAGGTAAAGTCGAAAAGCCTTACTAACCCCACACGCGGGGTTGACGCCCCGCTCCAAAAGGAGATACCGACATGACCGCCCACACTGCAATCACCGCCCCCGCACGGCAAGAGGCTCACGCTATGAGCATCTCCGACATGGGCACCTGCCACAAGTGCGGAGGCACTGGCATGGTTCACCTGTTCAAGATTTCCGAGCCATGCCGTCGCTGCAATGTGGGCGGGTTTGGCGGATTGGCCGCTTACGACGGCTACACCGCTGCTGAGGTTCGCCAGCGCGGTCAGGCCAACGACGATGCGTTGTTTGGCGACGTGTCGCACGTGGAGGTGGGGCAATGAACACCGAACAACAGCGCCAATTCCTTGCCAAAATCCGCAAATGCGACCCCGAAACCATGAACTTTGACGAGTGGCGCGAACTGCACGGGATGCTGGTGGACTTGGTCCATTGCGATGACGTGAATGGCCTCCGGGTTGCGCTCGAAGCGCTCGAAGCGCACGAGGTGACGGCATGACCATCTGGAACTGGATTGCAGACACAATAGCCGCGCTCTGTTTGTTTGGCGGGCCTGTTGCGGGGCTTTGGGTCGCGCACGGCATGGGGTGGCTGATGTGACTGACCTCTACGCCCTATCCACCAACCCCGCGACGCCGTGCGATGTGATCCGCGCTGCCTGCGACGAAATCCTGCGCCATTCGGTGCGGTACCCATATGCCGACGTCGTTCTGGCCCGCCAGATTTTGGACGCCAGCAAAACCCAAGGCAAAACCAGCGAAGGAGCAAAGACATGACCGCCCGTGAGAATTTGCGCGCCTGCCTCTCGGAGCGCCGAAGCCATGCACGTAACAGCCTCAATTACCAATACCTCACACGCGCCTTGATCGAAACGCTACTGCGGAGACGCCAAGACGGCCTGATCCGCCTGCCTAACGACTAGCCCCCACGCGGTCCCAGCCCATGCCAGGACGCACATAGAAAGGAATGAGACGATGCCAAAACATGACAGCCTTATCGCCAAGGCGCGAGAAATTGCATCCGAGCGAGACGAAAAGGCAGCCGAAAGCATGATGATAGCAGAGGCGCACAGGAACGCCGGTAATTCTGGTACAGCCTCGGGCTGGTACGTCTCTGCTGAACACGCAGAGGAAACCGCAGCCACCTTGCGGGCGCTTGCAAGTATTGTCGAGGCCACCCCATGACTGACATGGCAGACGACATCGCGCGGGATCGGGTAGATAACCTTCAGGCAAGACTCTCCCCTGACTACTGGAAGCGTCGCGGAGCACCGAAAGGGCCCCGATAATTGGCCCAGAAAACGTCAATGGCCGTTTCTGGCCGTTTACGGGCCAATTTACGGGCCAATTTACGGGCCAATTTACGGGCCAATTTTGGCCTGCGCTTCTACTCCTGCAGTCAATACCGACTGACGGAGCAAATGAATGCAACGGACAGACAACGCACTAGAAACTATTTCGGTGAAGGGTGTGCCGCCTCGGCTTTTGAGCTTAGCCGACGCGACAGCCTACTTAGGCGACAGTCGAGCAACGCTCTACAAATTGCGAACAGCCCTTCTGAGCCAGTCGGTTCATCTGGCGGCGCTCTTGCTGTGGCTTGGGTCGGTCGCGCTCAATCTCGTTCAGCGCCGAGTTGAACACGTCAACGCGCGCCCATGCTTCTTCCGTCAGCCGCTTTGATTGGGCCAGAGGGCTTTCATGCGCATCCATCACTCTCGCTCCTCAGAATGGACGCGTGCATCTACAAATTGCGCGCGCGCGACGGCGGCGGCGGTCATCATTTCAACAACTACCTTCTCCACCAGATCGGGGGATAGCCGAAACACGGCCCCACTGCCCGGCATCTTGGCGCTCAGGCACACAACGCCGCCTTCCGCAGTCACGGTCAGTGTGGATTTGCCACGCCGCATCAGTCAGCCTCCTTCAATCTAGCGTTCTATCGGCGGGGTTCCGGCTCAGATTGCAAAGCCGGTTCACCTGATTGCGGTTGACGGGCTGACCCGCCATGTCTGTGATCTTGGCCAGCGCGTCGGCCTGATCCAGCGCGGACCACCAGACCGCACACATATCGGCGCGGCGTGGGTGTGCCTTGGATAGCCTACTGGCCCTCTGGCGCGGCGCAGGCGGCATCACCTCGATAGTGGCCCCCAGCGCCTCAACGCGCCCCTGCATGGCCTTGCTGGCGGCACCGTGACCCAGATCAGCCAAGGCGCAGATGCGTACCACGTCGCCACGCCGTATGCCGCCGCCGTCCACCAGCGCCGACAAATCCGCGCGCTGCGTTCCCGGTGCGTCGGTGAAAACGTTTTCCGGCTTCACGTCCATGTGAGACGCGGCAGATCGGGGGCGGTCAAAGAGGTATGCGATAATTCTCATGGTGGACAATTAGCACCTTGCGCGCAGTAGCGCAATAGTCTAAAAACGAACACAATAGACGCACCGAACACCACCCGAGAGGACCAAAGAAATGACACGCTACTTTGCAAACAGCGCCGCAACCCGCAAAAATCGCTCCCTCGCCACAGGCTTTGACACTGAGATGGCGGCGCGCGATCAGGCTGAATTTTTGGCCAACACTTACGGTGGCGTCGCCAAGGTCAGCACAAACAAAGGCGAGGCAAAAGGCGCGTTTTCCGCAAAGAAGGGCTGGCACTAAGCCAGCCGCCACACCCCCGTTAAGAAGGACCGATGATATGCCAGACCTTCAACCGTATGAAGCATTGCACAACGCGCTTTGCGAAATGAATGCCGAACCAGAGTTTCCCATTGCGCTTGACGATAAGGCAAAAGCACGCATCCGCAGCATTGCCGAAGAGCAAGGTGTAGACGTCTATGAAGTCATCCGCACGTTCGCCGAAGAGAGTGCGCTAAATTACTTTAGGGGTCGCAATGATGACCCTGCAAACGCCTGACATAAAAGGACCGAATGACTGAATAAATGAGCAGTAGGGAACTGTGAACTCGAAGATAGCTATTGATCGTGGCGTTTAGGGTTGCAAGGATTTTAGGCGGGCGGCGGATCGTAGCGCTGCGTGACATCAAGCCACCTAAACCAGCTTATCCCGCCATGCGTGGAGCATGGAGATAGCCCAATGTGGGCCTGCTCTTTTATTCAGTCAAACGGTAATCTCACAAAGGACCAGATCAATGAAAGAAGGCGACATATACCGATGGAAGTGGCGCGACCCAGAACGTGACAGCGCCGCGCCATCTGGCGATTACCACTGCAAGTCTCAGATCGCCGTTTTCGAGGGCGGAAAACTGTTCGATACCTTTTGGGGGAGCGGGCCAACTGATAATAGTTATCTATCCGCTGAAAAGGTAGAGCTTAAATTGTTGGGTAACCGCAATGAACTTGACGTATTTTCCGACCGCGAGGACTTCTATGACCCTGAAGACTTAATCGTCATGCGTCATAGTAACGACACGCGGGCTAAGACCCTCATAAAGCGCGGCGCACGGCGCAGCCCCGCCTTCATGCGCGTTTCACTCCAAGAAAATATTGCCGAAGCTGAGCGAAATATTCAATCTGCAATCTATGATTTGAAGCGATTGGCTGTTGCTCAAGACGCCATTATGCGCGGCAAAGTTGACAAGATTCATTTCTAACATTCAAAGGATACATCAATGGCCAGCACATCAGAGGTAAAGTCCGCAGCGCGCGCCGTCGAGGCCGTAGAGAGTATCGACAAGGTGATCGCATGGATGAGAAAAGATGTTGAGGAATCCGCCGTCGAATGGGGTGATGGTGTGCGCGCCGCCTTCGGGCGCAACCGCCTCTCGAAGATGACGGATGGACGCATCGATCAGGCCACATTCTGCGCCATAGTCAACGATCTACTGGATAAGCGCGAAGCCGCCGTCAGCGAGCATTGCGACCTTGTAGACTTTCCTGCGCCGCCCTGCCCACGGCAGAATCCACCACAGCTAGACCAGTAAAGGACCAAACCAATGAAGAAGACTTACGAGGTTGAGACGCTCAGATCAGGCCAACCGCAAGCCTACGCTGACACTGAGCGAGAATACCGGATCACGGTAACGTCAGAAGCATATGGCAAGGAAGGCATGGTTCCGTGGGTCATGCACGGCGATGTTGAGGCGCAAATAACGAAAGAAGAAGCATTACGCAGTGCCGGAAACCTGTTTGTCGGAATGAAGCCAGATGACATGCGCAAGTCTCAGCGGGATTGGGCAGAAAATCTGGTCCGTTCTCTTTGCCAAAACTTCCGCAAGAAAGACGACAACGACGGGCGCACAGGTATGGATGCAGCGTTTTATCCGACCCTTAAATGGCTCAAGATTGACCCTACTGCGGGCACTGTTCACGCCTTTATAGTTGAAACTTACACAGACTGACACAAAGGGACCGCCCAAAACGCAAAAAGCCCGCGCCGCCCAATGTGGACAGCGCGGGCAAGTATCTGAATTGAGCCGGTGAAGGGCTCCCCGGATAACGCGCGCCGGGAGTCGCGCACACCGCCGTTATGGCGGGGATTTCATGGGCACGTCCCTGCCATGCGGTCGTCCAAGTCAGCAACCCAAACTCCCCACGCGCCGATCACGTCCAACGCAGCGGCGTCAGGCATGGCAAGGCGGGCCTCTGCGTAGGAACGGCACCCGGCGTCAACGCTTGTCATTGCGCCGCACGCGCTCAGAAGGAGACATGCCAGAATTGCGGCCAGCCTCGACGGCGTCCCTGCCAGCTTCTTCGCGCTCGAATGCGTCTGATAGTGCGTCATGCTCCGCCTCCTGCTTTCCCGCGCGCTTTCCGCGCCCAAATTGAATACGCCCGCCCGTGAGCGCGTAGACGGCAAGCCCACCCGCAAAGGCGAGGGCCGCGATGATGATTTCTAGAATGCTCATATCGACACGCCCGGCGCATCGGTGGCGGGTTCACACCAGCCCTCGATAAGCCCGATGAGCGGGCCGTAGCCTCCGACTTCAAGCGCCGACTGCACCATGTCCAGCCGCGCCTCTATCTGCCCCTCACATGCCGCCTTTGTGAGGGCGTAGGGCGCAACATAAACGCGGCATTGCATGGGCTGTGACGCGGCGGCGAGGCACACCATAACGGCAAGGTGCATCATGACAAAGCCCCCTTCGCATTTGGGTTGATCGTATAGGGCCGCGCCGCGCCGCTGCGCTGCTGCAAGGTGAATGCCAGCGTGAGAACAGGCGGCAAATGCGAGAACACCTCGCCCCAAGCCTCCATATCGCCCCCGACAAAAGCGGCGATAAAGCTGCCAAGCGAGCGGGCCGTGGCGTCGTCGGCTTCCGACAGAACCAAAACGGCAGTCACAACCGCACCCCAAAAAGAGCGCGCCCATAGGATGAAAATGGGTCTCATGCCCTTACCTCCATGTAATCCGCCATCGGGTCGCCAAGGCGAGATTTGATCGCCCTAATCGGCTCCATGCCGTGATGCGCTTTGATGTGCGTGGCCGACCAAGAAACGCTCCACATGAGCGGAAGGATTGCGATCCCAAACCACGGGTCACGCACCCACCCGCGCGAAGTGCTGAACACCACAAAATCCATACCTGCAAGCTTTCGGCGTGTTCCAGGCTTAGGACACGCCCACTCAAAGCTGGTAAGCTGCGCGCCAAAGCCGCCAAGGAACGTATAGAAACGCGCTGGCGTGCTGTGTTTGCGTCCGTTGCTTGTGTCCACGAGCCAGTACACTGTTTGATCGAAAAACGGAGCGCCCATACCGTGCCCGTTGCCGAAAACCTTGCGTGTCAGCCAGTTCATGCGTCACCTCTCATCTTGCGCAGGATCGCCGCGACGACCGCGATGAAGCCCGTGGGCGCTTTCTTGGGGGCTTGGGGCGTCACGGGTGCGCGTGGTGCCGTGGGCGGCTTGCTGGCGGGTGCGCGCTGGTCTTTTGACCACCATGGCCCCACGCGAAAGCAAGGGCACGCCTTGGCGGCGTATTCGTGGTGCCCGCTGATCTTGGCAATCGT
>Ga0306871_1000140_pt1 | contig 28915 bp, 46 predicted proteins | sample AntRauMeHopE1497_FD_190447 | JGI IMG/M metagenome (GOLD analysis project Ga0306871, IMG submission 190447) | Saline lake microbial communities from Rauer Islands, Antarctica - Metagenome Hop E1 #497 (v2) (version 2) | ecosystem: Environmental > Aquatic > Non-marine Saline and Alkaline > Saline ... | reverse complement strand
GGCAAGTGCGCGGCGACGCTCAGGCACACGCCGCCCGCATTTGGATTACCGCACACAAACACCACTTCGCCACATGGGATATGGGCAGCGCAACTGTTTTCCAATGTCCGAGCTGTGACGGTGGAAGCAAGTGGTTGCGGGATATGACTGGCCGCTATTCCAGGTCTGGCGTGTTGGCGCTTCTCGTTGGCGAGCACACGGACATGGGCTGGTCAGACGTTGCTTTCCTGTAGAATAAGAACGGCCCGAATGAGTGTTACAAGCACTCACCGGGCCTAACCAGAACCCCTAAACGACTAGGAGATTCAATGGCTGCTTACGACTCTATCTGCTCGGCTATAGATTGCACGGAGCAGGTTGGCCGTCATGGTGGGCGCGCAATGTGCGCTGTGCATTACGCGCGGGCCAAGCGATCTGGCAGCTTGCCCGAAAACCCCCAGCAACGATGTGACACCTGCGGAAGCGTCTTCACGCCATTCAGAAAAGGCGTCGTTCGATGCTCGAAGTTGTGTTCGGCAAACGCGCGCAAGGCGTGGGGGGTTGAGCACAGGCCGCGATATCAGGCCCGAAAAAATCGACACATGGTTGAGTACGCGGCTAGTCGCAAGGTAGAAAAGGCCGCATACGATCAGCTTCACTACCAAAAAGTTCTCGACAGGCGACGCGAGCAAAGAGCCGCCCATTACGCCGCGAATTCCGCGGTTTACAAAATGCACGCGCACAAGCGCAGGACGTTTGTTGTTGGTGGCTTAGCGTCAAAGAAAGACATTCAGCGGTTGCAGGTTAGAGCGATGGGCGCCTGCTGTTATTGCGGTGGCACCGAAAGAAAGCTTGAACTCGACCATGTTCTGCCCGTTTCGCGCGGTGGCACGCACACCATTGGGAACTTAGCAATGGCATGTTTCCGCTGCAACAGGCAAAAGTCCAACAAAACGGTCATGGAATGGCGGGTTTGGCAGAGACGCCTTGCCAACCTCAGCTCACTCACGATCCTCTGACCGAACCTGCCTAACTGTTTACCCCCGACCTGCCTAACAGGAAAGTGTTTGGTGACTGATGATCCCCATGCCGCAGTTTGAGCCACGCTTAGACGACAACGCGTTGGTGGTCATTGCGGCAGCCGATCATGTCGCCGGACTACTCCCCGACAGCTCGCGCGGGTTTACGGTCACCGAACGGTTAGACGGTGTAACACTTGCCGCCCTCAAAGAGATGGGCCGACAGGTCATCTAATGGCCGGCCAATGGGTGTACGTCCCAACCGGGTCAACCATCCTCGTCACCCCGTCACCGTCCTACCCGGCAGTTGGCGGGTTAGACGACATGACCGACGTGCTCGACCATTGGGCAGACACACGCACCGGGTCGTGCACGGTCATCGACGTGCAGGCAAACATCATCCGCGGCACCGAATAACAATGCGCGTCTGCTCCACACCCGGCTGCGCCACCATCCACAACGGCACAGACTCACGATGCCCCACACACCTACACACCGCCAAACAAACACACTGGGCCAAAACACGCGCCTACAACACCAAAAGCCACCGCACATTCAGGGCCGCAGTCTTACGCGCCCACCCAATCTGCAACCTCTGCGGCCTCCGAGAATCAAACGTGGCCGACCACCACCCCAAATCACGCAACGACCTCATAGCCCTACACCTCAACCCCGACGCACCCCAATACGGACGCGGCCTGTGCAAACCCTGCCACGACAGGGAAACAGCACACCACCAACCCGGAGGCTGGAACCAACGGTGAACGCCCCGCTAAGGGCATGACACCCGCAGGCGACACCCGACCCTCTCGACCCCCTCAAAGGGTGGGGGAGGGGCCACAAAAAGCCGCGCAAAGGGACGCGCCGGGGAGGTGAAAAAAACGCGCGCCGGGTTCAAGACGTTTCCGAAATGTTCATGGGCGGGCAATCCGTTCTTTCTTTTGATGCTCGGCGCAATGTCGGGTGGGGGTTGTTATGCCTAGTGGTGGTGCTCGTTCTAGTAGTGGCCCTGCGCCTGATCCGTCTGCTTTGCGGCGTGATCGTGTGGGGGATGCGGGGTGGACGACTTTGCCGTTGGGCGGGTTTGACGGGCCGGTTCCGTTGTGGCCGTTGAGTGGTGCGGATGATGTTGAGTCGGTGTATTGGGTTGAGTTGTGGCGGAAGCCGCAGGCGGTCATGTGGGCGCGTCTCGGTATGGGGCGACAGTTGGCGGCGTATGTTCGCGCGTTTGTGGAGTCCACGGAGCGTGAGGCGTCGGCGGGTTTGAAAACGGCTGTGCTGCGCATGGAGGGTGAGCTGGGTTTGAGCTTGCCCGGGATGCACTCTCTGCGGTGGAAGTTTGCTGAGGATGAGGTGGCGGCGAAACGTGGTCGGCCTGTGGCTGTGCCGCGTACTGCTTTAGATGATGTTTTGGATGCTCAGGGGTGAGCGTGTTGCGTGTTGTGCCCCGTTGGGTTCAGGCGCATTGCATGATCCCTGATGGGGATTCGCGCGGGTTGCCTTTCCTGTTGGGTAGTGAGCAGGCGAAGTTTATGGTTGAGCATTACCGGGTGAAGGCGTCGGCGCAGTTGGGCGATAAGTCGTCGGCGTTTACGTTTCGCCGGTCTCAACTGGTGCGGGCGCAAAAGTGGGGCAAGAGTCCTTTTGTGTCGGCGTTTGTGTGTGCTGAGGGTGTCGGCCCGGTCTTGTTCGACGGGTGGGCATCGGGCGGTGAATTGTTTGATTGTCGCAATGTTGGGTGCGGGTGCGGGTTCACGCATGAGTATCGGGCGGGTGAGCCGATGGGCCGCGCGTGGGCGACTCCGCTCATTCAAATCACGGCAACGTCTGAGGATCAGACAGACAACACGTATGACGCTTTGCGCCCGATGATTGAGTTGGGGCCGCTTGCCGAGATCATCCCGCGGACGGGTGAGGAGTTTATCCGGTTGCCGGGCGGTGGCCGCATTGACGCGGTGACCTCCAAAGCAAACTCTCGACTTGGGCAGCGGATCACGTTTGCTGTGCAGGATGAGACGGGCCTGTGGGTGAAGGCGAACGGTGGTTACAAACTGTCTGCTACTCAACGCCGTGGTCTTGCCGGTATGGGTGGCCGGTCGATTGAAACGACGAACGCGTGGGACCCTGCGCAAGATTCGGTTGCTCAGCAAACGTTTGAGAGTCCCGCGTTGGACGTGTACAAAGATTTCCGGCAACCGCCCGCGAACTTGTCTTTTCGGGATAAGCGGCAACGGCGCAAAATCATTGCCTTCAACTATGAGGGCGCACCGTGGGTGTCGGCGGATGCGATTGAGGCTGAGGCCGCGGAGCTGATGTTGAAAGACCCTGCGGATGCGGAACGCTTTTTCGGCAATCGAGTTGTTGCCGGTACGGGCACTTGGTTCCAACTTAACGATTGGGATTCGCGGGCAAACCCCGTTGACGTTGATTCGCGCGCAATGGTGTGTGGTGGGTTTGACGGGTCGGACAATAACGACTGGACAGGTATTCGGTTGGAAACTGTGGGCCAATACCAATTCACGCCCACATATCGGGTTGGTGATGATGACCGGCCTACCGTGTGGAATCCGGTTGATTGGGGCGGGCGTATCCCGCGCAGTGAAGTGTTGGCCGCTTTTGATTACATCGAAACGCATTACAACGTGATCCGTTTTTACCTCGACCCCCAATTTTGGGAAACTGAAATTGACATGCTGGGCGAAAAGTATGGGGTCAAGAAGTATTTGAAATGGCCCACTAATCAGGTGGGCCGCATGTATCCCGCGTTGGAGCGTCTGAAAACTGACGTAACCAATCGCGAATCTAACTTTTCGCACGACGGCGACAAGGTGACCTCACTGCATGTCAACAATGCGGTGATGCGTGCCCGGCCTGGCGATAAATATATTCTCGGCAAACCGTCGGAGCACCAAAAAATTGATCAGGCAATGTCGTCAGCGTTAGCGCATGAGGCGACATTGGATGCGTTGTCGGCTGGCGAATTTGTCGAAACCGAATCTAACTTTGTGTACTACTAACCCGTAGGGGGGCTGTTATGGACTCGACCGAAGCCCTGCGGTTGGTGAATCGGATGTACGCACGCTTGAACGGGCGTCGTCCCATTATTGAAAAGCGTGAGGATTATTACCAGGGCAAGCAGCCGTTGTCGTTTGCTACAAAGGAATGGCAGGCCGCGAACGCCGCCCGCTACTCCGGCTTTTCCGACAACTGGACGCGTCCCGTTGTGGATGCTGAGGCGGAGCGGATCAACCACACCGGTTTGCGCTTTGGGGATGACAACGACGCCGCGGCAAAACTGTTGTGGGAGTCGTGGTTGCGGAACGAAATGGAAATGCAGTCATCGCAGGGGTTCGTTACCTCGCTGACAACTGGACGTTCGTTTGTGATCGTGTGGGGCGGCGCTGATGGTGAACCGCGTTTGACGTGGGAGCACCCGTCGAGTGTTGAAATTGAGTACGACTTTGAAAACCCGATGGTTCGCAAGGCGGCGTTGAAAACGTGGGTTGACGAAACACACGAATACGCGACCTTGTACAGCCCGGATGAGGTTTACAAGTATGAGCGGGCACGCTCATTGCCGCACGATGAACGCCTGTCTCAGGCTGAACAGGCAAAGGTGCGATTCGCCAATGAGGGCGGTTGGACTGTGCGTGAGGTTCCGGGGGAGCCGTGGCCGATCCGAAACCCAATCGGTGCTGTGCCGGTAGTAGAGATTCCCAACCGGCCTTTGCTGGGCGGTGACCCGGTTTCGGAGATTCAGGGTGTCATGCCTATGCAGGATGCAATCAACCTGTTGTGGGCGTATCTGTTTCTTTCCGCCGATTACGCGTCTATGCCTGCCCGCGTTGTCTTGGGCGCATCCCCGCCAATGGTTCCCGTGCTCGACGTTGACGGCAAACGGGTCAGTGAACGTCCCGTGGATTTGAAAGACCTAGCCGAGAAGCGTTTGTTGTACATGAGCGGTGGGGACGCGCGCATTGATTCGTGGGAGGCCGCGAAACTTGACGTGTTCACGGAAACCATTGAGGTTGCCGTGGGTCACATTGCGGCGCAAACTCGCACCCCACCCACCTACCTTGTGACCCGTTCGGGAATGTCGAACGTGAACGGTGAGGGGTTGAAGGCGTCAGAGATTGGTTTGGTCAAAAAGACGTTGGAGTTCCAAACGTTTGCAACGCCGCCGATTCGTGAGGTGTACCGGCTGATTGCGTTGGCTCGTGGAGACTCCGGATTAGCGCGTCTCACTGGCCTTTCGACTATCAAATGGGCTGACCCTGAAATTCGGTCGGATGCTCAACTTGCGGACGCGCTCACGAAGCTGCGTGGCATTGGGTTCCCGTTGGGGTACATCATGGAGCAGTACGGGTTGAGTCCGTCGGAAATTTCACGCGTTCTGGATATGAAAGAGCGTGAGGATCGCGTGCTCATGGACTTTGCCGTGCAGGATGCCGTGGACGGTGTTGAGGTTGCAACCTAAACAGGTGGCCGATCAACACCGGGCGGCGCGGGCGGTGCTTGCTGACCGTGTGACGCGCGACTCGTTGGCCCTGTGGCGGCGAATGAACATCGTGGAACTGGATGCTTCCTGGAACACTATTGGCCCCGCTATTGGCCGCGTGGTGACGTTGGGGCAGGTCGATGCGGCACGGCAAACGGCCACGTTCATGCAGGGTGTTGAGCGGATCACGCCGACACGTTTTCCGGGCGTGGATTTGGCTGTTGAGTCGTTTGGTGGGGTCACGTTGGCGGGCCGAGATGTGACGGCGGAAGCGTTTGGCGCGGTGGCAACTACTAAGGGTTTGATTTCTCAGGGTGTGCGTTCCGGTGATGCGTTTCTACGTGGCGCAATGTCGCTGGCGGTGCTGGTGGGTGCGGCGGTGCAGGACATTGGGCGGCAGGCGGATATGACGTTGGCAACCGCTAAGGGGTTCACCTCTTATGTGCGTGTTGTGTCCGCTGGTGCCTGTTCACGGTGCGCAATTTTGGCCGGCAAAGAGGATTACCGCACACCATTTTTGAGGCATCCCCGCTGCCGGTGTACCTCGTTTCCTGTGCAATCGGACGGGGCAACACCGGACGGCATGTTCAGCAACTCTGGTGCCTATTTCGAGTCGTTGTCGCCGGGTGAGCAAAACCGCGTGTTTACCAATGCGGGCGCTGAGGCAATCCGTAACGGTGCCGATCCGTCAAAAGTTGTGAACGCTCGACGCGGCTATTTCGGTTCGAAACCTGCCGGTGTTCCTGTGCGGCGGTTGCGACCGGTGCAAATCGGCGTGCGCCCTGACGGGTCACCGTTGACCGTGTTTGCGACCGGTGAGGGCACGACGGTTCGTGGTGCGTTTGGTCGTGCGGAGACGCAGGCAGGCGTGGAGGCAACCCGTCAGGGCAGCTACAGACGAACAACGAGCTTGCGCCTAATGCCTGAGCAAATCGTGCGCATGGCTGGCGATAACCGTGAACGGCTCGTTGAGCTGTTGCAGCGGTACGGCTACTTGTACTAGCCGCAAAGATTTCCGCTCCATAGCGGGAGAAAAAGCACCGCAACGGTGCGCCAACCCAAAAGGAGCAATTCCTGTGGAAACTGACCTACCCGAAAAAGTCATTGACGAAATCACGCCTGACACGGACACCGCCGACTCTGAAATAGATGAGGCACCCGTTGATTGGCAAAACAAGTTTGAGGGGCAGCGGAAAGTCAACCGCGACCTGGAACGCAAATACCGGGAAGCGACTGCGGCAAGCGCAGAACGCGACGCCGCAGCCGCGCTCAAGGACAAACCCGCAGAGGAGCAAGCGTTAGAGGCCGCACGCGTTCAGGCTCGCGCCGAAGCAACGGCAACCTCAAACGCACGTCTTGTGAAGGTGGAACTGAGGGCGGCAGCGAAAGGCAAACTAGCCGATCCCGCTGACGCTTTGGCCTTCATCAATCTTGCAGATTTTCACGTAAACGATGACGGGGAAGTTGATTCCGCCGCGCTCGATGACGCCATAGACGAACTGTTGACCCGCAAACCCCATTTGGGCGCGGCACCCGCAAAGCGATTTGAGGGCACCGCCGACCAGGGGGCCAACCGAGTCAACGCACCGTCTCAGCTCACAGCACTTCAACTTCAAAGCATGACCCCGCAGGAGATCAACGCGGCACGCCGCGACGGTCGCCTCAAGTCATTGCTCAACCAGTAACTCTAACGAAAGGGCTAAATCATGGCCGTAACAAACTTCATTCCCGCCATTTGGTCGGCGGCGTTGCTTGAGGCTTTCAAGCAGTCAAACGTCATCATCCCGACCCTCAACCGCCAGTACGAGGGCGAACTTGCCTCCGGCAACAGTGTCAAAATCACTGGCATCACCACGCCGACCGTTCAGAACTACGCGACGACTCGCACTCTGACCATCAGCGAACTGTCTGACTCCACTCAGTCGCTACTCATCAACCAGGAAAAGGCAATTTCGTTCAAGGTTGACGACATCGACCGCGTGCAGGCCGCTGGCTCGTTCGAGCCGGTTACCCTCGACGCTGGCCGTGCGCTGGCTGAGGACGCTGAGGACTACGTGATTGCACAGCTCAAGGCCAACGGCACGTCGGCTGGCACGTCGGCAATCACCACGCCCGCACTCGCGTTCGCCGCGGTCGTGTCACTCCGTCAGGCACTCAGCAAAGCCAAAATTCCTGCGTCACAGCGTTACCTTGCCGTGTCGCCTGAGTTCGCATCTCTGCTGCTTGCTGAGGGTTCCAAGCTGACTTCGGTTGACTCGGCTGGCGCTGATGGAGAACTGCGCAACGGCGTTCTCGGGAACCTCATGGGGTTCACCGTGTACGAGCACCCGCAGCTCACCCACACCGCCAACCGTCCCGCCGCTATCGGCTACCACGGGCCGTCTGTTGGATACGTCGGACAGATTGCAAAGGTTGAGGGTGGACGTATGGAGGCATCTTTTGCCGACTACATCCGCGTGTTGAACGTGTTTGGTGCAAAGGTTCTGCGCCCGACCGGTGTTCAGACGTTCCTGCCCGCCGCGTAAGCAAACAATCTAGGAGTTCATGGTGGACGCATTCGCAACGTTTCAAGATTTACAAGCTCGGCTCAACCGTGAGTTCACGGTCGCTGAGCAGTCGTGGATCACGGTTCTGCTTGAGGATGCGTCCACCTACCTCCGTGACGATGTTTTAGGGTTGCAGGTTTACCCGCAATCCACGTCAACGGTTGAAATGTTCCCCGATGGGGGGCGGGTTGATATTCCAAACCCGCCTCTCATCTCCATTGGTGCGGTGACGCGTAACGGATCACCGGTTGAGTATGTGCGACGCCAGGGCACCGTCTACGTGCCCATAGAATATGTGCCCGAAGCGATTGGTTTGGGCGGCTACGTCGAAACCCCAATCTTGGTCACGTTCACGTATGGTTACGCGGTCGCGCCGGAGTCATTGAAGCGGTGGGCGTGCGTGCTCGTGTCGCAAGCCCTGCTGCCGTTGGAACAAAACTTGGGCCTTACTGTAGGCGGCCTTAGCTCTGTCGCGGTTGATGATTTCAAAGTGGCGTTTGCGGATGCGGGCGAAATGTCCGGCATTGCATTGTCTGACCGCAACGTTGCTTTGTTGCGGGAACAGTTCGGGGTCAAACAGTCTTACGTGGTCGGCACGCGGTGAGCATTGCCAACGGTGCAACGCGTATGGGCCGCAATCAGGCTGAGGCGTTGATGGGGTCGACGTGTACGGTCACGCAGGTTGCTACGGGTTCCATTGACCAGTCAACGGGATTGCCGACAACAACCACAACGGTTGTTTACTCGGGCAAGTGTCGCGTCCGTTGGGCGTCGGGCAGTGCAAATGAGGTGGACAGCGCGGGCCAAATTTTGGCCGTGCAAACGCCCACCGTGTCCCTACCCATTGACGGTTCCGGGTTGGTGTTGCCCGACATGGTTTTGACCATCACCGCAAACCCTTTGGACACGTCACTTCTTGGCCATGTTTTCCGCGTCAAGGGTGTGCAGTTTCAAACGCATTCGACGGCGCGACGGTTACAGGTGGAGGTGTTGTCGTGAGTGATGCAATCAAATTTGACTTTGCCGAGATTGGGCAACTGTCGGCTCAGCTTGGACAGCAGCCCGCGTTGACGGGTAAGAAGTTGCGGCAAGCCGTTGAGGTGACCGCGCGAAATGTGAAAGATGCGTGGAAACAAAAACTTGAGGGTGAGAACGGCGTACCGCACGCGCCCCGCTCCATCACCTACGACATCACCGCGAACCCTGGCGTGGTGTCCAAAATTGAGGCCGAGATCGGTTCGGAACGTGGACGGTTGCAGGCCGCCATTGTGACCGTGTTGGAGTTCGGTGCGCCGGGTAACAACTTGGCCCCACGTGGCTACGGCAACGGTGCTCTAGCCGACAACGAAAAAGACTTTGTGCATGGGCTTGAGGTTGCTGCGGAGATTTTGCTGTGAGCTGGGATGACACGGCGGCATTGCGTGCCCTCGTTGAATCGGTGCCCGCCCTTGCGTCGAAAACGTTTATTGTTGAGGCGAAAAATCCGCCCCCAAATGAGCATGTGAAAGTGTCTGTGCCCTACGCGGTGTTGTTTCCCGCGCAGGGTGTTGACGAGTCGGAGCGTGCCACCTCTCCGCGTAGCGTCACCCACCCTCAGTTCACCGGGTGGGTTGTTGGCGGTAGTGCTGAGCAGGCGGGCATTGTGCTCGATTTGTTGAAGGCCAAACTGGTTGTCAACGGGTCAGGTTTGCGTGTGAGCGTTGCGGGACGGTTGAACGACCGCGTGTTTTTTGAATCGCCCGTGGCGGCGCAGATTGACCGGTCGGTGACCCCGCCGTTGCACTATCACGTGTTTCGTGTGGGTTGGCGTTCGCAACCTGCCTGACCTGTCCCATTCAGACAGCCCTTGAAAGGGGTTCATAGTCATGCCTTATATCAGAGTGAAAAGTCCATCGACCGGCCATGAGTTCGACGTAACCGCGGAGCACGCAACCACACGCCCCGATTGGGACGTTGTTGACGGTGACCCGGTTGCCGTGGCTCGCGCCCCTCAGCACGGCAAACCATTCAAGGTCAAGCCGTTACCTCCAAAAGTTGAACCGGTGCCCACAAAAACGGTGCCCCGGTTCTCTCAAAGCTCAGCCCCTGCGGGGAACTGAAAACCCTCCGTAGGTCTTACGGAGTAAAGCCCCGCACGGGGCCACACGAAAGGAAACACAATGGCCCTGGAAACCACGCCCGCGAGCACTTCCACAGAAGATAACTACCGCATCAAGTTTGTGCCGACAATCGCCGGGGCGTCCCTTTCGGCGGCTGAGTGGACTGACGGAACCGACATCACTTACTCACTCACCCCCGACGGGTGGACGCCTACGCAGGATCAGGCCGTTGTCGCTGACGACCGTCTGACACTGGATCAGGCGTTGGAGCGTCCGGGCAAGAAAACCAAATCGTTGATGCTCAAGTATGTGGACGGTGCGGCGGGGGCCGTTGCCGTTCTCATTGAGGGCACAGCCGGTTTCATTGCCGTTCGTTCAATGGTTGCGAACAGTGAGACGGGTGCCGCCGCTCAGAAGGTTGTTGTTTGGCCGGTCACGTGTGGTGAGCAGATGGATGATGCGCCCGTGTCAAACGGTGTGTTCACGAAGTCGCAGAAACTGTTTGTGACTGGCCCTGTGACCCGTCAGGTGATTATCGCTTAGACGCGTTTTGACTGGTGGGGTGGGCGGATCGCCGTCACGCCTGCCCCACCTCAACACTGTTGACGGCGACGGCGAAAGGTACAACCATGAGTTTTCTTGATGATTTGGCTGAGCAGTCAACGGCACCCACCCCGTCGGTCGATGTTGACTTGACGTTGAATGGGAACTTGCACACGTTGCGGTTCAAGCAGATGAACGGGCTTGCGTGGGCGGCGGCAGCGGATAAGCACCCGCCGCGCCCTGACATTCCCATTGACCGGCGTTACGGCTACAACTTGCGCTCCCTCGTTCTCGCTGTTGCCCCCGATACGGGTTCACGTGTTGAGGGTGACGAGTTAGTGGCGTTGACTGAGGATGAGTGGCGGCAACTGTTCGCCGCGTTGCCCGGTGCCACGGTGGGCCGCATTTGTGACGCCGTGTGGGGGATCAACGAGTATGCGCCTGAGCAGGCGGTGGAGGCGGCAAAAAAAGCGCGCAGGCGTTTAGCCGCCAAATCGAGTTAGCAGAATCTTTGGGTGTTGCCCCCCGTCGCTTGTTCGGGTGGGAGCCTGCCGAGTTCACTGAGTACGTGTATGAGGGTGAAAAGTTGGTGGGTTCGGTAACTCGGCGTGAGGCTGAGTTTGACGCCGGTCAGGTTGCGTTGTTGTTGGCTCACCGACGGTTGCAGGCCGACCGTGGCCCGCACGGAATTTTAATGTCGGACGCGGTGAAATCAGAGAATCAATATCGGTTCAAGGTGTCACCGGTGCCGACCGTTGACCATGCGGCAAAAGCGTTGGCGGATACGCAAAAAGCGTTTTACGCAAAGTACGACAGGCCGGGTGAGCCTGCCGACCGTGCCGGGCATTTGTGGTCAGTCACTTTGCCGGATCTCCCGACGGAGTAGAAACCCAACCCGCCCAATGCCGGTTGGCTGAGTTGCCGAGATTGCTTCCCACCCGTGAGCAATCCACTCACGGTTCAGCTCGGCTGAAGCGAACTGTTCAACCTGTTCGCTCCTGGTTTCTTTGCCGTTGGTCGGGAGCCTTACAAATTGGTATTCCATACCGAAAAACTACCTGAATAGAGGCGACCGTGGCGGATAGAACAACAAAGGTCACTCTCATTGCGGAGGTCAACGGTTACGTTTCCGGCATGGAGCGTGCCCGCCAATCAACTTCCAACATGGCGTCCGACTCGCAGCAGAAACTTGCCCAGCAAAGCCAAGCGTTTCAGTCACTTGGTGTTGCGGCGGTAGCTGTGGGTGTTGTTGCCGCCGCCGCCGTCGGTTTGGCCGTGCGCTCGTTTTCAAACTTTGACGCGAAACTGTCGGAGATCAAGGCAGCAACAAACGAGACAACGGAAAACATCGACTTGCTTGGTGCCGCCGCGATTGAGGCGGGCCGGGTCACAGCGTTTGGAGCCGGTGAGGCGGCTGACGCCATCACCGAGTTGGCTAAGGCTGGCGTTTCCACCGCTGACATTCTCGGCGGTGCGTTGTCGGGTGCGTTGGACTTGGCCGCGGCGGGTCAAATTGATGTAGCGCGTGCGGCGGAAATTTCCGCAACGGCTATGACTCAGTTTGGTATTGCGGGGTCTAAGGTTCCCCACATTGCCGACTTGCTTTCTGCGGGTGCTAACAAGGCTCAGGGTGGCGTTGAGGAACTGTCGCAGGCGTTGAATCAGGCCGGTCTAGTCTCTGCCGCCGCGGGTTTGTCCTTAGAGGAAACCGTGGGCGGGCTTGCGGCGTTTGCGTCGGCGGGCCTGTTGGGTTCCGACGCTGGAACCTCGTTCAAGTCAATGTTGCAAAGACTCACCCCCGTTTCCGCTGAGTCAAAAAGGGAAATGGACAGGCTGGGCATTAGCGCGTTTGACGCTCAAGGTGAGTTCATTGGGCTAGAGGCTTTCGCGGGAAACCTGCGCGAGTCAATGGTCAAGTTGACGCCTGAGCAGCGGGCCGCATCTCAGGCAATCATTTTCGGCACTGATGCTGTGCGCGCATCAAACATTTTGTATGAGCAGGGTGCGCCGGGAATCGCCGCGTGGATTGCTGGCGTTGATGACTCCGGCAACGCCGCACGCACGGCAGCTCTCAAGTTGGACAACCTCAACGGTGACTTGCGCATTTTGCAGGGGTCGTTTGAGACGGCGTTGATTCAGGCCGGGTCGGGCGCAAACGAAGTGTTGCGGGAGATGGTGCAAACGGCGACGTTCCTGGTGAACTCGTTTGGTGATTTGCCGACTCCGGTTCTGGACGCGGGTTTAGCTATCGGCACGGTTGCCGCGGCGGTGCTGTTGGTTGGCGGTGGGGCGCTCATAGCGGTGCCGAAAGTAACCGCGTTCAAGTTGAGTCTTGACGCGTTGAACGTTTCGGGTAAGGCGGTTTCGGTCACACTCGGTGCGGCAACCGTTGCGTTGGCCGTGGTCACCCTGGCGGTTGGCGCAGTGTTTCAGGCTATGGCTGATCGAGCGCAAACGGTGGACTCGTTCACCAACTCACTCGACACGTTGACGGGCGCAACGACTAAGTACACGCGCGAACTTGTGCAGCAACAGTTGGAGTCCGGCGACGCGGGCAAAATTGGCGACATGCTTGGGTTGACCACCAAAGAACTTACAGATTTGACGATGGACGGAACGGACGCAATCAGTGCGTTTGTGAAAGAACAACAAGATTCCAACTCAACAAACTCCGAAGCGCGTTTGCTCTATCAGGGGCTTGGCGTGGAGTTGGACACCGTTGCCGGGCAACTGCAAAAGGCTGAGGACAGCGCAAAGGAAAACCGGCGCGCGACGTTAGCCGCAACGGAGGCGACGGACGAAAACGTGGAGGCACTAGCAACCCTCCAAGGTCAAGCCGCCGCAAGCACTGATGAGATTGATGCGCTGGCCGCGGCAATTCGCGGGTTCGGTTCGACAACTCTCAACGTGCGAGATGCGCAACGGCAGTTTGAGTCGGCAATTGATGACGCAACCGCCGCCGTTGTCGAAAACGGGGTGACTCTTGATAGGGGCACGGAGGCGGGCCGCGCTAACGAAGCGTCGCTCGATGCAATCGCAAGCTCAGCTCTAGAGGCAGCCGCGTCCATTTTTGAGAAAACCAAAAGCGAAGAGGATGCGACGGTTGCGGTTGAGGCTGGCCGGGCCGCTTTGATTTTGCAACTTGCGCAGTACGGCATTGTTGGGGAAGCAGCGGAGCTTTACGCTGACAACCTGGGCCTCATCCCGGAGAACGTGTCAACCTCAGTGACTTTGACCGGTGCGGAAACTGTAGAGGCGGCTTTGTCGCAGTTGTTCAGAAACCGGGGCGCGATTATCGCCCGCGGCTCTACGGGCGTTGGCAACAACAACAACCTGCGTGCCCGCGAAAACGGCGGTCTTGAAGAATACGAAAACGGCGGAATGCGTGAGGGCATTTACCGTGGCAGGCCGGGCGGGATCATCAAGTTTGCTGAAGAAAACACGCGGTGGGAAGCGTTCATTTCCGGCAAGCCCGGGCAGGAGGCCCGCAACCGTCGCATCCTGCTTGACGCTGGGCAACGGTTGGGGATGCTCGTACCCGCATCAGCTCCGATGGGTGGACAGATGGGGCAAATGCCGGGTTCGGTCGACCAACGCACCGTAGTCACCGTCAACGGCAACGTCGGGTTCGACCCGGCGCAACTGGCCGCGGAACTTGCCGTGCAGAAACGCAAATCTATTGCATTGTCAAACATTCGAGGGGTGGGTGTTGCGTGACCTCGTTTGAGTGGACTGGCGTCAATGGTGTTGTGTGGGATTTGGGTGCCGGGCCGGTGTCGTTGGCTCCTGGAATTATGGGACTCGGTTTGCCGGGTACGGATCAGTATGTGCGGTCGTCGTCGGCTTTGGATGGGCAACGGTTGACGGGTTCGCGTACTCAACCGCGACGCGTGTTTTGGCCGTTGGCTATTCGTGGCGCGAATGCTGCGGAATGGTTGACGACTTCGCGTGCGTTCTTTGCCGGGTTGAGTGCGGATAGGACGGGCACGTTCAAGGTGACCGCGAATGACGGGCAGGTTCGTTCTATTCCGTTGCGGTTGTTGTCTCAGGATGAGCAAGTGTTCGACGCTGACCCGGATTTGTTTGCCCGCGAAGTTGTGGGTGTTGATTTGGTGGCTGATGATCCGTTTTGGCGTGGCCCTCAAGTGTTGCAAACGTTTCAGACGGCGGAGGATGAGCAACCGTTTTTCAACGCGACGGGTACGCATGTTCTGAACTTGATGAGCAGCTCCACCACGGCGTCCGCGACTGTCACCAATCCGGGTGAGGTGGATGCGTGGCCGTTGTGGACTGTGACCGGCCCGGCAACGTCGTTCACGATTGGTGTTGGGTCAACGGTTATTGCGGGAACGATTGCGCTGCTTGAGGGTGAGTCGGTGCAGGTGAACACTGATCCGACTGTGCAGGTGGCGCGAAAGATTGTGGGCGGAGTGTCTACAGTGTTGCCTTTTTCGGCGTTCACGTCAATTCAGTTCGCGCGTGTGCCGTCAGGTCAGTCGGTGCCGTTGACGGTTGAGATTCAGGGTGCCGGTTCTGTGTCTGTTCAGTTTGATCCAGGTTTTCGGAGGGCGTTCTGATGGAGTCACCGTTTCGTGTCACCGTTTTTGGTAAAGATTTCAGCGTGAAGGGCATTCTCGGCAATCCGTTGTCGCAGTCGTACACGGTGCGGTTCAACGCGGTGGGTACGGGTGAGTTTGAGGTGTCGGCTACGGATCCCATGCTCCAGTTTTTGTATGAGTCGGGTGCTCGCGTGCGTGTCACTTATAAGGGTGCGCATTTGATGTCGGGGCCGGTGTTGCATCCGTCGGGTGATTTCAACGCTGACGGTGTGGTGCGGTTTCAGGTGGAAGATGACTACCGAATTTTGGTCAACACCCTGGCGTGGGTGAGTCCTGGTGGGCCGCTCACCCCAACCGAGCTGACTTCTACTGTGCCGCAGTCGTGGGCGCAAGCATGGTTGCCGGGCGGAGGTTCTGACGCGGGAGCTGATGGGACAACGCAAGGCCAGTTCGGGTACTACCTCTGGCCTAACGGGTCGGCTGCATCCGGTGGCGTTGTGGTGAACACGGCGGAATCTGCAATCAAAAATCTCATCAGCCGAAACGTCGTATCTAGGTTGGGCCGACCGGTCACTGTGGCAACCGACTTGGAACGTGGTGGTGATGCTCGTGCGGCTGGCGTGTTGCCGCTCGTCCGGTTTAGTCCTGTCGATGAGGTGGTTGCGCCACTGTTGGACTGGTCAGGTCTTGGCTTGCGGCTGACACATGACGGGCTGGCGGCGACGATCACGGCTGACGTTTTCGTGCCTACCGTTCACCCACAAATTCTCACCGTCCAGTCGGGGATCATTCAGGCGGGCGTGTGGGAGAAGGAAAACCCGACGGCGACGCGAATTGTTGTGGGTGGGCCGGGTGAGGATGTTGCCCGCGCTTTTTGGGGTGTCAACTCTTTGCCCCTCGAAACGGAGTTCGGTGATGTGGTGGAAGTGTTCAGGGATGCGACCGGCGCAAATCTTCAATGGCCTTCAACGTTGGCTGAACTGTTTCATGTTGCAAAGTATTTTCTGTTGCGCAGTGAAGTGTCAGCGGGCAGTAAAGCCGTGTTTACCGCATACCTGAACGCTGCGGCGAATAAGGGTTTGGCGGAGGGTGCCCCAAAGTCGGGGCTGTCTCTCACCCTGTCAGAAACGGACTCCTTTTTCTATGGGCCGGGTGGTTACCGTGAGGGTGACATTATTACCGCCCAATCTAACGGCGTGAATTTCACTGACCGCATTACCGAGTGTGAGCTGTCGGAGTCGGTCACTTCGGGTGTCATCGTGCGTCCGCGTGTTGGTGGTCGTGCTGACGATCCTGACACCATTTTTGCTGATGCTATAAACCGGTTGTCTCGCGCTCAGCGGCGACTTTCGACTGACAAGTAAGGGGCGCACATGTCTTTGATCAATTCGGGTTTTGATGGAACGGTGACGGAGCGCGACTTTTCTCGCATCATGCGTGGCGCGGGTGTGCGCGATGCTGTGGAGACTGCGGCGGCGTGGAATGTGACGCAGGGCACGGGCCGTCAAGTGTCTGTTGCGCCCGGTGTTGCGTATGCGGCGGGTGTTGTCTCCGATTCCGGCGTGGCGATTCTTGCAGCTCTACCCACCCCGGTGAATGGTCAGTGGCATCTTGTGGTGCGGCGTATCAACTGGGCGTCGAACACTGTGACGGTGGCAACAATCCCACACACGACGACCACGACGACCATTCCGACGGCACCGCCTGCCGGGTTTCCGGTGTTCAACGACAACACGGGCGTTTTGGTGGATCAGCATTTGGCGTGGGCGTGGGTGCGATCAACAGACACTGCGGTGGCTGTGTTTGATTTGCGCAACGTTCAGGGCGTGCAACGGACGAGTGTTGTGGTTGCTGATTTCACCGCGTTGGCGTTGTTGCCTGCTGGCCCTCGATTTGTGGGTGAGCAGGCGTTTGTTGTTGAGGGCGAAGTGTATATGTCGTGGACTGGCACGGTGTGGCGGCAAGTGACGACGGCAACTTTTGCGTCAACTGGTGCGCGTGATACGGCGTATGCAAAAGCGAGCGCGGCGTTTCGGATAGCGCGAGTACGCGCCTTAGACGCTGCCTCAAATACGGAGTTCATTTGGACTGGCGCGGCGTGGGTTACAGGGCCAACCAACCTTTCGAGGCAAACTTTTACCGGGCCAGTGGTTCCTACTTCCGGTGTTTTGAACGTCGCGCAAACATTGTCAATTCCGGCTGTCCCGTGGCCGCGCACATTGCATTTACAGGCGGCGCAGACAATCAGTGGAGGTACAACAGGTAACGCGTCGGTCAGTACGTCCTTTTCTGTCACCGCTGGCACGCTAACCCCTTTGTCGCCTTTGACAGTGAATCTTGTCAACAACTTTCTAAACAGGGTAACGACTAGCGCTTTTCTGCAACTCGCTGCTAACACTGCATCCGTCGTGACGTTGGTAATCGGAGGCGGCGGCGCAGGGATAGCACTTTCCTTCTCTAACGGCTCCATCGTTGCCATCGCGCCTGGGCCGTAACCATTGACCGGTAACAACAATCGAAAGGGGCACTAATGGGCGACACCGACGAGCCAAAAGTTGAGGCGCTTGCGTAATGCCATTTCATCCGGCACCGAACCGCCCGCTCACCTCCCCGTTTGGGCCGCGCATTAACCCGATTACCGGCCTGCCACGTCATCACAACGGGGATGATTTCGGCGGCACGTTCGACGTGTTGTATTACGACGACGGCGTAGTCATCTCGGCAAACTTCACCGGCGACAAAACCTTTGGCTGGGGTCATCGTGTGGTCGTGCAGCACGGGCCGAACTTGCGCACGTTGTACGCGCATGGGCGTGAGGCGGCACCGGTGAAAGTCGGGGATCGTGTGCGCGGCGGGTCGAAAGTGTTCACGTCGGGTACGACCGGCGCGTCTACTGGCGTTCACCTGCATTTCGAGACGCACGTTCTACAGCGCGGCCTGTATTGGGCACCGGTCAACCCTGCCGGATTCTTTGCTGCCTTCGCTGGCGGCACGAGCACGCCGATCACACCGACCAGCAATCAGGAAGAGGATGAAATGAAGATTATTGCCCCGTTCGGTGGAGACGCACGCGCTGTCATCGGCCCTGGAATTGGTCACGCTTTCGGAGATCGCGGCTCCTACCTACATTTCTGCAACGTGTGGGGGTTGAACCCGGAGACACCGCAAGTTGTCGGCGATGCTGGGTTTGGTAAAGACAATGCGCTTGCACTGTTTCACCAAATTGTTGCCATGCACACACCGCCCGCCGCGCCGGGACAGTTGAGTGCAGCCGCTGTCACCGCCGCTGTCACTGCCGCGTTAGCCGGGGCAAGCATTCCAGCAACCGTCGACACTGCCGCCATTGTGCGAGCTGTGGAAGCATCCCTTGCTGACGACTTCGCCCGCGTCAACGCCAACGTTGATCAAATCCCACTCAGCTTCACCATCACCGCTAAGTAACCCTTCCTAGTCCCGGAGGGGGGCCGACGTGAGCACAGACATTGTGGCGACGATGAAACCGCAAGACCAAATCATTTACCTACTCGGTCAAATCCAGGGAGAAGTGAAATCACTCCACGCAAGTGTGGAGGCGGGGAATTCACGTCAAGCGTCCATCAACGCGTCCACGTCGGCAGACATCGCCGGACTGCGCACACGCATTGAGGAACACGGGGAACTGCTTGCCGTGTTGAAAGCTCACGCCGTCCCGCGCATGACGTGGCCGCAACTCGTCACCGGGTTTGCGGCTGTTGGTGCGCTGATTCTTTCCATCCGCACGTTGTTCCCCGTTGTTTAGAAAGGCATCCGATGATTCAGGAATATGCGAAGTTCGTTGCCGCCCTACTCGGTGCAGTCGCCGTGTCGTTTGCCGGTTTGATCCCGGAAGCGTATGCGCCGTGGATTCAAGCCGTCATCGCGTTGGCTGCTGCCGTGTCCGTGTTGGTTATCCCCAACCGTCCGCAGGTGTCGGAGTGAGCGGCGACAAGGTGGGCGAATACACGTGCCCCATTGATCCGGCTGACCAGACGCATTGTGATTCCTGCCAGTAAGTAACTGAAACCAAAGTGGCCCCGGCCTCACTTCCCTTCACGGGTTGTGGGTCGGGGCCGTTTTTTGCGTGCCCGGAAGGTTACGCGGCAACACTCACCCGAAAACGGGTGTCTTTTGACATAGACGGTGCGCCCTCAACGGTCACCTTCACACGCCCAGACTGTGCAGGAATCGGCAACCCACCCAACGCGTGCAACCCGTCACGTTTCCGCTGCGCACTCACCCCCGTATAAATTTGCGTCGTCGCAACCGATTCGTGCATCATCAGCTCAGCAATCACCCGAATGTCCACACCCTGCTCCACCAAGTCAGTACCGAACGCATGACGCAACGAGTGCGGGGTGAGGCGTGGGTCTTGAATGCCTGCCCGCCGTTTCGCGTCGGTGATTTGGTCGGTGACGGAGCCGGCCGAAATGTGGCCGGGCCGACCCAACCGAGCCGGGAACCAATACGCATCCGCTGGCATGGTTTTAGCAATCTCCGCAATAACCGGATGCAACGGCAACACGCCATCCTTAGACCCCTTCGCCACCGTGCGAATGGTGCCCGCGAGCAGGTCAATGTCTGCCCCGTGCACACGAGCGATGGAGGACACCCGAAACCCTTGGTAGTAGCCGAGGAGGATCATTACCCTCGTGCGTTTGTATGCGCCTGTGGTGAGCATGGCGTGAATGTGGGCACGCGTGAACGGGCGTGGCGTGCCTTTCGGGGCGGTGATCTTCGCCAAACGCGCTGTTGGGTCAACGTCAAGATGTCCCTCCTCAACGGCGAAAGAGTAGAACGCGCGAAACACGGTCAGCTCAGTACGTCGTGTACCAATGCTGATGCCGTCACGCCCTAAATGTGCGCGCAAATCTGCCACTTGCACTTCCACCAGGGGAAGGCGGGCGGCTTTGTGCAGGTTCGTGAGAATACTCGAACGGTTGCGAATGGTCGTTTCCGCTAATCCTTTGGCTCGTTGGTAGGAAACAAAAGCGGCGATAACGACAGGCATTCTGTCATCTGACCATATTTCACATGCTCGCGCATAGGCCGACTTCGGTGCCAGGTTGCTAGGCATGAGTTACGCGGTGGGGCGCAGTTGATGCACGGTGGCTAAGCCCCGCGTTTTCACCGAGGATGTCGGGGGTTCGAGTCCCTCAGGGCCCACTGAGATGTAGCGCGAGTAGAAGTCGCCGGGCGTTAGCTTCAACGAGCGGGCGATGCTTTCGAGTTCATCGGCCAGAAATGGCGCCTTGCCTCTGAGCCGTTCGCCCATCGATGACGGGCTGACGCCGATCTTGAGGGCAATGTAGCGGGCTGAGCGCCCGTCTTCCTCGATGAGCGTTTTGACGAACTGCCCGCGGGCCCGGCGCAAGATGTGTGCCGCGTCTGCTATCTGAGTGACGTTGCTTTGACTGTTCATACGTTCAGTGTACAGATTTCCGGTCATTCCGCAAGGGTTCAGCAGGCACTTCGTCAAACATAACGGCGACACGCCGCTAAATGGGTTTGCATGTGTGCGGTATTCCGTGCATCATTCACGGTATGACAGATAGAGCGAACAGCATCGCCAACAAGGTGCGCGGCGTTACCGCAGAGAAACGCTACTCGCAACTCCGCGTAGCGCAGGCTCTCGGCATCTCCCGTACGAGTGTGGTTGAGCGCTTCAATGGCCGCGTCCCATTTACCGCCGAGGAGCTACTGACTCTTTCCATAGAGCTCGACGCTCCGATTGACCGCTTCTACCCAACGCCCGCCGAGCTTGCCGAAGTTACTCGTAAGGCGGCAGCCGCATGACTGGCGACATGGCTGCCGATCCGATCGTACTGATCGTGGTTGCGGGCATCGCCTGGGCCGCGTATTTCATCGTCGCGTTCGTGCAGGCGCGGGGTTCGAAGTGACCGCGCTAACGGTCGTGTTGTGGGTGTTCGTGCTCACCGCGCTGGCCGGGATCTACGTCGCCGCGTGGGGGCTTATCCGGTCGCTGCCGGTCGCGCTCGAACCCGTCGAGGAACTAGCCGACGTGCCGCCCGCCGTCGAGGTGGACTCCACACCGTTCCCCAACTTGTTTCACAAATAACGAAAACCCCCGTACTAGCGGGGGCCTCCGAAAAGAAAGGCAACACCGTGCCTATAACCGACATGTTACCGCCGATGATCCTCCCGGATGATTCGGCACGCACCCGCAAGTCTGACCCACTCACCAGCCATGAAGCCGCCGACAGTAACAACGTGTGCGACTCGCAAATGTGGGTGCTGCGTTGTTTCGACAAACGGCACCAGTTGGCCGCGTTCGAGATTGAGGCGGCGTTGGCTGGGTTTTTCTCCAGCTCCCGCGTTCGCACGGCACTCAAAGAGTTGCAAGAGCAGGGGCGCGTGCAAATTGTGGACGGCGCGTTGAAGCGCACTCCATCAGGTCGTAACGCTCGCGTGTGGACGGTGACGTCATGACCCCTACATACGGCGAGATGGCTGCCGACCAAATCATGGACAACTATGCGGGCTTGGTCATGGCCGCCCTCGACGGCAACTTGGACACGTTGCGTGCGTTGATCGCGGCAACCGCTGCGTCATCGTATGCGGCTGGTTACGGTGCGGCGGCATCCGTTATGGGCGTGAAGTTGTGAGCACGTCGTCTGGCGTGAACGTTGCCGAGTTCAAGGCGTGGCGTACCTGCAATGCGTGCCTGTACGAGTCGCGTGCTGATGTTTGGTACGACCCGGAAACGCGGTCGAGCGGTTGGCAGTGCCTTACCTGTGACACCGACCACGAAAGCAGCCGCTGATGGTGCGCAGTCGTGCGACCGCGAAGAAGGCGGGCAGTTCGTTCGAACGGCTCGTTGCCGACTACCTGAAGTTTGCGCTGAACGATGACCGCATTGACCGGCGTGTGAAGAACGGTGCGAAGGATCGCGGCGACGTTGGCGGGGTGCGCACGATTCGCGGCGGGCGTGTGGTTGTGGAAGTGAAGAACGTGTCGCGGGACAACCTGCCGTTGTGGATTCGTCAGGCCGAGATTGAACGCGGCAACGATGACGCCGCCATTGGCGTGGTTGTGCATAAGCGGCACGGCTCGAACAAGCCTGCCGATCAGTACGTGTCGATGACGTTGGCAACGTTCGTGCAACTGCTTGAAGGCGGCGCGGATGACCGGCCCGTTGTCGTGCTCGACCCGATGACAAAGGATGCCGCGTGATTGCCGCCGAAAGGTTTGTGGAAACCTCCGACAACTACGACGCATGGTTGACAGCCCGCAGAGGCGGCGTGACGGCTACAGAAGTAGCGCGAGCGGCAACCGGGAAAGCAGGTCTGCGTGATGCGTTAGAAGCCCGCGTGAACCCGCAACCGATCGAAGCAAACGCCTACATGCAGTTCGGGTCCGACAATGAGGACTGGATCGCACGGGTGCTCAAACGCGACTTTGACCTAATGCCGAACCGGTGGCTTATCGCTGCCGACGGCACACCCGAGCACATGGCAACCCCCGACTGTCTTTCTCTCGATCACTCGGTGATTGGGGAAGTGAAAACGGGTGGCAAAAATCCGGTGGACAAAAACGGGATCGTGAAACCGCCGATTGCGCACATGCGGCAAATGCAGTGGCAAATGTATTGCGCCGGTGCGACGCATTGCTTGTACGCGTTCATGTTGCGGGCCGATGTCGGCGGCGTGTTCGTGCCGGCCTGGTTGGAACCGCTCGTGGTGCTCGTCCCGCGCGACGACGTGATGATTTCTGGCCTGCTGAAAGTGGCCGACCAACTACTAATCGACTTTGAGAACTGGGAGCAAATCTGATGGGCAATTTCAATCTGGCCGACTACGAAACAGTCGATTCGCGTATCAAACGGTTTTACACCGACCATCCGACCGGACGTATTACAACGGAGCTGGTGGCCGCTGAGGGCACTGTGGGTGCTACTCGGTGGATTGTCAAAGCGTTCGTGTTTCGTACCGCTGAGGCGATTGACCCGGACGGTACAGGGTATGCGTTTGAGGTTGACGGTTCGGGTGGCATGGCGAACAAGACCAGTGCCCTTGAGAACGGAGAAACGTCTGCGATTGGACGGGCGTTGGCAAACATCGGCTATTCGGGTGACAAGCGGGCGTCTCGTGAAGAAATGGCGAAAGCGTCGGCCGCACCAGCGGTGCCGGTTGCATGGCGGGCGAAGGTTGCCGCTGCTGACGACATGGCGGCACTGTCAGACATTCATGCGGCGGCGGTTGCTGAGGGTTGGGCGACCCCTGATCTGATGCAGGCGTTGACGGCACGCAAAGCCACGTTTGGGGTGGCGTCGTGACTCGCGTGCCGGACACCGTGTTGGCGGAGATTGCCGGGTTGCGTGTGGAGTTGATGCGCGGGCCGGATGTTGTACGCGATCTAGAAGTTGCTGCGGAGCGGGCTGAGTTCGCCCACCAGTTGGCTGTTGACAAAGCGTTGATGGGTGCGGCGGGCAACGTTGAGGAACGTAAGGCGGCGGCACGTTTGGCGGCTGCTGACATTGCTGATGCGGCGTTTATTGCTCGTGCGGAGTTCAACCGGGCGCGGGCGAAGGTTCGCGGTTTGGAGTCGTCGTTGATGACGTTGCAGGCGGAATTGAAGTGGATGAAAGAGGCTGGCGCATGAACGCGGTGGAGCGTTTGGAGGCGGCAATCGCCAAGCTCGAACGGTTGCGGGCGGAGATCCCGTACATGGAAATGAGCGGGTGGCTTGTGGAAACTTATCCGGGCGATCGGGCGGCGGCATCGATCTACGTTCCGCCTGAGGATTTGCGTCCGGTTACGGATGATGCGCTTCTGGTGACCCTGCATCGCACGATTGACGCGCAACTGGCGATCCTGCGATTCGCCGTCGATGGGCTCTACGACTTGCCCGAGTTCATCATGCTGGCTGATGCGATCCTCGGGGACAACTCGTGACCGCCCCACTGTTTTGGGCGCGCATTGGCCCTCACCTGATCGGGAAGGTTGACGAGAAAGAGGTGGTGCGCACTTGCGGCGATTCGATCGCGCTAGACCGGTACAAGTTGGGGCGTATGCAGGCCGACCTGTGGGCGCGTGTTGCCGAGGTGACGTCGTGAACGCCGACCAGCCAACCCCAGACCTGGCTGATGGGCACTCGACGGCGTGGGGCAACTTTGTTGCCGGCATCGAAGTTGAGCTGCTCGAGCTTGAGCGGTGCGTTAGCTCAGCCGTGAGCGTTGCGGCGGCGGCGGCACTAGTCGCAGGCGAACGTCCGAACGCTCCACAGCAGAGGGTGCTGCTCGAGCGGCTACAGCGTCAAGCCCGTGCCCGTGAGCAAATCAAGTACTCGTTACGTGATGTCGAGAACGGTGGTCGGGCGCGCAGTTACTTGCAGCAGAAACTGTGGGATCGGCGCACTGCGGACATGCTCGAGCAGGTTGCCGCGATTGGCTGGTTGGCCGCATGACCGCCCGTATTGGTTCACTGTTCAGCGGCTACGGCGGGCTTGACATGGGCGTGATGAGCGTGCTTGATGCGGAAGTTGCGTGGCATGTTGAGTTCGACAAAGCACCGTCAAAGATTCTCGACTATCACTGGCCGAACGTGCCGAACTATGGCGACGTGACGGCGGTTGATTGGTCGGCGGTTGAACCGGTGGACATTCTGACGGGCGGCTTTCCGTGTCAGGACGTGTCGTTGGCTGGCCGGCGGGCGGGAATGTCTGAGGGCACACGGTCGGGGTTGTGGTCAGAGTTTGCCCGCGCCATTGACGTGTTGCGTCCGCAACTTGTGGTCATTGAAAACGTGAGGGGGTTGCTCAGTGCAACAGCGAACAGCGACATGGAACCGTGTACGTGGTGTGTGGGAGAAAAATCAGGTGAGCCTACTTTGCGGGCACTTGGAGCCGTTCTTGGAGACTTGGCCGATCTCGGGTATGACGCGAGCTGGTGCGGTTTACGGGCTGCCGACGTGGGTGCCCCTCACGGACGATTCCGGGTTTTCATTGTTGCTAAAAACGCCGACCTCGCAACTGGCGGTCAACGGCGGGTCGCAACACCCGGACAAGCGGAAAGAGGGCGGACACGGGCCGACATTGGCCGACGAGGTGGAGCATCTTCTACCCACGCCGATTGTGTCGGATGGGACGGTCGGGCCGAAGAATCTGAACGGGGCATTGTTCGCACCGCAACTGCGGGAAATCAAACAGTTGTTGCCGACACCGAAGGCAAGCGACGGGATGATGGGCACTCCATCAACGACTGGGCGCCCGGTAGAAATGGCGACGTTTCTCAGCACGCAAGCCATGTTGCTGGCGGGACACCTGGAACACCGACGGACTGGGGCAACTACGCACCCGCAGTACGACGTTGGGAAGCAACCACCAGCCGCATAGCCCCACCCCCAACCGTTCCCGATGGGCGGGACGGCAACCACCGACTCTCAGCCTATTTTGTGGAGTGGATGATGGGCCTGAATGCAGGCCATGTCACTGATGCGGGGTTGACGCGCAACGAACAGTTGAAGGCGTTGGGCAATGGTGTTGTGCCGTTGCAGGCGGCGGCGGCAGTGCGTTACCTGCTCACTTCGGTAAATGCAGGAATGACCGTAGGGCATTCAGCATGACCGCCGTTGCCGTCACTCCGTCAGCGAACGCGCGGGCACGCACAGCCGCCCACAAGTCCTCTGGTATGCGGACAGTGCGGGCGGGTGTCTTTGGTTGGTTGGGCATGTCAGCGGGCGAACCGGGCGGGAACACCGTTGACCTTCATGGAAGCCAACCACGCCTCCATGTAGAGGACGGATGCGCGTCCGTGGTGTGCGGCGCGGCCCGCGTTGATAGTGATGCCTGCTTGCTGGTCGGCGGTGGCTTGTGCGGTGACGGCATCCACGTTGACTCCGTGGTTTTCGTATGTGGCGCGGACTTTGGTGGGGACTGGGGGAACGGTGTGGTTTGTCATGGCTTCACAGTACGGGGTGTATTACACCTTGTCGATACAGGAAGGCAAACACCATGACCGCCACACCAAAAGCAACCCTCAAAGCGCTCGAACAGCGCGACGGTCACCTGTGCGCGTGGACAGGCACCGACCTCGGACGGCTAGTACCCCAACACCGTCAGGGCGGCATGGGTGGCCGAAAAAGCAAACACCGACTGTCCAACGTCGTCTGGTTGGACTCACTTCTCAACGGGCTGATCGAGTCAGATCCCGTTTTGCAGGGTGAGGCGCGACGTAGGGGAATCAAAATCTCGTTGCACGCCGACCCGACACGGGTTCCGGTTGAGCACGCCGTACACGGCTGGGTGCTGCTGGGTGATGCCGGTGAAGTGTGCGCACTGACCGTCTCGGAGGCGCACGAAATCATGCACGACTTAGGAATAGGAGCGGCAGCGTAATGGCAAAGACAGACAACCGATTGTTTGCCCCGTTCCCGATTGAGATGGACGAGCACCCGAAGATTGCACCCCTGTCAGATGCCGCATTTCGGGCACTGTTCGAGGGCACGTTTTACTCGCGGCGCATGTTGTCTGACGGGTTCTTGGATGAGCGGATCGTTTTGAAAAGGTGGGGGCAAGCGGTCGCTGACGAGTTGGCTACCAATGACCGTGAGCGTCCTTCGTGGGTGCCTGTTGAGGGTGGGTGGATGATTCACGACTTCGGGAAGCATCATCCGTTGCGGGCTGATATTGAGGAGCGTCGTGCGGCTGTTTCTGTGAAGCGTGCGGAGGCGGGTAAGCGTGGCAACGAGTCGCGGTGGGCTGGCAATGATGTCGCAAGTGAATCGCAAACGGATCGCAAACCGATCGCAAACGATCGCTCAGAGACAGAGACAGAGACAGAGACAGAGAAGATCAAAAGAGTTAGCGCCACACGTGGCACTCGACTCTCTGCCGACTGGATGCCCTCTGACGCTTTGACCGAGTGGGCGCGAGGTGAGCGGGCCGACCTGGACATTGGACGGCAGGTTGCGGCGTTCAAAGATTATTGGCCCGCACAGGCTGGCGCGCGTGGGGTGAAGGTGAGTTGGGACTTGACGTTTCGGAGTTGGATTCGCAACGCACGATCCGGGCCACCTAGCCGACCGGCGAAGGATGTGCGCGCGCTCACGCTGATCGAGCAAGGCCGGGCAATGGATGAAGCGGTACTACGTCGGGAGCTGACCGCGTGAACAATCAACAGGTTGCAGCGGTGCTGGCAAAAATCCAGTTGGGTGACAACCGGGAGACGGACGCGGCGGGTTTAGTCCTTGCCGAGTGGGTTGATTCGATTGGTGATCTTGATTTTGATGACGCGGTTGAGGCTGTGCGAATGCACCGGCGGGAAACAACCGACTATCTGACACCCGCCCACGTGCGTGCCGGTGTGAAGCGTGTGCGGGCGGCGCGTACACCGTCGAATGACACGACACCGGATCGGTTCAAGCAGTTGGAGGCGGGCGTGATCCCGTTAGCGCCTAAACCTGAGAACTGGGATGCCATGTGTGCGGCGTGGAACGACCGGGCGGCGTTCGCGCGCGAGGTGGCTATCTACGACGCGCAACTGATCGCGGCAGGGTTCGCGCCGACCGAAGCACGGTGGGCCGCATGACCTTCACCGAAACATCCAACACTCAACCGCCCGTCTGGGCTTAGGAAGGCTGCAAATAATGGCAATCGTAAACATCAAGGGCACCGTCACCCACACGTTTTACAAAGGGTTAGGCGCGGAGGTTACGGAGAAGTTCAAGAAGCGTGATGGGGGTGAGGGTGAAACGCGGTGGGCGTGCTGGTTTGACACGGAGCATGGGCTTGCTGAGGGTGCTGTGGTGAAAGTGTCGGGTTTGCATGGCGATCAGGTTGACAACTTTGTGGGGCGTGACGGCAACACGGTGCATGTGGTGAAGCGGTCAATCAACCAGTCGCGCGTTGAGGTGGCTACGGGAGACGCTGTAAGCGATTCTCAGCCGGTTTCCGCGCCCTCCGGTACAGACACCCGTTCGACAGTTGCAACCCCGCAAACGGGCGCACAGTCGAACTGGGATTCTAACGACGATCTGCCTTTCTGAGATGCGTTACATGACTGGCGGCTACTCGACCGCATACCAACCGTCCACCCAACTACGCGAACCGGCACCTCACCGGTGCGGGCATTGCGTTACACCGTGGGGTGTCAGCACGATTGCCTGCCCCAACAACAAGGTCGTGTCCCATGACTGACGGCGACCCGGACAAAGGGGAAGTGCTTAGCCTGTGGGACACGTTGAAGGCGATGACGGAGATGGCGCAACTGGCGAAAGAGAAAGAAGCAGACGATGAGGCACCCCATGAGTGACGACCTAGAAGCCCACGCCGAACTCACCGCAATTATTGACAACGGCGACAACTACGAACGCGACCCCGACAGCTCGGGCTGGAATATCGTGCCGGAAGCGGCGGCTACCAAGATAATCGCGGCGGGCTACGTCAAGATGCCCAGCCGTGAAGCGATTGCAAACGCGGTACTCAGCGTGACGGCAACAAGCGAATCGCGCGCCTACATGTGGGATGAAGAAGAACGGCTAACCGAAGCAATTTTGGCACTGCTGGCTGGAAAGGCACCCCATGAGTGACGAGTACACGCCAACCGGCCCGAACTGGCGTGACGCACTCACCGACCTCGACGGAGACTGGTTGGACGAAGACATGGCCGCGAACGATGCCAACTTTTACGGGGAAGAAG